>Ga0265797_10000743_pt1 | contig 59298 bp, 47 predicted proteins | sample P2T30metagenome_FD_192433 | JGI IMG/M metagenome (GOLD analysis project Ga0265797, IMG submission 192433) | Plant litter microbial communities from East Loma Ridge, Irvine, California - P2 T30 | ecosystem: Environmental > Terrestrial > Plant litter > Unclassified | place: USA: California... | reverse complement strand
AGAAGCTACGTATGCCACTTCACTCCGTGCAGCAATCTCGGGATTTTTTTTGGGCCTTAAGTCTCCTGTGTTGTAGTATGCAACCCATGAACTAAAAGCATGTACACACCGGCTCTCATCTTCCTTTGTTTTTTTTTCTAACTACCCTATGCCGAAGACCACTGAGGTTGTTATGTCGTCTGGTAACGGTCAAATGCAGGATAGGTGCAACCGAACATGCACTGGGGTTCGACGATTTTCAATTTGTTCACCAGCCGGCGGCAGCAGGGGTGGCAGTAGCAGCAGCCCAGGCGTCAGCGGGAGCAGCAGCGAAGCCAGCGCCAGCATCAGCATTAGGCGCGGCAGCGCCCCAAGCAGGAGCAGCGAGACTAGCTTGAGCACCTTCGAGAACAGCACCACCAGCGTCAGTCTCGACCTCAGCCTCGGCCTCAACCTCCTCGTCAGATTCGTCATCTTCGAAGGTAACGACACCGTTCTCGGGGACAAGGTGAGCAAGGAAATCGGGGACCTGGCAGCCTGCCTCGAGCATTGTCTTGATAAGCTCTGGGGCGATCTCCTCGTCACGCCTCTCGTCGTAGAACGAGGTCGCCTTGCCGGTATTGCCGATACGAGCAGTGCGGCCAATGCGATGCACGTACTCGTGGATGCCACCGAACATCATGGAAGGAAGGTCGTAGTTGATGACGTGCTCGATGCCAGCGACGTCGAGTCCACGAGCAGTGACACCCGTGGCGATGAGGATTGGAGCGCGACCGGACCGGAAAGCACGCATGGAGTCCTCGCGCTCACGCTGACCACGATCGGAGTGGATGGACGTGGTGGGAAGATGACGCTGGTAAAGATAGGCGTCAAGTTCATCGACCGTGCGCTTGCTGTTGCAGAAGATGAGCGTCCTAACAGGGTCGCTGGAGTACAGGAGGTCGAAGCAGGCCTGAAGCTTGTGGCGGCCGTCGACGAAGATGACGTCCTGTGCGATGTTCTTGTGGGAGGAACCAGCACGGCCGACAGTCAGGCGGTAATGCTCAAGCGCCATATACTGACGGGCAAGAGAACGGAGCTCCTTGGGGAATGTGGCGGAAAACATGAGGTAAATGTGGTCAGCGTCGTCGTTCGTGTCTCCACCAGCCATGATGATCCTCAAGTGCTCTTCCCAGTCGGGCGCGAGCATCTCGTCGGCCTCGTCGATGACGGTGTAGCGGACACGAGACATGGTGAGGATGTTCGGCTTGCTCATCAAGTCAACAAGACGGCCGGTGGTGGCGACGAGGATGTCACAGCCCTTAGCGAGCTCTTGATAGGTGACGCCGTACGGCTGGCCGCCGTAGGTGGCGAATGGACGGAGCATGGTGCGATAGCACAAGCGGCGGCACTCGTCGAAAACCTGCACAGCGAGCTCGTGCGTCGGGACCACAATGACCACAAGCGGCTCAGCCTTAACTCCGTGGGTGAGTGTGCTGAAGCCCGGCTGCATGGGGTTCGGGCGGGCAGCGCAAAGCTTCTTTGCCTTTCCGCACAGACGCGAGACGATAGGGATCAGGTAGGCGGCGGTCTTTCCAGAGCCTGAGTAGTGACGTTAGCATGCGATGTCATGACATGAAGGAGATTGAACGAACCTGTCTGAGCGATGGCGATGACATCCGCGCCAGAGAGAACGGCCGGGATCGTGTAGGCTTGGATGGGAGTGGGCTGGCTGTAGCCCATCTTCTTGGTGACGACCTCCTCCAGGACAGGGTGCAGGCCGGCCTTGTCGAACTGTATTATGAAGGTCAGTGGAGTTCAATGTGAGAGGATTACAGTGTTAGGTAGACTTACTGAGCGCACCGGGTGGATCTTGTCAGGGCCCTCGACGGTAACCTCGAGTTGGAGGTTGCTCATATGCTTGCCCTGACGAAGACGGAAGGCGTTGTTGAACAGCTGCTCCTCGAGCTGGGGCACCTCAGGGCCAACGTCGCCGTACTCGTCGTCCCACTCGTAAACAGCGGAGCTGGCGGCGTAAGCGGCGAGCTCGTCCTCGCGGTTGGACTGCTGAAGGTTGTAGTTGACCGGGATCGTGTTAACCCAGCCGGCCTCTTGAGCCCTGTCCTTGAAGGCCGCCTCGTCGACGTCGTTAAGGGCACCGGCGAGAGTGGCAGTGTCGAAAGTGCTGCTCTCTTGGTGGTTGTCACTGGCATCATGCGGGACAGCAACGCCGTGCCCGCCAGCATCAGTCTGCCAATCAGCCATTGTGGATGATTTGTTGATGAGCTTTGCAATGTAGAAGGAGTAGGTAGCTTCGACAGAAGGATGTTGAAACTGGGGAGTGGACGAAGTTGTAGGTGGTAGGTGGGTGGGAGAAAGCGAGCGCGTGTGTGCGAGGTCGCTTTTATCATCAACGTTGCGCGTGCCAAGCGCGAGCCTAAGGCGACATGTGAGGAAGGAGCGACCGCGAACGTGACAAAGTAGTCCAAGCTCATTGCAGATGAGCCGGCTATCGAGTGGGCTCATGCTCGTGCAACTCAATTGACGACCATAGCATGCCAGGCATGCATGTAGGTACTGGCTGTATCATCACTTGAAGCAGGTTCCTTCGAGCTCAAAACTGAGACTGGAGCCTAATCTCATGACGCGAGGATAGCGAGACTCCACCACACCGCTGACCTCTTTCATACAGTGCTCTTGGGGATCATTGAGATGCCGGCGACATCAGAACGACCACACGCCTGCTCTCCTGGCCCAGTCGGCCTTCTCATACTCCTCCGTATTCATATCAGCAAAGACTCCCTCCCTACTCTCCCAGTCGCGTTTGCTTGCTTCCTGCAGTGCATCACTCAACGCTTCTGCATCCGGAGCAGTGGTAGCGCTATGCCAGAGAAGCGATCTGGACACCCGCACAACCCGGAGCCGTGGCAGCGTGCATTCATCCAGAGCGATCATGATGTCAATCGGACTGATCTTTTCTTCGACATTTGGGTGACCAGAGTTGGTGAGCTCAAGAGTGTGCAAGTGCTCGTGCTTCAGGGGCTGGCCAAAAGACGGTTGCTCCGAATTATCAACACCAGCAATAAGAGTTTCCTGAAAATGGGAGAAATGGCCTTCGTCAAACATGGCCGGCGTGATATAATCGACATCGATGCTGAGCTTCTTGATCTGCGGGAGGAGAAACAGAATATCGTCCATGGCATGGGCGCTAAGGCGAGGCATGTGAGCAATCTTGACGTATTCCAGATTCCCGAGAGGCTGGACCGCATTACGCAGTAGGTGCTTCACCGCGAAGCCTTTGGCAAGAGGACAATGCTCGATGACTATGCTACGGAGAGTCTGCGGGAAGCCGACCACGCCATGGAGGAAGTGAGCGTCTATTCCTCCGCTCAAAGAGATCTCTGCAAGGTTGGGAGGCCAATCGATTGCAGCACCATTGTGATGCACACCAAAGCCCGATGACCTGGGGAGCTTGAAAGCCTGGAGATTGTTCAGATGTGATACTGTACGGAACAGCTTGGGAAGCGGAGGCGATTCAGAAACCAACGACAAGTCCAGCGAACGAAGCTGTTGGCACTTGGCGAGAGGCGCAAGGCAGCTATCACCAAACGAAGCTTGTGGAGCGCGAAACTCCTCCAATGACTCCTTGGTCCTTCCAATCATTCTAGCCGTGGTGCTCTTACTGGCTTGATGTACCAGTCTACTCATGTCCAGCACCTTGACCATCTTTGAGAAGCGACTATAGCGTATGTGAAGGTTCTTTGAAGGGCAGATTGAACGCTCGAACTTCTCAAAATTGTTGCCATACAGCTCTGGACAGCAATAGAGGTAGGGGATCGCGGCGCTGTACCACTGACGAGAGAGAAGGCAAGCAGCCGCAAGCGATGGTTGAGCATGGTGCCCGCGAGCGAGGTATTCGACAATGTGAAATATGATCTCGTCGGGGAGATAGATGGGCTCGCCGAGCCACACCGCGTTCGCCTGTCCGTCCGCACCAGGCTGTTGCGACGCACCGAGCGCATCTTGTGTCGCATTGGTGTCGTCCGGTCTGGCATAGTCCAGCTTGACCTTTGTCAAGTTGTCAGCCATCATGATGTCCCAGTTGCACTGCTGGTCCAAGGCCATGGCTGCCAAGGCGATACCACGATCCAAGCTCTTTTCAAGAATAGTGCCAATGGTGATCCGAGTACATGGCCAACCGTTTCACGATTATTGGATGGGCGAGAAGGTCAGAGGGTTTGCACACGACCACAGTACTACTACCGACAACTGCAAGGCAAACAATCGTTTCGGTGACGCGAAGATCGACATTGTCGGCAACGGCCCGCCGACGGCCGCTAGCCCCCAGCCCTCTGGCGCCGGGTCGTTTTTCCCAGTTCACCATCGTCTCCCAAAAGGTGGAGAAGACAGCGCGCGCGCTGTGCTGGTGTTTAGGCAGCATCACCACGTACTGCATACACCGCTAACAACACATCTGTTACCACGTACACAAGCATACGCATGCGAACAACGTACACGGCATAATTATGTGCTATGGACACGCAAGCATTCCTTTCATATTGCTTCTTCTGCACTAGCGCTATCTTTCCTGCACTGCCGTATCACATCTGGTGCTGTGGCTGGGAATAGCGCCCACTCCCAGCCATCGTTATGCTCACCATTGTAGCCATCAACCCACCGCCCGCGCCCATGCACAATGACAATGTCTTTCTTTCATTCTAATATCCCGGTGTACCATCATTCTCCACCTCTTCCACCAGCACTGCCAAACATTGTGTCTGAGTGACCGGAGGCGACATGTCTCTCCTCGATCCGCCACCCAGTGCCCAGGACAGGCTCCTTGCCATACGCAATACTAATGGTACGCTCTCTCCGCCTTGCTCACTTCACAACAGTAGACCCCTAGCAGCACACTAACACATGTCAATTTCCGCAGTCTCAAATCCCAGCATAGTACACCGGCGCTCAGAGCAGTCCATCACTGCCTCGGAGGACTACTATTCTCTCTCGCCTTCTTCATCTTCATCGACGTACAATCCACGACACATCAACGATCCCGCTTACTCGGAAGCGACCATCATTCGTTACTCGACACCGCCTTCTCGCCTCCGGACTCCTGCTCATTCACGTGACAACCTCAATCAGGTAGATGACGCTAATACCAATCGTGCGGCACTGAGAGGCCTCGGGCAAAGAAGGCAAAGTCTCGATAGCTCCAGCTCGCGAGAGCGACGCGCGGTAGCCATGCCAGCACCACTGAACTACAGAGCTGATGGCGGCATTCGGAGAAAGCCTGTGCCCAGTACTGTCATCGAAAACCCGAACTCACCAACTCATCCTGGGGACACTATTGTCGCCGACCGGAGCCGCTATTACAGCTCGCCACCGACGCCTGGCCCCTACGACGACCAATACGTTCGCTTTGCGCTTGATCAGCTGACGAGAGACGAAGAAGTGAGAGGGTCGAGACGGTATGCAGATTCTGAACGGGGCCGGAGTGTAAACCCGCTGTATCCGTTGAATACGAGCATGGCTCAACCTTCTGGATCACAAAACGCTCCAATGCGCGAGAACAGAATCTCTGCACCAGCCGTAGTCTCACCTCTTAGTTCCCGACACCGATCCAAAGCAGAGCAGATCCTGGGCGAAGACCCGACCTTGGCAGAAGAACCTGTCTCTCCACAAGTACCAACACGCAGTCCTCGCCGCAAATCGACACCGCAGTTCTTCGGCCTCGACCCACTCGCCAACCCTCGAGGGCCGGAAGTCTTTCTCCCATGTGCAGCAGATGCTTCTCGCCCGCTGAACTTCTTACCTGGCATCCTCCGACCCGCACAGCTTGGTATTTTTATTGCATTGCTTGCATTCTACTTTGCAGCCCTTACGTTTGCAGCTATCTGGTCCGTCATCAACACTGGGCTATGGCGTTACACTGGCTTCGGAAATGGTCGATACTTTGTCTTCAATTACCTGCCTACTCTCCTCGGAACGGTCCTACTGCTCTGGGTCTTCCAAATCCAGATCGCAATCACCCGCATCTCGCCATTCCTCGCTCTCAGCTCATCATCCCAGCGGACTAGAGACGAAGGTGCAGACCTGCCGCTTTACAAGACGAATTTCCTCTTCCCTTCATTTCTCCCGCATTTCCGTGCCGGGCAGACAATGCTTGGATTTTTCGCTTTGGTGGCTTGGCTACAAATTTTCACCCTACCATTGCTGGCATCAGCGTTCAACGTTTACTTCCTTGGCTCACCTGACGCTGGCGAGTGGATGTGGATCGCAACCCAGGGTGTCATTTGGCCTGTTATTGCAATTTACGGGTTGTTGATCATTGCTCTACTCGCCCTTCTCGTCCACCTCCTTCGGTTGCGGGAAACGGGAATGAAGTGGGATCCTCGCAGCCTCGCGGACCTCATGGTATTACTAGAGCGTTCCAACGCTTTGGCTGAAGACGCAGAGCTGTGCAATGAAACAGCAAGAGTGGGCCTGTGGAGGACTAGCCACAAGCCGAATGACGTATTCCACGCATACGGACTCGCTGGAAGGGAAGTCAGGAAATACAGCCTGGAAGATGGCAGGATTACAGAGAAGTCGGCCACCCAACCTCAACCAACTGGCGGCCTCTCTGACCTCGAAGCACAACGTCCTGACACTGGCGCCTCCCACGAACAGGAGCCCGAGAGGGAATCTGACGAAGCTATGCTGCCGCGTCGCACCAGCTCGCACTCATCGCTCAGCATCAACTCGCTGATCTCACTACCATGGTATCTTCGTCCGGTCTTTACCTCGCTTTGGGCCATCACCGCCGTTGTCCTGTTGCTTGCTTTCCTTGTGGTATCTTACCTTCCCTCCACAAGAGTATCTGCAGGCTTCGACCCATCTATACCAGCTCCTGTGGACAGCATGGGATATTCCGGGACGAACTTCCTCTACTCGTTCATTCCAGCAGTGCTCGGCGAGCTGTGTCTCCTTATCTGGCTGAGCTTTGACCTCGCGCACCGTCGCCTCGCGCCATTCTTCTCTCTGCTCTCCGAGCCGGAAGGTGAGACTGCCGAGCGCTCCCTACTGCTCTCGTACCACGCCGACTTGCCATTCCACGTTACGCTTGTCGCGGCCGCCAACGCCCACTACCGTACCGCCTGGCTCACAGTTGTCACTCTCCTCGCCGCAACTCTACCCACTCTTGCAGGAGGCGTATTCTGGGCGCAGTTCTTCATTCCGACGCAGACCATCCTCATTTCTGCCCACATGCCTGCCTTCTACGCCCTCACAGTCTTCTTCACCCTCTACGCCCTTTCGTACCTGCTGCTCCTCCCGCTCACACGCGCCGAGCGTCGACTCGCTCACGCCTCCAGCTCCAACTACAACCCTGCCCTCACCTTTGCCGACATCCTGTCTCTTGTCCGCCACAGCCGCATTCTCGACGATGTTGCATTTCACTCGCCGACATCAAAAATTGATCTCGTGACGCGCCTGCTATCTGCTCCTGCAGGCGCTTCGCTTGGCGGGCGAGGGAGCCGACTCGGCGAAGCAGGCGCGAGTTTCACGAGTGTGGCAGATTCAATCCGTGGGTTCAGCGATGCGAGGCAAAGAGCCCTCGGCGGGTTAGGCGTAATGGAGACCCCGAAATACGCTCTCGGAAAATTCACGGGGCGGAACGGAAGAGAGTATGGTGGCATTGGAAGATTATGAAGAACCCGAAACCTGTGGCGCTTGCTCCCAAGCTTCCACTCAGCCAGATCAACGACGCACAACGATACAATAGGTACACGACATCCAGCGCCCGCGCCTCAAAAACATCATCTTCTACTCCGCGACCAGGAGTATAAGCCCAGCGACTCTCCCACTCGACACCTGCATATACAAAGAATACAGGGGATCAAGAACTGTACACAAACCAACCAACCCAGCAAGCAACAACACAGAACTCGAACCATAATCGGAGACGAATCTCCTCCCTCCGAATGAAACGACTACGAAATGACGACGACTACACGGCGAAACGGGAAACACGGCAGGCGGATTGTTCACAAAATGATTTTAATGATACACACGGAGTTTGAATAAGTTTTCTTCCAGCCCGAAGAATAGGATGGGAATGGGCTTGGCTTGGCTTGCTCATGGCCTGGGATCTATATTGCACATGGAGCGAGACCTTTGTACAAACACCATGTCTGCTTTTCGTTGATGGTTTGCTTGCATATGGCGCGGTTTTCCATCTTCTTTATATATATAGCGATAGCCTCGCGGCGGCATAGACTTGTTAATGAGAGTATTGGAAGAGTGGATTTTTGAACATGACCTTGCTATTACATCCAAAGTCGTCCAATTCACACCAAGTGTATGGCAAGGCAGAAGCATCTCATCTTCGTCACCGGCAACTCACATAGGGTATTGGGTTCCACGCTCTCGATTATGTTTAACTTATCAATGACCCGGAATATAACAATGCAAAACCCATGAGCTACCATTCCACGATCAAAATTGCGCCTCGGATGGGTAGCGGCAGCTCGACCCTCTGTACTTCATCAAGAAAGTAGAGCTCCAAGTCTAATCTTCAGGAACCTCCTCCATCGTCACATGTTTCGACTGCGAGCCCTCACCCGAGCGGCCTGCAGAGTTGTCTTCACTTGGACGGTGCTCAGTTTCCGCGGCGGCTTCGATGACGTGCACGCCATCGGCTTCATCCAACTCGAGAATACCGCGTTGTTCTGCTTCGTTGTTGGCGGGCGCGGGGATGGCGGGCTGGGCTTTGGCGTTTGTTTCTTGTGCGTGGGAACCTTTGGGCTCACTAGGACTGTAATCTTGCTGGTGAGTGGTAGGTATGGGCTTGCTATCTTCTGATTGAGACTCAGCACGCTCGTGGGGTCTCTTCGGTAAGTCTGGCGCTCGTTTCCTTCGAGCTGGGAGAGGAGGTGGTGGGGTTTTCTCTTTCTTGTCAGGGATGGCGTGCTCCGGCTGGTTAGACTCCGCGGTATGCGCTTCCTGGTAAGAGGTATCACTGCCGGGTTTGTGCTCAATGTTACGCTCAGATGTGTTTGCGCTTCGGTTTTCCTTCAAGTCCTGCTCAAAGTTATCCCTCCACGGTCCAAATTCATCATCCTCGATTGGGTCTGCTGTCAACTCTTCTGCAGCACTGACGTTGTCGCTTGCCCTCTTGGCCACATCGTCCTGCTTCGGGGCCGTAGTGGCCATTACTTCGCTATCCTTGATATCCGTTGAGCTTGATTCTATGGTAGGGCGACGGGCGGGCAACACTGGTTTTCTTTTGACAGTACCGGCAGCGAAGCCACTTCCGCCCCACAAACTTGTCTTTGGCCCTGGGAGGGGCTGACCGATCGGAGGTAGAGGTTGACCTCTCCCCACGGGCTCCTGAGGCCCGGGCTTCTGTGAATTCTGAGCTCTGAAGAGGGGAGCTCCCTTGTTTCGGTTTGCGACAGCATTGAGCGTCCATTGCCTCGCCGCGGATGTGGCGGCGGCGGTGGCTGCGAACAACGCTTTTCCGCGCGTTTGACTGTTCTGGGAAGAAGTCCCTGAAGATTCTGTGTCTGTGCGTGCAAATGACCCGCGATCCGGAGTTCTGGGCAGAGGAAGAGATTCGTTCGACGCATTGGTTTGCACCCTTTCACTCGACTTGGTGTCGACGCTGCTTGTCCGCTCTATGTCAACTTGTTCCGGTTCGTTGCTGATGGAAGACGCACGGCGCGCATTGCCAGCTTCTCGGATGGCAGTGGGAACATCTGAGGTAGCAGTTTGCGACGAACCGACACTCTCTCTTGTTGTTGCGCGGTCTTTCACCTCCCTGATCGCTTCGACGGCGTCCCTCTTGCCCGCGGGTAGTGTAGAGCGCCCAATCCAGCGTTTCGTTGTTTGTGGTACATCGTCCCCCCTGAAAGCATCGACATTCGACCCATCGACAGCTACGCTTGGCGCCGATGCTGATGGAGAAGCGAATGAGGGCGAGCGTACCGCTTTAGGCGTAGTGTTCACGCGGTCGAGCACGGCTTGGGCAGCCTGCGCGGGCAAAGAAGTCACAGACCGATGTTTAAGACCTGGTGTCGGCTCGAATGCGGAGGCTGTCTGCTCAGCCACGACAGGCGTCTGGGCTCCAGACGAAGTTGCAGATCCGTCGGAAGGTTCAGGTAGGTTCGGCATGGACATGGACTTTTCATTTCTTGGACTGAGGAAGTCCTGAATGGCGTGGTCGGTGCTTGCTTGGCTTGACTCGTCATTCGTTTGAGGCTGCTGTTGCCAGATGCCACCCCTGTAGGTCTGCCCGTGCGTGTCGAAGAAAGGCATATCGTCCCAGTTGGGCTTCACTAGTGTCTCCGCAAACACCTCGCGGATTCTGTTTTCGATCGTACGTAGGATCCAATTATAGGTGATCTGCCGTGAGCTTACAACGGGCTCAATCTTGATTTCCATGTCTGGGATGGTTTCGAAGCAGAACCAGATTCTGTTGCTCGGAGGCGGTTTGACGCGCACCAGCATACGCCCTTGTAGTCTTTGAAGCGAGCCAGCAAGCACCAGATCCACAGTCCTCACTTTGAAGCGTTGGCCGAGATCAAGTTTGGCGACAGCGCTGATGACGATCTTCACTCCACCAGTATACTTGACGTCCATCGATAAGACCATATCGCCTGATATGTTGATATCCTTGAGCCGCGGGTTGCTGAGGATCGGACCGGCGTCACCCAGATCGATGCTTTGCACACTCACATAGGAGATGAACGCGGGTTTTGCGACTCTTGAAATCTTTTTCTCGATCTTCTCGCGTACAAGATCCTCAAGGAAAGGTGTACGGTGCAGGGCGAGGAACACACGATTGATGAGCGCGTTGAAAGCGCGGGTTTCGGGTGTCAACGAGTTCGAGTGGATGTTGGACTGGAGTTTGATGGAACATGACGAGTCTAGTGGCTGAGGCGAAGGAGAATCCGTCTGCGCGGCGACAAGAGCATGGTAGAAGTCCTCCTTCTCAGAGCAGTTGGAACTGAACAGGTAAAAAGGCTTGGGCTGTGCTGACGAACCCTTGATCACATCGTCGATTGCGGATGATGCGAGTGGCTTAAGCAGGATCGCTGTGCGTTTGATAAACAGGTCCGAGTCCAGCATGGCTTCATCATCACCGTCACCATCGCTGAGAGAAACACTGTGGTGCGCCATGCTAATGACATGTCGAACCTCCAGCTCCGCGGGTGAATCGTAAAGCATGAGATGTCCATGGCGAAGTACAATATGGAATATATTGCTTGACGGCGCAGCGGCTTTAGCTCGCGCTTGAATGCCAGCGGGCGACTCGTCATCTTCAGCCAGAGGCTTTCTGTGTAATGGCGCCTTGCTCCTGTCAAAGACGGAACGATACATGCTCTGGTAGACGGACATCGACTCTTGGCCAGCCCCGTCTCCCATCCCTTCGCCTGCGCCATTGGAAGCAATACTAGGCTTGGTGTTCAAAGCACTTAGAGCGGTCTGGAAGTTGTACGATCTTAAGACGGCGAAGGTGGCATTCGCTGCACCGTCCGGCGAGAAGGTGTCCTCTTGAGCTGCCCCTTTGCCGTCCACGCTGGTATCCCTCTTCGCTCCATCATCTTTTGTCCCATCTGCATCTTGATCAAGTACTTTCGGAAAGGTAAACCAAGCTGTTGCGACAACGGCGATGAGGAGTAGCGGGAGGAAGGTGACTCCGCCGATGAGGTAGGCAGACAGAAGAGTTGTGAGGCTCATGATCCCGCATATCGCTTAATGCGAGCGAAAGCTCTTGGGCACAGTCTTGTAGAAAGACATGAAGAGGTATACGCAGCACGTTAGCAGGCTAGGCCAGTCTTGGAACACGTGAAGGCGTCGGACGCGAGACAACCTGGCTGAAACGTCATTCTTGGCAGATCCTCCACAGCCAAGTTTGGCAAGGCTGAAGAACGAAAGCAGCAAATCCTTGAGGTTTTCAAAATATACCACAGTGTGCAGGACCTCTCGTTCGTAGACACAACCTAGCATGTACTGTTACATAGATTGCAACTGTGACGTCCCATTGGACAACTCGCTACGGTAGTATGGCCTGCAAGACAGGATGGCGCCTGTCACACGTGCATGTCTTTGAGCATCGGGAGGCGTTCGGTGTCGTCTATACATCTTCTCACAAGATGGATGATGCGCTGAGAAATGACTGCAACGATGTCTTGCGATGAATCTAGCAACTCAGATAGTACATACATGTCAGTCAACAAGTTTACAAAGTTAAGACGTGGTTGGTGTGCTGTTTCCGAGAGGAGACCTTCAGACTCTCCTTCATCAAGACCAAGCACATGTCAGCCACGTGCTGAGGAACAAAGAAAGACGGATCAAGCGTCGAGGCGCAAGCCCCGACACAGCCATCTCTCGGCAACGTTCAAAGGAAGAATCTCGCCCAGCCGTCCGGCCAGGTCGTGATGCTGCTACTCCATGTAATAGTCATCGCGATCGCCTGGATTGTTCCAATGCCAACAGGTGCGTCTTACACCGAGGTAGCTGCACCACGTGTATTGCAACGAGCAGTGGGTGCAAAGATCCAGTCATTTTCGAGAAAGCACAGCCAAAGCCGAAACAAGTGAAGTACCCGATGTCCGCGGATTGCCTGTTCGAACACAGGCCTTGCAGGCAAGTCGACAGCAAATGTGGACAAGGCAGCCAGATGGAGAACATATTGTATTGCATTGGGTTTCTGCTTCGTGTGAAAACAGTATGTTGGAGGGAGCGTTGGCTGGCACTTGCTGTGTTCTGGGGAAGGAGTCATAGTGTGGCAAGCTAAAACCTTAGTGCTACTCTAATTCCAACCTCATCTCGTCAAGCACTTCAACGTCGTTGCGCCCATGGTCCAGAACACTACCCTGATCGCCCGCTTGGAGTGCAGACAACGTAGACGGACTTGGGTACAAAGGGCGCAAGGTAATATGCCGCTTGCATTCCGCGGATGAGACCAGGTGTTTGCAGAACAAAGCCGCATTCCTCACACCCGGTCTCATCATGCGACCAATCAATGCCTGGAAAGGTAGACCCATGGCAGCGGCATTGCATGCATCTTCTGCCCTTTAGCTCAGTCCATCTCGTCAGAGATGAATGGCTTCATCTCTCCACGCACATCAGCCATTGTGACATCCGTCTCGCTCTCGTCGGAGTCGTCCTCGCTGTCGTACTCGCTGTCGTACTCATCCTCATCGCCATCCTCATCGACATCCTTCACGCTGGCCTGCTTGTCTCCTTTTCCAACAGGCTTCTGGCTGTCAGTTTTGCCACTGCCATCCTTGTCCTCCTCGTTGCGGTTTTTTTCAGCTTTGGACTTTTGGTGCTGCTTGCGCAGGAAGGCGAGGTGAAGAGCCCATTTGGTCTGCACCTTTGCAGCTCTGTAGCGGAGCAAGTCGATCTTGCGCCACTCCTGACCGCGACTCAAGGCTTCACCCATCATCATATCGACGAGCTGCGTCTGGAGGCCTTTGGCTTTGACTGCAGAGTTGTTAGCCTTGCCCCCGACTGTTTCACTCTCGCGGGTACTGACACCAGTCATAGATCACCCAGACGTTAACGCCGATATACTTCGCGAGCACATGAACCTCGAGCAAATTCGGTGGCCCAGCCTTCTTCGCCCAATCCTGCAGCAGCTCCTCGCTGTAGCTATTCGGCAACACTCTGTGTGTCTCCGGCGGTCCAGCGTTCCAGACCAAGTGGGTCTTGCGGAGTACATCGTCCGTCATCCTGCGGCTTGAGTTAGTGAACTAGCTCGCATCGCGGAGTGGTTTTCACGTACGCGCGCCGGTCATCGACCATAGCTTGGATCCTTTGCTCCTGGCTCAGAGCCGAACTTCCAAAGGGCCCTGGGATCTCGACACCGGAGCCGAAGCGTGCGCTGTAGTCCCGGACGGCCTGCGCTGTGGTGTTAAGCAGGTTTGCTTCAGTGGCGTACGCACGGTCGATCATCTCGACAACTGGGACATTCGCTGGGATACCCGCTGGCAACTCGACGCGACGGCCGTAGTTGACGGAGGGAATCCCGGGCACATCAGGCTCGTCCTCATCGTCCACCACGATACCGGCCGCAGCAAGTCGGTCTTCCATGTCGGAGGACATCTTGTTCCATCTTTGCATAAATTCCTGTTCTGCGCCGCGCACTTTCTCCATCGCGACTTTCGCGTGGGCTTGCGCCTCTGCGTCGTGGACATAAGGATTGCGAGACATTTTGGATCTGCTCCGGTATCTGTCTTCTTGATTGGCAATTCCTAACTCACTTGTCGAGTTTGTAAGGTGAGTCAAAAACCTTCAACTCCGTCAGGCAGTGTGCACGTGCCTTTTTTTGTTTTCGTGGAGTGATGTGAGTGTGCGAAGGGTGCAGAGCTAGGGAGTCACACGAGCGTTTTCACAGGCCTCCGCCACCTAGCCACCTCCATTTACGGTGCACGGTCGGCGACTTACTACGCCAAGACCTTCGTCTCCATGGGTCTCTGCAACCTCCATCGCACCTTCCCAAACACACGACTTTCTCACACCGTTGCTTTGGAAACCTTGTTGATTCTACATTCTGCATCTTTCGTTCAATTCTTACCACTCAACACAACACCACCACACCAACCCACCCACTAACCAACAATGGCAGCTGAGGCTACTGCGCCGTCCTCCGGCTCTCAGTTCTCCACTGACCAGGGCCTCGCCGACAACTTCGCTCTTCAGCTTGCCGACGACGTCCATCTTGGTAACTCCGTCATCAGCCTTTCGTTCGTCACTGCACGCGAGGTCTGTGGTGACAACTTCGACGACAACAACTTCGACGAGCTCAAGGCAACCATCGCGTATGTGCTCCCTCATCTTCGACTGTGTACGTGGCTAACTCTTCATAGTGCGCACTTCACTCAGCACTTCCAAACCCCTATCCACCAAGTCAACCTGAGCGTCAACGTTCTTGACAACAACATCATGGCTACCCCTGTCGAGAACGCCAGCCCGGTACTCACCGAGGATGCCGCCTCTCCGGAAGTCGGTCTCGACTTCGAGAATGAGGTCGCGAACTTCACAGCCTCTAGCCCTGCCTCCAAGAAGGTGAAGCAGAAGGTTGCTCGTCCTCCGAACGCATTCATAATCTACAGAAAGGATTGGCACTTGACCGCTGTCGCCGCCAACCCTGGCCTTCACAACAACGACATCTGTAAGTAAAGCTAACTTCGCTTTTACAGAGCTTTTGCTAACTTTATGTAGCTAAGATCCTTGGCAAGCAGTGGAAGAACGAGAGCCAAGCGGTCAAAGACAAGTACAAGCAGCTCGAGGCCCAAGCCAAGTACCAGCATTCGATCGCCAACCCGGGCTGGCAGTACCAACCCCGCAAGCCTTCTGAGAAGAAGAAGCGTATGACCAAGAACAAGCTCGCTAAGCTGGTTGCGAAGTCTGCCTCCGCCAAGTCGGTGGCGCCGGTCCCACTGCTCACTTTCAACGAAGACAAGTCGGCGCTTTCCTTCATGTCCGGCCAAGGCGCTCCGGGCCAACTTGCTGCAGAGCTGGAAGAGTTCAACAACTCGAAGTGGACTGCCGGTCAGCAGGCTGCTTTCGGTCAAATCCCGTTCCCACCAGTTCTCTCTTCCAAGTTCGTTGCCAACCCGGTCACCATCAACGACGTTCCGCAAAACCCGGGTTCTACCACTACCCAGAACGCCGTCAACAACTACTTCGCCACCGTCAACCATGCTGCCTTCATGGACCCGTCTAGCGATTCCAACTACCAGGCTTCTCTTGCCATGCCCGACCTTGATGAGCTCGACGTCCTTCTCCCCTACGTCCCAGCCATCAGCCCTGAGGATCTCTTCCTCCCAGAGGAAGACACCTACAACACCGAAGTTCTTCGCCAGGCCGCTCTCAACGAGGGCTTCAAGGACGGCCTGAACGACTTCTTCGACTTCGACCTTTTCGAGTGAAGCCGTCTTCGTCTCACGCATTGCAAATGAAGCCCCGGCTCAAAGCATAAGAGGCGATGCGGACATGCTCGAGCTACTTTGTGGTGGAAGTACATCAAAGCACTGAACATTGTGCAAGAATAGTCGGCAATGCTTGCGACAGGCAGTCCGAACACAGATAATGATGTTGAGAAGTTTCGAGATCGCACAGTAAATAAACCAATCAAATTGAATTCCCCTTTCCCAATGACACTCTCGTACCAGCCAAGGCGGCAAAGAACAAGCAACTCACCTCCTCCATTCCCATGGAGCTTCTCCCAGAGCTCCTGTTCCTGCTCCCGAGGCTGATACCAAGCCTTGGTCGTCTCCTCGCGCGGCACCAAGTGAGGCACATTCTCCAAAAGAACATCCATCCTGCCTTTCCAACCTCGACGGTGTGAAAACGTTAAAGAAGAAGAAAACGCAGGGAAAAGAAATTCCAGCGAGCGCGCAACTCGACCCGCCCGCCCAAGAAAAACAAGCCAATGTCTTATTGACCCGAACTTCCCAATTGATTCCGGACCCCGCAGCAATAACCTCACTTCACTTTTCGCCCACTTGGGCAGTCCACCTCGCTTTCTGCACCTTTGCTATTGTCACTATTGTCCCTATTGTGCCCGAAAGTCTGGACCAGGCCGCGCTGGCGTTCACCGGCCGTGCTGAAAGCTCATCCCTGCACGCGGAGCTGATCTCAAGTGAGCTGAGCAAGTTACCAGCCACCAGACAACTTTTCTCATCGCCGAGGTTCGCCGCACCGCGCGTTGCTCTTGTGGGTGGCTGGGGAGATTCTCCTGCGCCTAGGCCTGGGCTGGCTCGTGCCCACTGCGATTGCTGGCAGCGATTGGACCCTTATCTGATCTGGCGTAATCTGATCGAGCACAATCTCGTCACGTGGGCCAAGATCGCATTCGAGTGAATATTAGGAACATTGCGAAGCGCCATGGTGCGGTCGTGGGAAAGTGTAAGGGGCTGTGAGAATAGTCTGGCAACAGTGCACAAGGGCAAGAGGGAAAGTCATCGAGGTGGAAGACCGATATGAAAGACATGTACAGAAATGGTATAACAAACCTCAAGACTCCTTGCAATCCCTTGCGCCCAAGCCAGATGGGTATATTCGCTAGTAAGTGCACAAGACCAAAGACCAAAGCAAGATATGCGCACCTTTCTTCCCATTCGCCCACAGCTACACAGCTGCTCCCTTGCCGTTCTGCCAATCGCTGCACCAAATGAACGTTCCACATCGCCACTCGGTGCCTCTCTCTTTTTGTCCGCTGGGCCCCAACGGCCTTGCACACATCCAGAAGCTGCGGCCCTGGTTGCTGCCCTTCTTCTTTGTCTGCATCGTCTTACAGGGCTCGTCGTGATCCTCGCACTTGGGGGCTGTCGGGCGAGAGTTCAAGAGAGCAGCCCAGCTGGCGGAAGTTGCGGAGCGAGCTTCGAAGTTGCTGAGCGAGGCTGTGGGAGATGTCAGGGATACTGCTGATGCTGGCGTTGTACAGTCTTTGGGCCCCGGAGGTGGAGTCGAGGGATTCTGAGTTGCACTAAGGTTTGATGGGTTCACATTCCTCAATGGTGCAGTCGAGTCTCCAATGGGTTCGAAGTCTTTTGGTTCGGTGCCGCTCCCGATCTTTGAAGCTGTCTCACTATCGGTTTTGCTGGGAGAAGCAGACTTGGGCTGGAAGAACCCTCGTAAGCTCCGCTGACCTTTTGCTGCTGGCGCTGATCCAGTGGAAGTTGTGGCAGCATCGGACTTCTGCTTCTTCGTTGACACAGGCTTCGAAGAGACTGAGATCTTCCGCTTCTTATCGTGGCCGTTCGTGCTTTCGTTCAGAGAGGCGGTAGGAGGTGGCGATTGCAAGGGTAGCGATGGAACCTCCGAGTTCTTGTCCGAAGTTGGTTTGCCGTCGTCTGCAGGTTGCTGGGATGGCGTCGTGGCTGGCTTTGCCTTTGGCGCTGCAAACATGGACTTTATGCTCCTCCGCTTGTCGAACTCTTGTAAACGTTTGCCAGAGAAAGCAGGGATATCCTGTATCTTCCATTCACGCTGACGTTGACCATTTACAAAAACCCCTGGCGGGCTCATGATATCAAGAAGCTTGTCTTCTCCGCCTCCAATGTCAACCGTGTCGTGGAAGTCAGCAAAGACCGGACAATGGTCGCTTCCGAGCAGGCCCTCTTGAATGTTGGCGTCTTTGATCCAGGACTGCATGTTCTGTGCGACCAAGACAAAGTCGATTCGGCTTCCGAAATTGCCGGGTCGAGCATTGATTTTCTGCTCCCAATGGGTATACATTCCCGCTCTGGTAGGGTGAAACCCACGTGTGGTGTCCCAGAGAACACCGTTTTCCCGACCTTCGTCTCTCTCGCCAACCACCTCGCCACCAACTAGCAGCTGATTGAATATCCGACGGTTGGGCGTAGAGATGTAGTCCTCGTGAGTGATGCCGTTTTTCCGCATGTCGTCAGCAGAAGAGGCAGTGTCAAGCTCGTGCCGAGAAACGTTCAAGTCGCCTACAAGCACAACACGCTTGCCTCGCCTGGTAAGATTCCGAATGCGACAGTCGAGCGCGCAGACAAAGCCGTATCTGAAGTCATCGCGAAGACCATTGCTATTTGCTGGGGAGTATACGCCAAGCAGGACGAAGGCCGGAAACTCCAGAATGAGGCAGCGCCCTTCCGCATCGAGAAGAGCAGCATCGACACCCAGCTCCCCAATCTGATAGTCGCTGGGATATCCGCCAATACTCTGTTCTTCAGGCAAGTCTCGATAGGGCGTTCCAGAAGGAGACGGCAAGACGCCAAGCAGACCTTCCTCTGCCCGGATCGGTGCACAGGTAGCATTCCGGGTGTAGATGCCAACGCCAGAGTATCCCTTCTTATGCTTCGGCAGGCTGAAGTAGCAGTCCCATCCATCCAGCATGACCATATCATCACGCAGGTCTTTACGTTGAATCTTCAACTCTTGCATGACCACAATGTCACTCTCCAGGATGTCGAACATGGCCGGAAAGCTGCGGGAGGCGTTCCATGGCGGGTAGGAGAAAGGGTTTCGAATGCCATTGACGTTCCTGGCGAGGCAATGCGTTAGTTCCAATGCACGCCCAGAGTAATTGCTAGCTGTATTGATCATACCATGTTGTGAGCCTCATTGTTGCCCTCCCTCAGGTTGTGATCCTTGAGTCTCTAGAGCGAGGAGTGTGTTGTCAGTGTCACACCATGTCTGCAGTTGACACAGCCTTCTCTCATCAGCCTGCTTCGTTCTTCACGAGTCTCTGCATGAGTGCCGTCGCTCTTCATCGCTCGGTCGTCTCGAATGGCAGGTGACATGACGTCCGAGACGCGAGCGTCAACCCTAACCCTATGAAATTGGGGAGAAAGCGCGTTTGGTTCGAGATCAGCCTTCGGAAATGGCAACGACCAATGCGCTTTCGGGATTCGACCTCATGGAACGATGAGGTATCAAGATATGAACACGTGATTCGAATTGATCCACAGCATGCGAAGATTCTCTGGAGGGTGAAGAAACCACAGCCATGGCTCGCTACCTCACTCCCGCCAAGATATGCACTCTCATCGTGGTCGAGTCCTATCTCCGGGACCGCGAGAACCCAGACTCGGACGTTAAATTACTGGATCTGATCATTCGACAGCTTCATCCTGTTTTGGACCACAGCAGTGTCCCCGGCCCTCCTGAAGATGCATCGGCTTTTGCAGCGCCACTCGTCTCCATCCCATCCAACTTTCCAGGACGGACTCACTACGATGATTTTGTCCACTCAGCTTGGACGAACGCCGATCTTGATCAGCTGCACCATTTGTTCGACCGAGTCTACACCATCTTAATGCCAGAACATGCCGAGGAGAGGAAAGTGACTCCAGCCTCTCCCATCGGACACTTCATTCGTCGCTGCAATGTCGAATGGACTCGCCTTCGTTTCGCTGATTCGCTTGCCCTTCTCAACGCCTACAAGTCTTATATCGCGTCGACTTGGGATTCTTGGGCTCGTACGCAACCTGAAGCAGCTCACATGTACTCTTCTAAGATCGACAATCACGACAGTGTACCTGGTGCTACGTCCACTGCGTCTTCCGTCGCCGCTCCCATCATCAGCAGTGATGATATCGACATGGCCTTGAGCACCTCAATCCACTCTCTCCAGAAGCTTGGTGCTCGAGTGCCGGCCGAATTGAAAGCGAAGCTGGGCTCCTGGCTTACTTCACAACAGCAGGCTTCTGACACCCAAAACTTGCATCACTTCATGAACTTCTTCGAGGCGTGGAGGGCGGGACAGTATACGCTCGCTTTGGAGGAACTCCACAGATACTTTGACTACAGTATTGCCACAAAGGGAGCCGCTGCTGGAGGGCAGGGAGAGGGTGTAAAGGTCTATTACCAGTACGCTTTGCTGCATCTGAGTGTACTGCATGCCGACTTTGAAAGATGGGATGAGGCCCTGGGAACGATGGAAGAGTGCATTGCGACCGGTAGGTACTGGCGATGATGGGAACGCTCTCTCATGTTGAGGCTCACGCTGATTGAAATCCAGCACGAGAGAACCAGGACACCGCTTGCCTCAACTTTGCTCTATCATGGCTTTTGTATCTCCGCCAAGCGCACAATCTTCCTTCCGCATCTTCCCTGCGCTCTCTCGCTGCTATCGCTGGCGACGGCGGCAGCGAACAAGACGAGCTCGCCTTTTTGAAAGCAAAAGCAAAAGAAAGCAAGCACTGGAGCTTGGTGAGCAGCACATTGCTCGAAGAAGCGAAGCTCGAGCTAAGACATGTAAGCACTTCATCCCCAGCATGCAAGATGGCATTTTAAACTGATTGTGGGTTCAAATTGCAGGCTGGTGTCAGTGCCAAAGCTCTCGAACATCTTATCCAGTCGGCTCATTTGAACGTACAACATGCTTCATACTCTCTGATGCCCGCTGCCACGATTTTCCAGGGCTCCATCTACGATCGTTTGGGTAAGCTTTTCCCTCCTTTCCGCATGTCTGCATTGTTGCTTGCATAGCTGCTCTTGCGGGCTGACCTACGCCACGGCGCGCCTTTGAGAATGAATGCTGAATACCACGTCCAATCCAGGCCAGTCACATACAGCCGCACGCCACTACTCAAGCGTAGACATCGTGCTTGGGAAAGAATGCTCCTTCGGCGACCGAGTGCGCTCCCAATGTCGGCTGGCCTTTTCAATGGCACAGAATGGCTCGTACGCCGCCGCCCAAGACTCTCTCCAATCCTTACACGAACAAATCCAAGGCACTCTGAAACTTGAACAACGAGTGGCCTCTTTTGCAAGGCTGATTGCTCTACTCCAGGCAATTCGAAGGTACGTCCCACAAAAATCTGTCAAGCTCTCTTCATCATCATTGTTGCTAATCGGTCCGCGCTTCCAGTTCCAACCTCCCAGCTGCGCACACCTACCTCTCCCAACTCCTCCCACTCTCCCAGATATCCGACCCGGATCTCTCCCACCATATCTCCCTCCTCGAGATCGACCTCCTCATGCACCCTTCAAGCCCTAATCTTCCCCGGGCGTATCAAAAGATTTCCTCCCTACTCGCCGAAAAGCTCGACCTCGCCCACACACTCCACCTTCTCACCCTTAAAGCAGCCGTCTTTGCCGCAGCCGGCAAACCAGAGAAAGGCTTCAGCATAGCGGTGCGAGCAGCCAGTCGCGCAGAGCGCGCAGGCTTGGTGCCGGTGCTATTGGAAGCGTTGGCGGCTTTGGCAGAGATTCTCAACAAAGTCGGGGAGTATGGAGCGAGCAGAGATCTGGCGGAAGCTGCTCTGCCGCAGGTACGTTTTTGCCCTTCTCTTCGACGTGTTACATGCTATTTCGCGCCGCATAGTTAGAAACTTTGCTGATCGCTTTCTCCAGGCTCTCGAAAGCGGCTCCCCAAGTCTGTCAGCCCGATTATTCCTCCTTCTCACGACCAGCTTTGCTGGGTTGGCGAACCCTGCCGTTACTGCGAGTGAAGCCGAACGGACCAGGTATCTGAAAACGGCCACGAGGTGGGCCGAACGGGGGCGCGAAAGTAAGTTGCCGGAGCGGAGAACCCACCAGTCTTTCATCAGGACAATGCTAACATTTCCTGCAGTTTCTGCTCGTATTTCAGACTTCTCGGCGCAACGCACTGCTTTGATCATGAAAGCCACTCTGTTCGCGGAGCTCGGCGACGATGCGGGTGTGGGAGAGGCGGAAGGCATGGAAGAGCAATTGACGGAAGCCAGAGAGGAACTGCTGAGTTCTAGGTAGGTCGGCGGGAGAAGTATAAGGATTGATCCGGGACGGATATTTGACGGATCGTCTGGGCTATCTGTCATGCTTCAACATTATTGCCACCGGAGCTTCTTTCGAGTTCATGGTGCAGATTGTTAGTTCGATTAAGGGGATGAGGGCGGCCTTTTTGACCTGTGACACACATGTTCACTTTGCTTTCAGCAAGACATTGATCATTTTCCGACTCAGACCACATGTCGCCCTCGTCTTACCCAGCAACACACTTACAAGCCTTCGTCTCTTCGCATAGATGAGTCTAATGGCCCTGCAGGCATCAGGCATTACTTCTCCAGAATCTCCAGAAATGGCAAGATTGGCAAACGGCTGTTCCGTCGGAAGAATCACCAACTCATTCTCTTCAAATATTAAAAGCCCCAGTTCATTGAGTGTGAGCAGCGCAAGCGATTGTGACCTGAGTCTTTTCTGTACAGGAGGGTTTGCTTGTTTCTACATAGGAGATATATCGGCTTCCTACACACTGCAGTAGCAGCAGTCTCATTGTCTGGACTCGCTTGATCTACCTTCTAGACCACATCACCGGCGCGTACTTGTCATGTTCCAAAAACGGCTTCTTCTTTACTCGTCCTTCTTGTGGTAGTTGACCTTGGGGTTCCAGAAGAGGGTCTGCGTATGGTGTTAGCGCTTGTTCAACGGGGGGGAGAGCGAATTTTTTAGTATGAGGCGAGAGTACGCACCTTGTCACCGTCTCCCCAGAAGTAGTTCTTGGTCCTGATGTTCTGGAAGGGGTACTCGGGCTTGTCCTCGAGAGCGGGGCCGTGCGCGACGTGCTCCCAGTGCTCGGTCCAGAGCCTGTAAGCGTTGACGCCGGCGAGGATGATAGAAGGGATCACGACGCTGCGGTTGTTGTTAGTATTAGGTCTTGCTGGCGTGTGGAAACCTGCGTCCGTGAGGCACGTACTAGATCGAGAGCTTGCGCCAGGTGCCTACAAGAATCCAATGGTTAGCAAAGCGCAATCAAAGGACAGCCTCTTGTTTGCATTCTTTTCCATTCTCCCTCAAAAGACACAACCATCTTGAACTCCCAATTCTTGCAAGGCTCCGCTCCGCGCTCTTCTGCCCGAATCCCAATGCCTCTTCCCGCCCACGATGCGACCCTCTTCCCCTCGCCCAACGCTACTCTCCCTCTCCTCCTTCCTCGTGCCACTTACCAGACGTGTCAGCAGCGTGCTGCTTAACGGCGGCCCTCTCACGGTTGAAAGCGTTGTCGGCGGCGCCCTCGAAGCCCTTCGCGCCAATGCCCGAAGTCCAGCGGCGGGCGGCGGTGTTGCGGAAAGCAGGGAGCGCTTGCGAAGCGCGCGTGGCGGTGCGAAGGCCGAGCATGGTGTCGAATGTGGTGTGGTTTGGGCGGTGGAGTGGAGAGTGGTAGGAAATGTACTCTTGTTACTCAGTAGTATGCATGTAGCTTGAATGCTGCAGTCGCTTCCTGGTTCGGGCCCGACCGGCAACCTTTGGTGCCTGAGGTGGAATTTGATGACCGCGCCGTGATTCAAAGTGCGACAGTAACAGGGCTCAGTCGAACGCGTCCTAAATACAGGAAACATTGGATCTAACAGAACATCGACTCGAATCGTAAACTCACCATTCATGGGATCGATGAAAATCGTCCATCAGCATATATCAACTGAGAGCTTACTCTGAGGCCGCCACTTCAGTCGGTCTCGCATGTTTGCAAGACAGCACCATCTGGCTGGTTACAAGAGAGCACCATCATCTACAAGAATAAAAGGCTTTGAACTTTTACACGCGACGAGAACACTGTAGGTGTAAAGGTGATGTTTCCCATTCATGATCTCGGCTTTCCTACGAGGAGCAACAAGACAGGTAATGTATACACCAGGTAAAAAGGAAAGAGTAAAGTCAACAGTCTCGCCCAGGAATCCTTCGCGCAAGGCACTTTCGCAGGTCGAAAGTCATCACATTCTCACAGGGCCTCCTACTTTCATTCGTTCTCAGGTCTGGAAGGCTTCCGGCGCACACTCATTTAGACGGTTTGCGGCTGGGCTGACACGGTCTGGGTGGTCGCAGTTTTAGCCGGTTCAGGCTGCTGGACCACTTGAGTCTGACCGGACTGGGCCATTGATGTCGGAGCCTGGCCGCCGGCGACGGACTGAGCCATTGGTGACGCAGCCATTTGTATCGGAGCGGAGGCAGACGATTCACTGCCGAATGAGTTTTTGGCGAGTGCGATGTGGTCGGCGTCCTGATCGGCGGCGCCGTAAGTCTCATACTCGAGTGCCTTGATGATTCTGCAATACAGTCAGCTCACAGTGCTTTGAAGATGAGGTCACAGCATGAGATTGTCCTCACCTGTACACGACGACAGCAAGGAGGGCACCGGCAAACGGGCCAACCCAGTAAATCCAGTGGCGGGGGAAACTGCCATTGACAACAGACGGACCAAAGGAACGGGCTGGGTTCATACCAGCTGTGGGAGGTGATGCGTTAGCAAGTGCAGGCCAGATTTTTTGACACTCATGAGTCAGGATTGAGAAGGGACACGAACCTCCAGTGAAGCGAACGCCGACAAGATGACCGATGAAGAGCGCAAGGCCGATGCCGATCGGAGCGATGAAAGTGGCGCGGTGTTTTTCGGCGGCGAGCATGAAGATCGTGAAGACCAAGAGCGCAGTGAGGAACATCTCAATGAAGAATCCGCGGAGACGATTCGTGTCGGATGAGAGGTTTGTCACGACATTGAGGCGCTGCATCATCGTTCGGGGTTAGCAAGCTGCATATCATCACGAGCTGTCCAATGAAAGAACTCACGAAGGGAAACAGGTATTTCACAATAGCCGAAGCCAGAATAGCACCCAAGATCTGCGCGACGAAGACCACACCGGCACGGAACCAGGTCAGGCAACCAATGAGCATAAGACCGAGGGTCACGGCTGGGTTGAAAAGACCGCCGCTGATGCGGAAGAAGATCCAGGCATTGACCGCGAGACTGAACCCGAACGCAAGCGAGATGTACAACAGTTGAGGGATGGTTGGCGGAAGACTTTCACCATTATCATTTTTAGTCTTGCAGTCCTCGCACTCCTCAAGGGCAATGTTGGCTGCAGCAAAGGCGAAGAACAGGAACATGAACGTGCCGAGGAACTCGCCAATGAACTGGATCAGATCAGCGAAGAACCTAAGCAATGACAGGAGAGGGGGGTTCGAACAGCGACAAGATGACCGCGAAGGGGGTTTGGCCTTCCTCCCAGGGCGAGGGAAGGCTTGCGAGCAGGGGTATTCACGACATCTCGCTGGGTCGCGCCAGGAAAGGCGATGAACCTGTTCTGAACTGGGGGTTGAACGTTCATGGCTGCTCTTGGGTGCTTTTTTTTTTGTTGTTTTGGAAGTGCTTTTTCCTACGCCTCAGAGAATGGCGGGTGGGGGAAAGTTGTCGATGCAGTCGATGCGATGCAAAATGTGTTGATTCTCTGGTGGTGTGATGTTGGTGTAGGAGAAGAGGACGGGTGGCAGCACGAGAGAGAAGTTGTGGATCATCGTCAACAACGAATGAAAAGGTAGGAGCTGCTGTTAAGAGTACGCCTGCCACAATTTTGGTGAATAGCATGGCAGGTGCAGTGGGCTTGCCAACAGACGTGTACGACAGGCATGATGGACTTCGCCGACTCGTCCCGAAAAGGTGGACATCGTACGGGGGAGTTCTGGTGGCCAATTGATCATTCAACTCTTCCAGGTTGACGTAGGACGATGATCACGCTGATACGAACAGATACCTATTACATGGAGCGTACTATTCTTCATCGTTTCATCGAACATTTCAATATTCATGAGCTACCGTTGAGGTACATTACTATCAAGTTCCACAATCAATCAACCCTTTCCTTCACAGCTTAATCCTTCTTGCCCTTACCCTTTCCATGCTTACCATGCTTCTTACCTCTCTTCTTGCCACCATACTTAGGCGGGCCACCGTGGCCACCAGGCTTACCGCCAGGGCAATCGACCTCGACATCAGTGTCCAGAACAGCAACGCTCAGCTCAGGCATGCTGAAGTGGAACGCGCCCTTCTTGTCGGCGGTGATGATCTGCGTGTTGGACGCGACGATGTTGTTGCCCTCGAGCGGGTCGTTGTACGCGTACGGGTCGCCGCCGGGGTTGGTGAGGATGGTCAGCGAGGCCTTGGTGCCGCGCTTGACGCCATCGAAGCGCACAGTGACGGGCTCGTCCGCGCCGTCGGTCGTGTTGTAGCACGCTCCCTTCCAGACAAGGGCGCCGTCGCGGCCTTCGTCCTTGCCAGCTCCGTACCAGACTGGGCCGTACGAGCCGACTACAGGGAGGGTCTCGGAGATTGGGTGGTGGGCGAACAGACTCCAGATGTACCAGCTGGTGGAGCGGGTGGTCAGGGCAGGGTCGGCGGCGAACTGGATGAGGGTGATGGCCCATTGCCAGCGGTTCATGTTGCGCAGGACGGGAGCGTAGAAGGTGGCTGGGATGCGGTCGGAGTTGCGCTCGTAGCCGATGAGGGAGGCTGCCTCGCCGACACTGCCGATCCACCATGGGAAGTCGTAGAGGCCGCCGTCCCAGCGCGTACCGTTGTTGACGTGGGTGGCAGCGACCTCGCCAATGATGTGGCCGTAGTCGTTGTCGAAGCGGTCGAACTCGTAGATGAGCTCATCGGGCTCACGGTAGGGGTGGTAGTCGCCAAGGACATCATCGGGGTACGTGATGGTGTCGGTGACGTTGTTGAGCTCCAGCGTGATCGGGTCGATTCCGCCAGGGTCGCTCGAGGCAGCTGATCCAATGACCTGGATATCGGGGTATGCCTTCGAGATGGCGTCGTAGAACATGATGAAGCGGTACTCTCTGTACGAGTTCCAGCCATCAGGGTATCCGGCCAGCCAATCTTCGTTGCCAATCTCGACGTAGTCAAGTCTGTATGGCTCAGGGTGTCCTAGCTCAGCACGACGTGAGCCCCACTCAGAGTCCACTGGGCCCTCAATGAACTCGATCTGGTTGAGGCAGTCCTGAACCCATGGCTCAAGCTCTTCCGGGGTGGTGAAGTTGCCGTCAAGGGCGAGACCGGCGTAACAACCAACGACTGTATGCGCGTGTTAGTGATGGACCCCTAAGTCGGCGGTAGGGCTTGCTCACCAATCTCCAAGTCCATGTCCTCAGACCACTCAAGGTATTCAACAAGTCCAAGACCATGTGTCTGCTGGTAGCCCCAGACGCCCTGGAAGCCGGGTCTGTATCTGAGTGGGCCGAGGGTGTCCTTCCAGTCCCACTCAGTGCCGAGAGTAGCACCCTCAAGCATGTTGCCACCAGGGAAGCGGATATAAGTCTGCATCAATCGTTAGAATATACTCTTTGCGTGTTCAAATGGCTGCGGCTTACCGGGTTCAACTCCTCCAACGCCTCAGCGATGTCAATACGCAGACCGTTCTTGCGGTTCTTGTAGGTCGGAGGGAACAGACTGATGAGGTTGAAGTCAAGGGTGCCATTGGAGGTGCCCTGTTTCGGATTAGTCAAGTTCACCTCCACAGCAATGCATTTAGAACCACACTCACAGCAGGGTCAAAGGTAACAGCAAAGGTGTTGTTGCTGTTAGGAGCATCCTCAGTTGGTTCGAGAACAAACTCATGCTCAGTCCAGTCGTCGGCAACAGACTTGGACTCGATCTCGACGCTTCCGAAGACATCGTCGGTTAAGTTCGACTTGAGAGAAGCCGTGAAGTAGCCGTTGTATGCACCCTTCACCCAGAAGGAGCCGGTGTACTTTTGCTGCTTGACGTCCATGCCCCAGTAACCCTCGTTCTCGAAGCCAATGGGTCCCGAACTGTTGGCAGAGCTGACACGCATTGAAGCGGGAAGAGCATCGGACAATGGCTGGTCCAAGAACTGAATGCTCAGGCTCGCGCCATTGAGGGACTGGTAGTGATCGGTGTTCACAGGGTAGTCGTCGCTGAACTGGAAGGCGCGGTTCTGGACAAGCTCGGCGTAAATACCGCCATCGCCACTGTTGTTGATGTCCTCGTGGAGGAAGCCATAGCCGTAGTCGATGCCGAAGTGCTTTGTCGAGTTGCCTCCAGACGAGCGGACTTTGACAGAGGTTGCAGCGACGGAAGCAATGCAGCTTGCGGCCAGCACGGCCTTGTTCACCAAGCCCATTGCGAAAAAATGTAGAGGGATTGTGCAACACAAGAGGTACCTGGGAAGCTGCGGTCAATTGGAGACATACTTGCTCGCCTGTTATATATTCCCACGCGCCATTGGCGACGAGGTACACGAGGTCTTGGCTGCTGCTGCGGGCGTCATTGTTTTCTTGTTGCATCAGACCTGGCAACTCTAAACTCCATTAGTGAGTCAGATTTATCCGGCGGGAAAACACCCAACCGGCTGTTCTACAGGTACAAATGGCTGGTAGCCGCCGGGTCGACTACGAAGTCTAAAGAATTCGGTTCGGCTTGTGGAGAGGCAAGTGTGGAGGGCGGGGAAGTGTATTCCTGTTGTGGGTCCGAGGAAGATCGACATGAGGCGGATACTGTGAACGGAACGCGGTCAGACTTCGTTTTACGCCCGCCATCAGGTCAGCTAGCACCTCGGAAGACATCTCCACGAGGCTGTTCATAGCCGAAAGGCACGTGAAGGTGAAAAGGTTTGCCCGACGAGATTTAAGTTGCCTTGACATGTACATATCTGACGAGAGCCGAGATTGAGACTCACGACATGCATCCCCTCCAATTAGCCGGAGGCTGGAGATGGTATGTTGAATCTTGGATGATCATATTGCGGCTTGGCCGCCGAGGCATTGGTGTAGCGAGCTTTAATATCGATTGTACTGGAGTCCGATATTGCGTACTGCATGAACGATCGATCCATTTTGTGGGTACTTTTTGGTGATGCGGGCAAGATAACAATAACAGCAATGAACGCCGGCGATAGATACATTATATCATCTTACATGAAGAAAAAACCCAATCCAACAAAGAGAGCTGCCAGTCCGACGTTGATGTCAGTGCGGCTGCCTGCGCCGGTGTAATGGTGGATTTTCGAGTCGGTATAGGTAGGTTTGAAGGCTCCAGTACCCGTTGCCATCGCCGTGCTGTTCGATGAGCCATGGCCAGTGCCAGTGCTCACACTTGTGGGGTAATGTGTGGGTGTTATGTAGGCCGTGCTGATGGACGACAGAGTAGCGCTGGCTAGCAGCCCAGAGCTTTGTGTTGTTGTAGTGCTGTAGTGCGATGAAGACGATAATGCAGGCGAGGCGGCACCGGTGATCTCAGGCGCACCGTTCCTCTTAACCCTGCTAGCCCTGACACCAACACAATAGTAGGTATTCGCCCAGAACGATGAAGCGCAGTTCTGTCCATTGTTTCCAAGGACTTTGTTCCAAGCGTACAGCTGGGATGTTGAGATGCCGGCGCGGCTAGCGAAGACTGGGCAAGAGCCGCCAGCATTTGCCATCAAATACTTGTTGCAAGTGGATATGATTCCAGACTGAGTGGGACCAGGAGCTGGTGCGGCGCCGGTGGGACTCGGCTTTGGGGGAGCGACATAGTTTGGGGAGACTTCGACGCAATATAACGTATCGCCCCAGAATGACGAAGCGCAGTTTTGACCGTTGTCACCGAGGACACTGTTCCAAGCATACAGCTGCGAGGTTGTGATTCCAACGCGGTTGGCAAATACGGGGCACGAGCCGCCGGCATTGGCTTTCTCGTACTTTGTGCAGTAGGGCGTGATGCCAGCTTGCGTCGAGCCGGGAGGTGGTGCCACGGCCACACAGTACCACGTATCGCCTACAAATTTGGATCCGCAGTTCTCGCCGTTGGGACCAAGTACGCTGTTCCACGCGTAGAGCTGGGCCAAAGATACTCCGATGCGGTCGGCGAAGACTGAGCATTTGGCACCACCGGGGTTGGTCTTTGCGTATTTGTTGCAAGTGGAGATCACGCCGGGCTGAATGGGGCTTGGAAGGGTTGTGCATTGGCTGATGTCGGTATCGATGTCCTTGCCAGACGTGACGGCGCTGACAATCTCCTTCGACCAGGTGGTGTAATCCTTGCCGCAAACGACGTTGTTCTGTGCGTAAGTCGACTCCCAAAGCATGATGCCACCCCATTTCGCGTTAGGTGAGAATCGCTGCACCAAGTCCTTGACCTCAGGCTGAGTCAGATAGTCACCGGCAGAAGCGGCTTCAGTAGATGCAGGCAAACCAAAGTAAATCTTGACGTTCGGGTTCCTCGACGAGGCCTGGGTCCACTTCAGGAAGCTGTCACCAGCAGCGTAGTTGACTGCGGCGCGACCAGAACAGCCGGGATTGTTGTAAAATTGCACAAACAGCATATCAAACCAAGCATTGGCAATCGGACCACTGAGGTGCACGTCGGGAAGCGGGCATTGGGGTGCACCGGAGATGTAGTAGGACTTGGAAGAGTCCTTGGGGAATTGCGTGTTCTTCAAGCGATTGATCATCGTGGCGTATCCGCGGCTTTTATAATCGTTGATCGCGTTGCCAGAGGCATCCTTTGGCGGCGTGCTCATCTCGCTTTCAATGTCGAAGTCGAAGCCATCTACAACCGCATTGCCAAATGGGCGAGGCTTTCCAGCAGAGGTCCATGCCGAAGTAGATGGTCCAAAGGCTCCCCAGACGAAATCAGCAAAGCTGTTGGCGCTGTTGTCGCTGGCGATGTAGTAGTTCTGCGGGTATGCACCCCCAAAGGAAAGGAACACTTTCTTGCCGTAAGTCCTTTGACATTCGATAATGTCGGAACCAATGCGAGGGCAGTTGGACTTGAGCAGCGTGCTTACACCATTGATCGTGTATGTTTCGTCGCCACATGCATTTCCGAAGTTGGTTCCTGGGTAAGCTCCAGGACTGTTGTCAGGGAACGCGTTGACGAAGCCGATGTTGACAATGTCGACCGCGGGGTTCTGGCAAGTCTCAAGCAGAGACTTCTGGTATGGTCCCTGGCCCCAGTATACAGCGACGTTGTTCTTCGCCGAAGGATTGAAGGCAGCCGAGACGGACGAAACGATCGTGGCCAAAGCCAGGCTGCGAGATGTTGTGAACAGCATGTTCTCTGATACAGGTAATAAGTCAAAAAAAAAAATGAGTGTGTTTCCTAAGAGGACTGTGAGTATTGCAGATGCAAGGAGTGACTAGCCAGATGGCTTAACGAAAGGACGCAAACGATCGTTTGCAAAAGAGACGCAACACAGAAAAATAGAAGCTGACAATAGGCAAGTGGAAGACACAAACAGCTGAACTCTCACAGGTATAAGAAGACATGAGGTAGTGGCATTCCAGTGGCGCCAGAGGCCACTCTGACCGGTCGACCATCTCTTCACGCACACGCGAAGGATGTAGTGGCGGACCGTATTTCGTTGTAGCGTAGTTTTGTGCCAAAGCCCTCCTTGACCAAATAGTGTGAACGCAACCGAACATGACCGAAATACCGAATTGGGCTCGTGGAAGTACAGTGGAAGTCGAATGGAGCGGCTGGCCGAAGGATCTTTAATCTCGGCCCAGGCACACCAGACTGCTAGCCCCTGAGGGCGTTCTCTGAGCGGCGAATTCCAGAACAGACTGGCGAATAATTTAGGCATCTGCGCCAGTCGATTGGTGGAGGCAGTCACATGGCTGTTGGCGCGAGATTGTTAGCATCCTTAATACAGTACCTACTTCTTGAGTCCTTGGAATAGTCTGCAGGGCCACTTTACCGAAGCACAGCTGCTATCGTTGACATGAAGATAACACTGTCAGCCGATTGTGTGTCTCCACATGGTTCAGACAGAGAATGTTGGCCTTGAGTCGCTCGATGGCTTCGGTATATGGCCGTTGACTCTTGTACTGACTCCTTTCATTAATCGATACCATGCCGAAACCCGAGTTGAGGCCGCTTAGATCCAGCTGAGTTGTGGTTGTGGTGGAGTTCCCTTTTCGGCGGCAGAAATCAAGTCTTGGTCGCTACGTGGGCCGTGCGTTGCCGATAGAGTTCCAGGCCGCCGTCCCTCCCGGACAATCTACAGACCGGTGAATACAGTATATCAGCTTCTAATTGAGACAGCGTCGCTTCGAGTATACGAACGCAAGCGCTTGATAATTTAACCACCCGTGAACTTGAAGATACATGTAGAGGTATATTTCCGGTTCGAGACAGCATCGCTTCGAGAATACGAACGCAATTGCTTGGAATTTGATCCTGTTGATGCAGAGAATGCATTTGGACGCGTCTGGCTGGGGGTTGCCGAAGAGACGAGTTACAATGTGATGTAGTCATGCTGTGGTATCTACAAAGAGTAAATCTGCCCAGCACTTCGGTCATGCTCCCAAGTAAGACATTGATATATCTGACTTGCTCGACAAGACAAGAGACGATGTGATATCTCCAACTAATCCTCATCCTGGTAACTGATTTTCCTCATCTCACCCAGCTTATGTCTAGCAGAGCTAAGCGCGTTCTCCAGCTGCAGGATCTCAACCTAGAGGTGGAGCAAGACTCGTCAGTAAATTGTGCAATGACAACAGCCATCTTGGCGTTGGAAAAATTGGAAGTGCTTACCTGCTGCTCCATCTGCCGCACCTTGAAGTCGTGGCCACTCAGCTTGGAGTAATCCACATCCTCGCCCTCGTCGCGGTTCCTGTTCTCAATAATTGCCTGCACCTGCTTGACCAGGCTCCTGCAAGCGCCCGTAACAGCCTTGCTGGCATCTTCGAGCTTCTCCTGCGTCTTGCTCATGAAGCTGGCCTTCACTCTCGACGCTGCGACAAGCTGGGCAGTGGAAGCTGCGACATCGTTGGACGCAACGATTAGCTGCTCGGGGCTGTTGCGGCCGGAGATGACGCCGTCTGCCGTCTCGATGAGCATGTTGGTCGAGCGCGCGACGGCTTTGGCAGCGGAGATGAGGCCTTCGGTCCAGCGGTTGTTCTTCTTGTAGAATTGCGTGGCACTCATACTGCTGCCGCGGCCTTGCTGCACAATTTCAGACTGCGAAGAAGCGGATGCCTTGATCAAGCGGGCAATGGCGTTGGTGACTGCAATGGCGGCCTCAAGAATGGAATCGTGAATCTTCAGCTCATAAGAAGTGTACTGGTCGCGCTTCTTGTTCATCAGCTTGGTGAGACGTTCGGTGGCAGCATCAATGGCGGCGGCGGCGTTTGTCATTTCACGGTCGACAAGCTCGCCTAGGTCACCAGACTGGTTAGTGACCTTTGTGCCCTTCGGAGCGAATGCGTCCGCGAGTTTGGAGAGGTTGTTGAGGGCAACCTGAACGTCGTTGTTCTTGTTGATGACGACGTCGGTCTTTTGCAGATCCTCCAGGTCAGACAAGCGGTAGGACATGATTCCACGGAAGAAGTCCACAGTGGAAGAAGCACCCCTGCGCGCGGCGTTGATAAGTTGGTCGCCCTTCTTGTCGTCCGAGGCGAAGCGGGTAAGACCCTTGGTGTTGGAGAGGACATCGGCAATGGCGTTGGAGAAGGTGTGCACGGTCCTAATGACCTCGGCGTGTGTCGAGTTGGGTCCGTCAGCAATGAAGTTGTTGAAGGCTGTGCTGAATTCCATGGCGCTTGACTGAGCCTTTTCAATCTGCGAAAGCACATAAGGGCCGCTAGCGCTTTGGTTTCCCGCTTGCATGCTGCTGTCAAGTTCGTACAGAGCGTCGTCAACTCGCTGAACACCGGACTGCAGCACAGAGTCGATGATGTCGTTGATCTTGTTGATGTTGTCCAAAAGCATGACATCGATTTGCTCATCCATCGCTTTGTCAGTGTCGCCGCCGCCCTGGCGCAGCTCGTTGAGCTCGAGCAGAGTCTGGTCCATGCCTTGCTTGTAGATCTCGAGCTCTTCCTCCTTGTCGCGCAATTGGCGCTCAAGATCGGATGAACCTTCGCCCAGCTTCATGTGTACATCGTCCAATGCTCTGGTCTTGCTGCGGAGTGCCTCTTCCAGATCCGCAATTTCACGGTTGTGCCTTGACAGCATAGCGCTGAGCTCAGAACCCTTGCCTCTCTCTGCGTTGTCGGCGCGGTCAATGGCCATCCTCAGCTCACGCTTCAGCTTCTCGGTCTCATCCTTGTGGCCGCCAGTAGTGCGGTCTTTGTCGTGCAGCGCACGATCGCGCTCGCGAATCATATCTGCTAGCTCCAAGTTCTTGGTCTTGAGCTCACGCTCCAACTTCTCGCGCCTGTCAATGGCTTCCTGCGCGCTCGCAGCCTTCAGCTGCACACCCTTGAACTTCTGCAGCAATTCCAGATGCTCGTGACGCAGCTGGCTGTACAACTTGGCAAGCGCCTCGTACTTTGTTCGCCAGGTGTTGACCTGCTCCTGCAAGGCGCGAATCTGGTCGTCTTTGCTGTTGGTCTGTTGCTGGAAGTTTGCGTTGATCTGTGAAAGCTCCTGCTCCAGCGCTTTCATTCTGCGGTCGTACTGCTCAAGCATAAGCTGGTCATTCTCGTACTGCGCTCTCGCGGCCAAGTTTTGCTGCTCGAGCTCGGCCATGCGTCCCTGCGTATGCTCGGCATATTGCTGTCGCTGCAACTGCTCCTGCTGGAGCCTCTGCTGCTCCGCTTGCAAACGCTGTTGTTCCTCGAAGTCTCGTTGTGCTTGCATAGCCTGCTGTTGCTGGTTCCTCTGCGCCTCTTCCCACTGAGCTTGCAGCCGTGCCTGCTCTGCCGCGAATTCCTCCTGTGCTCTCTGCTGCTCGTTTTTCCAGAATTCGTTGATCGGCTCAGGGTCGGTGGCCTGCGCTGGAGGTGGTGTATCCCTAGGCTTTGTCGCAGGCTCGTTCTTTGGTCGTGATGGGAGCGCAGGAGCTGACTCCTCATCGCTGAGCAAGCTGGGCGGATCTTGCGGCAGCTTCGGTACAGTGATCAACGATGTGAGGTAGCGCAGGTTCGAACATTCGTAGTAGAAGCGCACCAGACGGTAGTGCTGGGCATCGTATCTTCCTCTCAAAGGCGACAGCGCCTCGTCGTCTCCCAATGTTGTGTGCATGGCACGTAGCATGCTAGTAACGAACTTGTAGATTCCATAGCTCTCTTGAACCAACGGCACAAGCGCCGAGATCCTGCACTCGTTGTTCGCGCCGCTCCGGAAATGAGAGTATATGAGTTTTTGGAAGCTGTCGATCTGATCTTGTAGGTTCATAAGATCGCTGATCGTCTCGTACCCTTCGTTGGGGTCGTTGATGCTCTTCAGCGAAATGTACTCTTCATACTCGAAAGTGCCGTTGAACTCTGGGTGGTTGCGGTGGAAGTTCAGCTTCGAGACCAGGAAGAAAATGTACTCTTGGATCATAGGCGCATATCCCTTCATGCCGTCTCCAAGGCCTCCAGCAGATCCGCGCATCAAGCTCTCCAGCCAGCTGACATTGGCTTGCGCCTCCCTCAGGGCGATGGGGTGTCCCTCCTGCAAGACCTTGTGTACGGTGATCAGGGCCTTGAAGGTCTGCACCTCGTCAGCCTGGATCGGCTGAACCTTCATACCACTCCAGAAAGACTGGCTGGACTTGTGGTCCCAGGTGTAGACAATGCAGGCGCGGACATGTTTGCGCTTCGGGGCGGTCTCCTCGATCGATGTGGCTTTGCGGATGTTGGTGGATAGCTCGGTCTCGGACTTGCTGAGGTCGACGTTACGAGTCGCATTGTACGACATGGTGTATGAGTGCGGTGGGTAGCCTCGCGGTGTCGCGGGCTCGCTCGAAGGGGATGTGGTAGTGAGCAGTCGCCGATGTAGTCGCTGGCTGCAGTGATTACCCGATGCAGAAGCAGAACCGGTACCTTGTATGTCGCCTTGCCAGTGTCAACAGACGAAACAGACAATGCTTCGGCAATGTCGTGGTGGGGTGCAGGACTGAATAATTGTGGTAGAGCTGTCGCCTTTGGAGAGCTTCGCGTCCTCGGTGGCTCGGCTCCAGCCCAACCTTGTTCCACGTCATGTTGCATTTCTCTATCCCATTTAACGTCTTCAGCATCGACGTTCTTCACAGTCACATGCACTACATGTATGAATATTTACCACCAAACGCCTATTGCCATTCGGCTGATATGAACAGAGCACACTGGTCACTCACTATACTAAAAGTTTTTCGGCCCCTATCGAATTAACCTCGCCGTCCGCTGTCCTTCTCTTCTTGTTAACCCCCTTGGTCCTCTCCCTTTCATGCCCCAAACCATCCTTTTGTTCGGACAAGACATGCACTTCCTTCTTTGCCTTCACTCTCGGAATAGGCTTCACTTCTTCTTCATCGACGACTTCTACTCGTACGTCTGGCCACGTCTCTCTCACTCTTTCTGCCAAATAAGCAATCCCCCAAATCTCGCAGGCTAGATGTCCAACACAGGCCACCTTCATACCCTTTTGCAGAGCAGCCTGGAGCCCTTCCTCCCTCACAGCACCAGTGAGGTACATCACACCGCTACAATCTTTTAGCGACGTTGCAAAGCCAGCGTCAACAGCCGCGGCAGCAACGCGGTCAACCTCAGCCGGATGGAATGCGTTTATGCAAGCGATAGCCGTCAATTCAACGGTCTTCTTTTCCTCGACATTCTCAGTTCCACTGTCCTCGTCACTAAACCCAAACCAGCCCTCCACGTGTCCAAACTCCCTCAAAACCCTCCTCCTAACCTCTTCTATATTGCCTCCCGCCCTTTTTTCGAACCCGCCCACAGCGCCAATCCTTCTGCCTTCGTCGCCCTTGTAGCCAACAAGTAACTTGGCGTCTCGAACATTCACTCCGAACCTTTCGAGAAGAGGTATATTACACCCTACAGTCAAGCTCTCGTCGAAAGCCTTGTGCGATGCCCACACCGTTGTACCGCGAGGCAAGCGAGCGCGGGCGAGCATCCATGGCCGGTGCAAGAAAGCTGCTGTCGTATACCTCTCCTTGTTCCGGGTGGGTGGCAGTGGAATATGGCCGTTGGTTCCCACGGACGCCAGAACAGCAGTTTCACCGCTCGTTGGTTCATTCGATTGGTGTGGGAACGGCTCAGCACCTAAAGCTGTGTAAACGCCTTCCGTCGGCGTGATGCTGAGTACTAGTTTCTGAACACGCGAGTGGGCAGGTAAAGAAGGTGGAGGTTGATTTCTCCCTTTTGGTTTTGGTGGCAAAGGTGAGTGGTAGACCCAGGGAACTTCAGATGCCGTGGCGAGAGGTGAGAGTTGTTGGAAGTGGGAGAGTATGAAGGCCGAGAGGGTGGGTAATGAAGGGAAGTTTTTCGTCGTCGTCGTCGTCGTTGTCTTGTATGTTTGTGATGCGAGGGCTGCCATCGATGAGGCTGGTTGTGTCTCTTCACAGATTGATATTACCGTTTCGAATGGCGCGGCGAGAGGCTTGGGAGGCATTGCCGTTGGTTTTGTAGGCTTTTATTGAGTCGGTATTGAATCAAGCGTACTTTTCAGGCTGACTAGATGTGTAGCGACAGCAAACACCGAACTAGTATCTTCCAGAACTGCTCGTCGATATCTTGGATGGATGTTCCTTCCAGCCGATCAAGCAAGTTCTCTCTTCTTGTCCCTAACGCTACACTGCAACACCAAAATCGCGACACCCTCTAGAGTCCAGAAAGTGGATTTGTCTACATGTAGTCGCAACCATTGAAGACGAAATAAAGGAACGGTCATATGACGTCAACACTTGTGCATGTTATTGGACTGGACTGGTTACATGTATATTTGCTTGCTGTCGACATTCGAACAGCGATTCGATTTCTGTTAACCATTGGGACACAGTAGAACACTGCGAGCCTCTAAGATATCCGTTTTCACTCACTGGAAAGGGCTGACGGATTGTAATGAACACGACCAATGGAGAAAATTGGCGGCGGGCGGCTAATGCTGATGACGTGACATTGCATATTGCGAAACATGTACGTTGATCACTGCGATGTAGCAACGAAAGGATCGAGTATCACCGCGTCCAGACAATATATAGTAATCCCGAGATATTGCAGAATCTTGATCGAATCTGTCTGCAAGTCTGAGACACGTCTTGTAGCGGCGTAGTTGAGTTATAGGTAAGTAGGCCGGTACCTTACCTTTCATAAGGTATTTGGCTCCAAAACACATGTGTGGATCGTGGAACAGGCTTCAGTAGTGGACGATTTCGTCATCAACCTATACCAACTGTGTTTCGAGATGGAAGCTCCGAGCTTCAAGCTCCAAGCTCCAAGTACAAAACTCTCAACACGCTGCACACACGCGTGGAACTCCTTCCCATGTGGCAAAAAAAATGGGTTCCAAGGCCATTCACCGTGATTCACTTTCCTCTCGAAAGTCCCAGCCAGGCGCGCGTGGAAAGATCGTCGCAAGCCCCCAGCCTCAGCTCGCAAGATGATCAAAGCCAACCATGCAAAAGGATAGATTGAGTGGAGCAGGTGGTAGGCGAAGGGATCACAACATTTATCAAGTATGACGTGGGTGAGCAGAACAAAATCACGATGCATGTAATTGGAAAAAGAAGGCAACCCTGCATGTTGCATTCGCGTTCCTTCCCTTGCCCTGCCCTGTCCTGTGGTGGTGGCTTGAGGGGAAAGGGAAAGGAAACCTGTTTCCATTGGCCGTCTGCCTCACACCTGTCTCCTCTTTGCTCTCTAACTATACCTTTTTCCTTCATCCTCGATACTTCGCTTGTCCTTGTTCACTTTTAGTTTGGTTAATATCTTGAAAGAACGTTGACGCTTTCACCTCAATCATTGCTGTGTTGCTGTTGGATTCCATTATTTTGCAGCCAAATGGAAGATTTGAAGAAGCAGCAGGCTCAGCTAGAAGGTATGTTTATCCACTGTTTTCGGGCGATTGGGAGGCTTGCCCTCTTGTACCTTGCTTTACTTTACTTTGCTTTGCTTTGCAGTTATCGATCGAAAGATGGAGGTACTGGTTTGACGGGCGACTATGTGCCTTCTAAAGAGCTTGGATTGGTCGCACGAAAGCTCCGAGCTATCATTGCCGTGAAGACCTACGCGACGAGTAACATTGAGCGCAGAGCAAAAGCTGACGTCAATCACAGACGGCGTATCGAAGATCAGTATGGTTGACAACGACGTCAAGTCCGCGCCAAAGAAGGCACCCCAAAAGCTTGGAAACAAAGCAGCTGGCAGCACCCCTGCAAAGAGCGGTACAGCGACTCCCGCAAAGGCCACTCCTTCAAAAGCAGCTTCCGGCGCGACCGGTACTGCAAAATCGACTGCTAGCAAGACTCCTGTCAAAAAAGCCCCGAGTACTGCTGGAGGTGCGGCTTCTGCGACTAAGGATACTGCTGGGTCTGCTGCGAAGCCTGCCCGCTCGGCGATCGGTTCAAAGAAGCCTATTCAGGGCACGCCGGCACCTTCTACCAAGAAGCCTGCAGAAGCCGCGCAGAAGACTGCTGGAACTGCTACGGGCGCTGCTAAGAAGCCAGCTGCTACAGCCAACAAGGCTACATCCCAGGCCAAGACTGGCGCTTCGAAACCCGTTGGCCAGGCGCAGAAGACTGCCGGGGCAGCAACTGGTCAAGCACAGAAGACCGCTGGATCGGCCGCAGGGAAGGCTCCAACACCCGTGAAGAAACCTGCCTCTCAGGCAGGTGCGACTGGCCAGAAGGGCATCGGTGCTGGTGAGTTGTTGCCGAGTATCACAAGAGTGGAGTAGGACTAACGGACATGCAGCTGGCAACACCGCCCAGAAGGGCACTGCTCAGGCTGGCAAGGCCGTCAATAAGACCACCGGTACTGCTGGAAACGCTGCGAACAAGACCGCAGACACTGCCGGTTCTGGCGTGAACAAGACAGTCGGTAATGCGACAGGTATGTCCGTGCCTCGCATGAACATGAGTGGTCAGCCCGATCAGATCGCGCAGTGGCTCCCCGAATGGCTGGTGAACAGGTGGAAAGCTGCGGATGGGGCGAGACCTTCATGAGCAAGCCTATTACACACAAAGTCAATTGTGTCACATGCTGATGGTATGTCCTCAGGCAAACTCGACTCGGCAACGGGCGGCCAGACCAAGAAGCTGAGCAAATTCGCCAACGACACCTCGCAGAACGCTACCAAGACCGTCGGAGATGCAAGCAAGGGTGCGACGAGTGCTGCCGGCCAGGCTGGCAACAATGTCAGCAACACGGCAACAGGCGCTGTTGGCAACCTGAAAAAGACCGGCGCGGACACTTGGGGTGCTGCTAAGAGTGGAGATGTAAAGGGTACCTTCTCGGGTCTCGGCAAAGGCGCCGGTGAGACCGTTGGCGGTGTTGGTAGCGGCGCTGGCAAGACAGTGGATGATGCTGGCGATGGAGTCAACAAACTCGTTGGCGGTGCTGGGAAGAATGTTGGTAAGCAATGTTTGGCAGCTAGCTCGTGTACGTGGACCCGGCTGACCGAGAACCAGGCAACACAGTAGGAGGCCCTGCTGGCAAGGCCGTTGGCAACACAACCGACAATGTTGGCAAGACAGTGTCGAGCACCACCTCGGGGGTCAGCAAGACTGTTGGAGACACGACTGGTGCGCTGGGCAAAGGCAACTTGAAGGGCGCTGCCTCAGGAGCTGGAGGTGGAGTCGGAAAAACCGTCTCAGGCGCTGGCAAGGGAGTGGGATCAACTGTCGAAGGCGTAGGTAACAGCGTGACTGGCTCGCTTCCAGGCGGCGGCGGACGTCCCGGTAAAGCTGTTGGAGGCGTGACTAAGGGAGTCGGCGATACCGCAAGCGATGTCACTGGTGGTGTTGGTGATGGAGTTGGCAAGCTCGGCAAAGGCGATTTGGTCGGTGGCGTTGGGTCGACGGTTGGCGGTGTTGGTAAGTTCGGATGCGAGTGAACGCAAGCGGAAGAGACAATGCTAACAGTCTGCACAGGCAAAGGCGTGGGTTCCCTGGGAAGTGGCATTTGGGGTGGCCTGACTGGAAAAGGCGGCAAGGAAGAGGAAGAGAAGGACGAGTAAGGTCGGTTTCGAAACGATCGTCCGAAAAGCAGCGTCTTCTTTTGGTCGACACGAAAACTTGTTGTATGATGAGACTCCATGTAGCGAGCCTCGTAATAGCGTAATAACAATTTCCATGAAAGCGTAACTGGACTGCACTCGTGCTGGAGACACTGCTTGGTAGTACGACGTACCGGTTTGTCGTGTTAGATGTCATGCGACAGGGGGCATCTGTCGATGATGAGTCGCAGTATCTGAGAATACATGTTGACTTCCGCCAAAGGAAAGCATTGTCGAGCTTCTCCGGTCTGCTGCACCAAGTCAGCGGTAGTACCAACATACGCCACGCCCAAGTACTCTCTCAAAGTAAATGTATGAGCCAAAGCAGCGACGCTGGGCGAACTAGAATATGACAATGTCTACTCGATAGGCATTGTGAACACAGTAGAGCGTACATATAGTATGTTTCTCTTGTCGCGCAGAGGAATGGGATCGTGATTGCACGACACCCGGGAAGATCCTGGAATGGTCCGTAGTACTGATTTGTTCGAGCGCATGCCCATGCAACATCGTCCGTAAGAGATTCCCGTAGTTGATACAATACTTTACATGTCACGATGCGGTCGCTGGCATCTAGCATCGATCTCGTTAAATCCAATCCTCGCCTGGAACTCCTGTCGATGCTCGCTGAAATGCAAACTTCCCTCTACACGCGCTGTTCACGGCGGGTATCAAATGGCTTGTAATGGCCTGGCTTCCTTTCAAATCTCCAGGCCTTTTGGTGTCTTCGTCGTGTTTTCGGCTTCTCCTCTGCTCTCGCGCCTTCTTCATGGCACGACGTGTACTCCCAGGCTGCCCGCCTGCGCCACGATACTCTTCACCACGCCCTCAAATGGCGCGCCGCTAAGTCTCGTTTCCGAGTGCTTGATCTTCGCAATCTCCCATACGTGCTTCAAGCTGACCTCGCCAACTGATCCTGTGTCGGCCATTCCAGGCGCTGCGCTGTGATTGAATGAAGCCTTGCCCTTGCCATCTGCGCCTAACCTGCTGTTCGGACCGGCGACATTGCCGGCGCCGCGCACCTTGTTCTTTGTGGCCTTCACGCCGGCTGCGGCAAGGAGTAGTTGTGCGGTGGGAGGCGTGCGAATTTCGAAGTGGAAGCTGCGATCAGGTCGGACGGTAACGCGCGCAGGAACGGGCGTACCGGCAATGTAGTTTGCTGTGCGGGCATTGAATTCCTGGAAGCATTGCATTGTCAGCGATTGCCTGATATAAGGATTTCGGTCGATGTACCTTGCAAAAGTCCATAGACTTGACACCTTTGCTACCCAGTGCCGGACCGACGGGCGGCGAAGGCGAAGCCTGGCCAGCACCGACGATGAGCTTGACGATCTGGTCGTTTGCGATTGCTTTTCTTGCCATTTTGTTTGCTTGATGTGTTGACGATTTGGTGTACTCGGCTTACACTTCCCAGTACCAATCGCGGAGGTGTCTGTCTGCCGCAACTTCCTAATGCGGATACATAGTCACGTGATCTATCACAAGAAATAAGAATTCACCCCTCCAGCCGGGGTCCGGCAACTTACTTATTATCTGGACGCGGATGGCGGCATATGCACCACAGAGATCCCTGTCTATACCACGCTTCTTGAGCTACGATACACGAGATCACAGTAGCACGGCAGTGGCAGTCTGCATCGTCAGTATCAGAGTTGTCCGTTGTGATCTCAGCAGGTTGTTGATTGCAGCAAACATCATGACGATATCGTCGATGGATGAAGGATTGCCCATGGCGTCCCCATCTCCTGGGCTCACCTCACTACTACTGCAACCTGCATGCCTCCCGCAACTCTGACACGCCAGCGCACAACCTTCGCACTCCCTCTCCAACCACAGGTGCACCCCCTGGCTGCTCGCCGTATCTACGTCCAACCCCGGCCGTCGTTCGCGTTTCACTGCGGCGCCGTCCTGCTGCCGTGAGACCTCTTGCTATTGTTGCCATATCACGTCTCTGCATGTCAAGTACCCTCCCACAGTACAGCAGCACCAAACATCACCACCACTGGGCAGTAACGGTTTGCCGAATCCCCTCCACCCTGCAGCGTCGTGACGAGACGATGCTCTGCGCTGTCTTACCTTCCACCTTTCCTGTTGCGTCGCCGGAACCCTGTCCCTCCTTTCTGTTTGGTACGCTTGCAGCATCGCCCGCATGGCTGACGATAGTCGCTCGGGCGTGCTCGCGAATTTGTGCTTTCTGTCTTTGTAGGAATACCCAAGAGGCTTTTGACACTTTTCCTGGGGGCGTGGAGAAGGCATGGTAAGTGGGTTCTTCTGTTCTCGTGCCGACATCTCACCGCTCCACTGATGAGTCCCGTGCGCTTTCCTGCCACCAACTCGCCATTGTTTGTTGGACTAACGCCTGTGCTACCGCATAGTCTGGACGCTCCTCTTCGCCTGTGCCACCACTGGCAGTGCTTTTCGGGCCCATGAATGAGCGGACACACGCTGGGAACGAACCCAAGCCGGGAAAACGAGTGCCAGCTCCAGCAGCACCCTCGGATGAGCGTAGCAACAACAACTCCTCTCTCTGGGTCGACATCGATGAAGAACGACCTAGAAGACGCCGCAGGCCTCGACAGCCCACTTCCGAATCTCCCAAGCCGGACAGGTCAACTAAAACCAAACATCAAAGTAGTTCTCAGCTTGACATCGGACGATATTTCCCAAAGTTAGGCAGGATCCTCGAGGCGACAGATCAGAACGTACGCCACAGGAGCTACCACGGTAATGAGCAAAAGCGAGACGTCGAAGAAAAGACTCGATCCACCCGGTACAGGGGCGAAAACGACTACGTCCACCGCCATCCTGCTAAGCGTCGAACCACAGTAATCCCAAGGCGATCAGATCCGCTTCCGAATTTCAACCCATCGTTATTGTCAGTCTTGTCTAGCCTGACCAGCGCCTCAGAAAGGTCAAGCGGCAGCAACTCTACCATAACCCAGGCAACGTATAATCGCAAGAAAGGCCTATCCACAGGGCAATCGTCGACGCGGTCGAAGAGACCGGAAACGATACCAGAATCCAAGCCCAGAAACATGTCACATACGAAGCCTCTCAACGTCTTTGACTACATTGAGGAAAGTCAGGTCGCCGAAGACCACGACGAAGTGTCGGTGACATCGCCTGCATCCTCATCCTCGTCACATTACCAGCCTTCCGACGCTGGTTCGAGCGAAGCACCACCAACGCCGTCTTCTCGATCTACCGCGCCATCGCCTACAACGACTCGCAGTGTCAGTGTGGCCGAGCTGCGTCGAAAGTATGATCCAGATAGTGCGGCCACCAAGATGCCGTATAGCAATAGCCGCAACATCGAGCAGTCAACACGAGGCCAGCGCAAGCAACATCGCCGTAAAGATGGCGATGAGCGTATGGGCGAGAAAAGCACAGCTTCCCCTTCGACGTCTTCACCCGTTCCTGACTTCGGCAGCAGTCACAGGCAATCGTCACACGGCTCGCTCCGTGCATTGGATGATGAACAGCGCCTGAGACAACAGGAAGAAGACAGGCGCCGGCACATGGCCCACTCACAGCATCCTTATGCATATGAGTATGTGCCTCCTTCTGATCCCTCCGACGAACAGGACATGGATCATGCGATGCCGTCCGAACATCAATCGCTAGAACATTACATCCACCAGCCTGTGCCAACGAGGCATACGCCCCCAAGAATCATCCAACCCGCACCATCCCCAATCGCCAACATCGGCTCGCCGCTTATCTCTCCTCCCCATGTACCCGATGCTCCTGACTTGACGAAGACAACTCTCGCGGGCTACGAGTTGCTTGCCTCCAGCTTGGCTACCTCTCACGAACCTTCCACAGATAATGCGACGATAACTGGGCCCACCCTAACCCCCCTCTACCGCAAGTTTTCTCATCTCCACCACCGCGTCCTTCTCCACCTCCAAGACGAGCTCGCCGAACTAGAAACCCAACTCCGCCTCCTCGACGAAACCATCGCCCAAATTTCCGCTTCCCCTCCCATCCCACCCGCAACAGACTCTCCAACCCCCGAATCATCCGTCTGCCTCCCCCCATCCTCCCGTCGCTTCGAGCGCAACCCCAACTTACCGTCCCACTTCGCCCGCCGCACCTGGATCCTAGGCGAAATCTTCAACAAACAAAAACAATACCACTCCGCGCTGCGAGACTACACGTCCATGCTACGAGACTCCCGGCCTGCAGAGGAGAGCGAGATCTCGGCTTACAAATCGTTCATGGCGGAGCGTAAGCCGATCTGGGAAGCCGAGACGCAATTCCTCGACAGGACTGATGACTTGGTCGTTCCGGAGCCGCAGTCACAGTCGCTGGCGCAGTCGCAGCTCTTAGGCCGACGGACTCGATCAGGAACCTCGACGGCACAGAGCGCTCTGTGGGAGCAAGGCGCTTTCCTCACTGCTCTGCTGCTGCTGCCGCTGCTTTTGTCTACCGTCTTGCCGGATTTCGCCAGTCGGGCTGCCGCTACGGCGCTTCTGGGCGCAGGGGCAGGACTGGTGATTTGGGGTGGTAGGGTCAGAGAGAGGGGGTAGGAAGCGTGTTGCGAGACCACTCGCGGGCTTTGATGTCTTTCATCTTTCTTTCCTTTTCTTGCCTTGCTCTTCCCGTTTTTTTCTTTTTCATGACCAGCGTTTCCTGCTTGTGATCCGTTCCGAGCGTAGCGCAGCGCGTTCTGCACGCGTCACGCGTGCCACGGTTTCGCGTGAAAAGGGCGCTTGTTATTGCTTTGCTTTGCGTCTTGGGCGAATGTGTCGAGGCATGAGCCGCATTTTGCCACTGCTCTGCTTGTTCTATTTTTCCTTTTCCTGATGATCTCCTCTCCTGGTCTTCCGAACAACGCTTGTTATCCGTCTGCGTTCGTCCATCTGTCTGTCTGTCTGTCTGTCTATCTTCCTGTCAGTTATGATACCCCTCGCAACCCCCCCAGATGTTTTCCATGCGAAGAGTTACGTTGTTGACAGGGGCGTTGGACATGGGGGCTTGGGGGAACTAGAAGAAGCGGAGAGCGGAAGGCTTTACGAGGTACATGTAGTGAGCGATTAACGATGTTGAGATGTTTGATGATGACTTTGATTGATACGTACAACCTGCGAATGCGGGATTTGAGTTTCTCACAGACCTCCATGTCACACTTCCCTTTCCATTCATGACTCGCCAGCAGATTGCAGAGTGTTTTGACGTGCTTTTCGTCACTCGTTCGTGGTGATGAACGCAACACTCACTGTCGACCCTCTCTCGGGTTCGGCTGCTGGGCTTGCACTCGCTTCAGCGTAGCAGCATCAATATTCGCCTTCAGCTCGCTGTACTTGCCAGCATGTGCCTTCTCTCGAACGGCCCTAGCCGTCTCCCTCTGCTCGGTCACACTCGCTCTGGCACGCTCCATCTCCGAGACACGGTCGCCTTCCGGAGTACCCTGTATAATTGGGGCCAGCGTACCCGGCGGTCGTTCGATGATATTCGCCTGCTCCGAGCCGAGGATGGTACAAGTAGTGTCCAGAAGATGCCACAGTGCGCCTTGCGCTGTTAGCTGGGGGGCACCGCCCAGCACAAGGGAGTGGAGAGCAGGCGCGTGACTTTGGCGATTTGTCAGCCTGGCGACGTAGTTGGCGCCGGTGACGTAGTGCTGGAGGCTGACTGAAACTTCGAAAATGTCCTGAGAGCGTAGTGGGGAGGTCGGATATTTGCGAATGTGCAAGTCGACGATGTGTGGGAATGCGACCAGGGCGTTGGCGAATATTTGCGCGCGCATGTCAGTGACAGACATGACCATGATCTGTTTTTGTGGTTGCTGCGGTGGGTGAGATATGCCGGGAGCGGGTGGTTGGTTTGGAGTGCCGGCATTGTACGGTACATTCATACCGGCATTGTGCGGCGGCTGGCTCGTCCCAGCGTTGTGCGGTTGGTAGCTCATCCTGGCAGTGTGCAGTGGTGTGCAGAGTGGAAGTCAAGAGGACCAATCCAGCATGCTGATATATAGATCACGGCTGTCTTTCAAAGAGCCCAAGTTTGCCGGACTGGCAGAGCAGGATAACGGACATATATGCCAGGAGCCAACGTCTTGTCTTGCAAGACGTATGCGGCTTTCAGTCCAGCAAGCATTTCTTGCAGCGTCGCTGTCGTTAGTATGCCTTGTGCACAAGTAGTGCTGAGACAATGCCAGATGAAGGTCGTCCGTATGGCGAATTCGAATCTCAATGGAAGTGAAGTCGAATCACCTCATGAGACCACCAAGATCTCTTTCCATTCCGGTGACTCTATCCTCCAAACCTCGCTTCTTCCTCTCCAGCTCTCTGATCTCTTCTTCTTCCCGCATCAGATCCTCCTTAGTCATTGGAGCAACAAGGTTCTCATCGTCCACAGCATGAACATCTGGATCCAACATATCTTCGTCGTCCTCTTCGTAATATCCAGCCCCGGACGGTCTATGCATTCTCTCCAGCTCCCTGGACTGCAACGCTACCCGCCCCTCGTAGTGTTCGATGTTCGCCGCCAGCTGCTGATATCTTCGTGTGAGCTGAGAAATCCTCTCGTTCGCTCCTGCGATGGGGTAGACAGCCGCCAATTTCTCTGCTCCATGAAGTAGAGCTTCCACGTCAACTTCACCCTTCTGACGCGAGCCTTCCGGTGCTCTCGTCTTGTTGTAGAGATCTCCACCTAGCACTGCTGCTACAGCCTTGTTCTTGGGTTGCCTTGGCCCGCCATAAACTGTTGCTCGTCGTTTCGCGGTGGGTGCTGTGGTATTGGCGGTGCTGGCGGCGGCGTCCGAGGTGGGACCTTTTGTTGGTAATGGGGGTGGAGCCAGGTGGAATAGAGCTCTTTCGTGTGCTTCAGTGTCTCGTATCAAGGCTGTGATGTCGTGGGTGGACAGCAGAGCATTGGCGAAGATCTTAGGACCTTGGAAAGGCAGCTCGGCGATCGAGTTGGCGCATAATGAGATCTGCTCGAGATGTGAAGAGAGGAGGGATGCCATGGCGGCAGTCGTGTGAGTTAGGTGTGATCGTTTAGCGGTATTGCAGATGTTTTCCGTGATTGTTTACTTTGGGGGAAGCTTAGATTTGCGGCGTCTGACTGGCAGGCGCGAGGGCTGCTTGCCGCGAATGTTGTGATGGCTGGTTTTTACAACTCTTGCTGCAATTCAGGCGTTTGAATCGGAGATTATGCGATTTGTTCGACTCAATTAGGACCGTTTACTACAAACAGCGTACCTAATATGGACATAATGTACATGTATTGATCGGTCGGGTGTTGTACTAAGCTTAGGAGTTGCTGTATTGGAGGTAGAAGCCGTGCTCCAATGACGATTTCTGGCCTCAGGCCGCCAACTTAGGTCAAGCTGCCTCTACGGCATCCATCATCGAGACAGCAACGGCAACAACACTATACACCCGCACCTCACTTCCCCTACACACAATCCATCGCCGCCAGCATGGCTGACAAGATGGAAGTCGACGCTGTTGTCGCCGACAAGCAAGTCGAAGCATCAGGCCCAGCACCTGAGAAGCCTACCGAGCGCAGTGCGTACACCAACGCCGCCATCATTCACCACGACCAAGTGCTAACAGACTGCCATAGTCATAATCGACAACTTCGACCTCCTCGCCCAGGCCGTTGAGACCTTCGACGCTCGTTTCACCCTCCGCGTGCTGCGCTCCATCTCCACCATCCGCAAGGCCAAGGACTCAGCGACAGCCATCCTCATAGCCATCCGTACCGCCTTCCCCAATTCGAGTAATCCGGCAAGACGGGTGCTGGAAGGGCTTCTTCCGCAGAATACTGGAGTGACTGGCGCGGTAAAGGGTGCGAGGGAGACCGATGAAGAGCAGATTCCCGAGATCTGGTCTTATCTCGGCGTGTTGGTCCAGGTAAGACGCGATTGAAGAGCAGGACAACAATACAGCGACTGACAAGTGGCAGGTCTACCTATACGATAACGAGCAGTACGAGAAGGGCGCCAACTTCAGCGATAAGTTCGTTGAGAAGCTCCGCGACTTCAACCGGCGAACACTCGATCCTATCGGCGCAAAGGCTTACTACTACTACGCCTTGTTCCACGAGCAGCTGAACCCCAAGCCGCCTTCAAAGCAATCGCCCGTCATCAACGTCAGACCGAAACTGCTCGCTGCGCTGCGATCTGCCGTGCTGAGGAAGGATGCCGACACTCAGGCCGCCGTTACTGTACTCTTGCTCCGCAACTACATCTCGACAGCAGACATCACACAAGCCGACCTGCTCATTGCGCAGACACAATTCCCTACCACAGCCTCCAACAATCAGGTCTGCCGCTATCTTTACTACCTTGGACGTATCCGCGCCATTCAGCTCTCTTACACCCAAGCTCACGAACACCTCACATCCGCCACCCGCAAATCTCCCACCACTCCCACAGCTGCTGGCTTCTACCAGCAAGCCACCAAGCTACTCGTCGTTGTCAACCTTCTCATGGGCGACATTCCCGAGCGCTCACTTTTCCGCCAACCGAACCTGGAAGCGGCCCTTCACCCCTACTTCAAGCTTGTTCAGGCTGTCCGCGTCGGCGACCTGCAGGCCTTTGTCAAATGCGTTGAGACGTTCTCCGCAGTCTTTAAGAAGGATGGAACCTACACCCTCATTCTGCGTCTGCGCCAGAACGTGATCAAGACGGGTGTGCGCATGCTCTCACTGTCCTACTCCCGCATCAGCCTGCGTGACATCTGCACACGTCTGGGTGTCGACAGCGAGGAGAGTGCCGAGTACATCACCGCGAAGGCCATTCGCGACGGTGTGATAGAGGCATCGCTCGACCACGCACAGGGTCACATGGTCACTGTCCCACAACGGGACGCATACAGCACGACTGAGCCCAGCGAGGCTTTCCATGCTCGTATCTCTGCTCTGCTGGCCATGCGCGACGAGTGTGTCATGGCCATGCGCTACCCGATGCACAAGCACCGTCAAGAGATTGCCGAGGCGACCAAGGCACGCGAGCGCGAGAGAGAGTTGGCGAAGGAGATTGCCGAGGGCGATGTGGATGCCGAGGATGAGGATTTCGAAGGCATGTGAGCGGACGATAAGAGTCGCCAGAACCGTGCGCTTGTATCCATAGAGAGCATATAGAGCTTGACAAGAGCAAGATCATGCTTCGGTCAAGACGTAATGAGAAAGAAATACATCAGAATCCAGCATATATCCACATGCTTTGTTAGTGAGGTGAAGTCGACCATTTTCATCTGAGAAGCCTATTGCATGCAGCATGCGGTCAATTTCGACGGACATAGTAACACGAGTTGATATACATACAGCCTGCCTCAAACCTCACATGGCTTCGCTCATGCTTCTCGCCAGCGTCCACATGTTCTCCATCCCACTCCTCCGCAGCGTCTCCCTGGCCTCGCCGTCCGTCTCGCAAACGCGCGAATACCACCGCTTGAAACTCTTCGCTCTCTCCTCTCCCTCCCAAACCAACTGACACCGATTATGACTCAAATCCTTCAAGCCCCCATCCTCGGTCATGGGATTGAGCCAGGAATCGCGCGCAGAACTCTGCTTGCTGTCCTTGCCGTCTGCCGGGCCGGTGAAAGTGGTGGGAGTGGTGGCGGATAGCGGCAGGGTATTCTCGGACCACTTGATGCGGTTCAGCAGCAGTTTCTTGTAGTTCTTGATGCTGTGGGCGCCGCCTTCGACGATGATCAGGTTCATGGTCGGGTGCAGGACGACGATGCCCAGCAGGTTGTTCTGCTTGGCGTTGACGTCGACTTGGTAGCGGTGCTTGCCGGAGCTGAGGTTCTCGACGCGGAACACGGCGACTTTGACGCCCTTTGCTTCGTCGGCGGCTTGCTGGGCGGCCAGCTTCTCGGCGCGCTGCTCTTTCGTCAGCTTGCGGCCTTCGTTGTCTGCTTCGTGGTCGTTTTGGCGCTGGGCAATTTCGCGGTTCACGCGCGCTTCCACCGCTGTAGGGTCTTTGACTGCTTGCTCGCCGAGGACGCGCATCATGTTGGTTTTTTTGACTTTGGGGGGTGGGGGCTCGATTAGGCCCAGGCGGATCTTGGCTTGCTCTTCTTTCATGTCTGCCATGCGGCGTTGGCGGCGCAGTTTCTTCTGTTCCGTCTTTGTGAGCATCATGGGCTTCGCGGCGGGCTGGAAGGCTTCTTGTGGTGCTTTTAGGAGCACGGGGTGCTGCACGTAGATTGTGATGATGGTGTCGTCTGACTCGATCCGGTTGCGTCCGGGCTTTTCCCAATCGTCGTATGAGTTTTGTTCCGGTGGGAGGAGGCCTTCGTCCCACCATTCGACTTCGGGTGGTGCTTGGACGAGGAACGCCTTGTCGCCGGCTTCTTCGATCTCTGTCTTCCTAGTCTCCATTGCGATCCGTTGCTTCATCTCTTCGATTTTCGCCTGCTGCTTCAGGGCATTTGCCTGCGCGATGAACTTGCCCTTCTGGTTGAAAATCAAATCTCGTGTCTTGCGATCGCCGCCCCTGCGCGACATGAGTGAAGGGTCCCATATCTCTTCGTCGAACTTGGCTTCTTCCTCTTGTTGGGCATCCGTGAGATATGGGTTGACCTTGGCCACTTGCTGATTGCCTTTGGTCGTGCTGAACTTCGGTCCCGTATGTGACTTTGTTTTTGAGGGCGCTGCCATGTCGCCCATCAGCGAAGGATGGAGACCTATGCCCAACCCTCCTCGTGCTCCTCTTCCTTCTTGCCGGGGCGGAGGCGTAGGCACCACTGGTGACGCCCTCTTACCCGCCAACTCTGCTGCTCTCCTCTTTGCCTCTTCCTTCTGCTCAGCCAAACGGGCTGCCATCTCACTCCCAGGTCCATGCTGCGCCGGTGGAGGCGCTCCAACCCCACCCGTAGCTGGAGAACCCGACGCACCTCCCCTTTTCGCAGCAATCCTCGCCTTCGCCTCCTCGAGCTTTCTCATCGTCGCTGCCCGCTTCGCAGCCTGTTCGTCCATCCCATTGGCAGCTGGCGGAGGGCTGGGTGCTGCTGAAGATGCCGGTGCCTGTTGCGGCGGCGGCGCCTGTACAGGAGTTGCAGGCGCGCCATTTGGTCGTCCAGCAGCCATCCTCGCCTTCAGAGCAGCGATTTTGGCGGAAGCCTCTGCTCTCTTGCGCTCGAGGTCGCTCTGTACAGGCGCAGGCGAGCCATTATTGGATCGCACTCGTTTCGCATCGCCATCCTGATCGGTTTCGTCGTGTGGTCGCTTGCCCGACATGGCGATGGGATAATCCGAGTGGGGTGTTGCCGTTGTTGTTGTTATCGTTGTCGCGTGTTGTAAATTATTCGCGTGTTGGTATGGGCCCAGCCTAGATGGATCTCAACTTCTCAAGTTGTTCTCCAGGCTAGTGAGAGCTTGACTGCTTGACGTTCGCCTACTGTACCGCGGCAGTGGCTGGCCGGCAGCGCGGGTGTGGCTTAGCGGCAAAGTCTAACGTGCAAGTTCGAGAATTTATCATTTGAAAGTCTTCAGCAGCTGTTTGCGCCGCCGAACGAGCGAGCTTGCAACAGGTTACTCCAGTGTACGGTGAGGTACATCTGACTCTATGCACCGCACCTCTCACCCTCGCCACACACACCTTCTCACATCATGAACATTTCACAGCCCGTGGGCAGCCACATCGCTGGCGTGTCCTTCGGCTTCCTGGCCTCCAAGGACATTCGCGCGCTGTCTGCGAAACGCATCACCGGTGCCACCACCTTCGACACCCTCCTTAATCCTGTACCTGGTGGACTATACACCCCCGAGCTGGGTCAATTCGGCGACAACAACTGCGCGACTTGCGGTCTCAAGACGCCGCAATGTCCCGGTCACTGCGGTCACATCGAGCTTCCCGTGCCATGCTACCACCCGACTTTCATGGACCAGGTGCTCAGGCTTCTGCGGGCCTCCTGTATCTACTGTGGCAAGCTTAAGCTTAGTCGTGTGCACGTCAACAGATTTTCGTGCAAGCTCAGACTTGTGCAGTATGGATTGATCAAGGAAATCGCCGACCTGGACGACATCACTGCGCAGATGGGAAGCAAGGGCAAGGCAACAACTACTGCCGGTAGCTCCGATGAGGACGACGACGATGTGCCTGGAGACGCCAAGGAACTCATCGAAACACGGGATCGTTTCGTGAAGAAGGCCATCAAGAAGGCGCGCCAAGAAGGCAGGCTGACGACCAACAAGACCGAAGCCCTGACGAATGCACGGAGAGTCATCATCCAGGAATTCATGGGCACCATCACAAAGGGCATCAAGTGCTCAAATTGCCAGGGTATCAACCATGGATACCGTAAAGATCGTTTTGTCAAAATCTTCCGCAAGCCGCTGAAGAAGGAGCACCGGACCAAGATGATCCAGTCAGGTCTCAAGGCCAAGGACCCTGTAGTTGTCATGTACAAGAAGCAAAAGGCGGAGAAGGAGCAGGGCCGGAAGAGAAAGAGAGATTCGGACGAGGGTATCGCCGACATGGAGCGATCATCTGAGGAGGAAGAGGAGGAGGAGGAGAGTGAAGGCGAGGTCGAGATTGCAGGAGGCGACATGATGGACACTGGCGCTGTTGAGAGCACAGGCACCAAGACCATGTCTGAAGAGGCTGAAGTCTACATGAACCAGAGCCGCGTGTACGCCCAACTGGAGCAGCTTTTCGAGAACGAGCAAGAGATCATGGGTTTGATCTACGGCGCGGAGGCGAAGAAGGGCACATCTGCAGGCATCTCAGCCGAGATGTTCTTCATGAAGGACATCTTGGTTCCGCCAAACAGATTCCGTCCGGAAGCAAAGACCGGCAACGACGAGATCGCAGAGGCGCAGGAGAACACACTTTACAAGAACATCCTCAACATCTGCGACGTTCTCACCCAAATCCAGCGCGAGCTGTCAGGTTCGAAAGAACGCGACGAACGCTACCGCGCAAGGACATACGCCGACTTTGAGAACACATGGGCTCAGCTCCAAGACGCAGTCAACAGTCTTGTGGACCGTGACCGCAACCCGCTCCAGGGCGCGGCTGGCAAGCGAAACGCAGATGGTATCAAGCAAAAGCTGGAGAAGAAGGAGGGTATGTTCAGAAAGTACATGATGGGCAAGCGTGTCAACTTTGCCGCCAGAACCGTCATCTCTCCCGACCCCAACATCGAGACGAACGAGATTGGTGTTCCTCCCGTCTTTGCCGTCAAACTCACATACCCGGAGCCGGTCACTGTTTGGAATGTTGAGGAGTTGCAGGAGGCTGTCCGCAACGGACCACATGTCTGGCCAGGCGCTATTGCCATCGAAAACGAGAATGGGCAGGTCATCAATCTCGAGCGCAAGAATGCAGAGGAGCGCACAGCACTTGCAAACCAGCTGCTTGCGCCTTCGGCGAGCACTCGCGGTACAAGGCCCAAGAAGGTCCACCGTCACTTGAACAACGGCGATGTTGTCATCATGAACCGTCAACCAACACTGCACAAGCCTTCTATGATGTGTCACCGCGCTCGAGTATTGCCAGGAGAGAAGACGCTACGCATGCACTACGCCAACTGCAACACCTACAACGCCGATTTCGACGGTGACGAGATGAACATGCACTTCCCACAAAACGAGATTGCCCGCGCCGAGGCACTCAGCATTGCCGACACCGACCACCAATATCTTTCTGGAACCGCTGGTAACCCTCTGAGAGGTCTGATTCAGGATCATATCACCATGGGTGTATGGCTGTCCAACCGTGACACGTTCTTCAACCGTGAGGACTACATGCAGCTTCTTTACGCCGCCCTCCGACCCGAAAACGGCCACTGCGCTACTGGAAGAATTGAGACTGTGCCTCCCGCGATCATGAAACCCAGGCCCCTCTGGACTGGCAAGCAAGTTGTCTCTTCTGTGTTGAAGAACATCACGCCTGCCAACCACCCTGGCCTCAGCATGACAGGTGCTTCCACTACTCCCAAAAAGCTTTGGGCCGAGAACTCTGAGGAGGGCGTTGTCATCTTCAAGGATGGCGAGCTCATGCAGGGTGTGCTGGACAAGAAGCAACTCGGTCCCTCTAGCGGCGGTGTTGTCAACAGTGTCTACGAAGCTTACGGTCACACTGTTGCTGGTCGTCTGCTCAGTGTTATGGGTCGTCTCTTGACCAAGCTTCTGCACATGCGCGCTCACTCTTGTGGTGTTGAGGATCTGATCTTCACCCGCCACGGCGAGGATATGCGTAGGGATGCCCTTTCAGGTGCTGCAACAGTCGGTCTCGAGGTTGCGGCCAAGTACGTTTCGCTGGAGAACGAGAACCCAACCAGCGACAGCCGCGAGCTGAAGCGCCGATTGGAAGATGTCATCCGTGATGATGAGAAGCAGCAAGGTCTCGATCAGCTCACCAATTCAAGGACGCGAGAGCTGTCTTCGAAGGTCACCCAGGCTTGCTTGCCCAATGCGCTCATCAAGGCTTTCCCCAAGAACCAAATGCAGCTTATGACTTCATCAGGTGCAAAGGGTAGTGGTGTCAACGCCAATCAGATTTCTTGCAACCTCGGACAGCAGGTTTTGGAAGGTCGCAGAGTTCCCGTCATGGTGTCCGGAAAGACGTTGCCTTGCTTCAAGCCCTTCGAGTCTTCTGTCCGCGCTGGTGGCTACATCGTCGACCGTTTCTTGACTGGTGTGCGACCGCAGGAGTTCTACTTCCACGCAATGGCTGGTAGAGAAGGTTTGATTGATACCGCTGTTAAGACCTCGCGCTCTGGGTACCTGCAGCGCTGTGTGATCAAGGGTATGGAGGGCCTCAGGGTTGAGCACGACACCTCGGTCCGCGACGCAGATGGCTCTGTCATCCAGTTCTTGTACGGCGAAGACGGTCTGGATGTCTGCAAGGCTAAATACCTGGACAACTTCAAATTCGCCGCAGACAACTACATGAGTCTGTTCCAGGGCATGAACATGGCAGATGACTTTGACAAGATCGTTTCCAAGGATGCGCAGGAACACACCAAGAATGCAGAGAAGAAGTACCGCAAGACTGGCGATTTGGCCGCTAGCGATCCGGCAACCTCTGTCTACTCACCGGGAGTGCATGCTGGCGCCATGAGCGAGAGAATGTTCGCCGCGCAACGCGACTACATCGACAACAACCCCGATAAGCTTATCAAGGACAAGAAAAAGAACATTGAGGGTGTCGTGTCGAAGAAGACCTTCCAGTCGATCAACGACATTCGCTACCTCCGCTCTGTTGTCGAACCTGGTGAGGCCGTCGGTGTGGTTGCTGGACAGTCCATCGGTGAGCCTTCGACTCAGATGACGCTCAACACTTTCCATTTGGCTGGTCACGCTGCAAAGAACGTCACGCTTGGTATTCCTCGTCTTCGTGAGCTTGTCATGACTGCGGCCGCAAACATTGCGACGCCTACCATGACACTCAAGCTGAACGAGGAGATTACTGTCGAGGAGGCAAGGAAGTTCGCCAAGGGTATCAGCAAGCTGAGCATGGCTGAGGTTCTGGACACTGTGTCTGTCACGGAGTCTACTGGCCCTGGTACCGCTTACGACGAGGCGAAGACCTACCGCATCAAACTTGACTTCTTCCCCAAGGAGGAGTACATGCGAGAGTACGCGATCACAGCAGAGGATGTGGCGGCTACCATCGAGCATCGCTTCCTTCCGAGACTGCAGGCCATGACTCGCAAGGAGTTGAAGAAGCGTGGTGACGAGCGCAAGCTGAAGGCTTCTGCAAAGAGTGACGCCGTGCCAGAGATTGGCAAATCTGCCGGCACAGTCGAGCAGGAGTCTGGCCGTGGCGAAGCTGAACGCGAGGGTGGAGATGACGACTCTGATGCAGAGGGCGACGACGATGCCACTCGCGACAAGTCCAAGAGCAACCGCCAGCAAGCCGGCTATGAGGCGCACGAGGACGAAGAGGAGAACATTCTCGCTGCCCGCGCACAAGAACGCGACGCCACTCCCGAGGCCGACGACTCGTCTGAAGACGAGACCTACGGCGGCAGCCCACGTTCCAGCCCAGGCCCCGAATCTGGCAAGAGCAGCAAATCGCTCGCAAAGGACCGCGAGAACCGCATCCGAGGTGGTAAGAACACTAACGACGTCGTCTCGTTCAGCTTCGACGACCGCACCGGCGCCAGCTGCTCCTTCACCATGGAATACGACGCCAACACGGCAAAGGTCCTCATGCTGCACCTCGTCGAAGTCTGCGCGCGCCAGGCCCTGGTCCAATCCGTCCCCGGCCTGGCCACCTGCGCCGTCGACGAAGAGGTCTCGGCCAAGAGCGGCGTCGCACACGTCCTCACCGCGGGCGTCAACCTGCAAGCCATGTGGGACTACCAGCACATCATCCACCCGCACTACATCTACACCAACAGCATCGGCCACATCCTGACGCACTACGGTGTCGAGGCCGCGCGCGGCGGCATCGTGCGCGAGCTGCAGGGCGTCTTCGGCGGCCACGGCATCAGCGTCGACCCGCGCCACCTCACCCTCATCGCCGACTACATGACGCGCGACGGCGCCTACCAGGCTTTCAACCGCATGGGCTACCGCGGCAACACCAGTCCTTTCATGAAGATGAGCTTCGAGACCACCCTTGCTTTCTTGCGCGACGCTGTCCAGGAGGGCGACGTCGACGACCTCACCAACCCGAGTGCGCGCATTGTCGCTGGCAGGGTTGGTAGGATGGGGACTGGTGGGTTTGACGTTTTGATGCCTTTGACCGAGGCCGAGGAGGAAATGGATGGTGATGGTGATGTGGAAATGGAGGGTTGAGGAGAGAGAGGGGAGCGGAGGAGGAGAAGGATTGTATGATCTCTCGGTTTGTTGTTTGTTCGGCTTTCTCTGTGCCTGGGATATTCTTGCGTAGGCGCTAAAAATCTTGTATCTGTTAATGGAATGGGAATGAAATAAAAGTGCTCTATCTTCTTGACTCCTTGGTCTCCAACGTCAGGTTGTGTGGCGTGTATTCTGTAGTTAAGATTAGGACTGCTCTGATGGAAGAGCCGGCACTTGCCCCTTTCTCCATTCGTCATTCCTGGTAACCGAGCCCTTTCGCGTGGTGGTTATGTTTCGCGATGTCTCAACCGTTGATCCGTGCGTTTTGGCGTGGTTTCCGTTGATGGAAATTTGGGGTTAAAAGGGTTCGGGTTGGGGTTATCGTCTAGACACAACATCATTCATATCCGTTCAATACCTGCCCAAATGATCCATAATCAATTCTGATGGTATCTTAGCCACTACGTAGTATATCAGTGTGAGTTTTGTGTGTGTTGGACCTATACCTGCGGAGCTGTGGTTGTCTGTTCGGGATTTGAGAGATAGATCATCAAGCTTGTTATACTTCATGTAAAGAAGACAGTCAAGTTTCAACATTGAACATGATTGATAGATATTTGTATCACGATGTTGCTACTTGTCGATACACGCGTGCCAGACGAGTAAGAATGAATGGAAAACATATGATTTATAACACAGAATCATCAACATACTCGTCGTCGTCGCTATCAAATGGGACTCATAGAATGAACAGCGACTAGAAGCAGGAAAGATGCACGCACGCACGCAAGCGGATTTGCAAAGACCACGCGGAGAGAGACTGATACAAATGAGCGACGACTAAAACTACTGTGAATACAATAGCGCCCGTCCACTGTTACTACAGTACCTACTCTAGGCAGTACTCTAAGGCGAAGCTCGTCCTTCTCAGCTCTTGCCTCGATGCCAACCGTTCGGCCAGCCAACACGTTGCCCTCACGACTACAGTACCAAGTCCGACAAGAACGAGCCATGTAGGCCTCCCTGCTTGACCGGTTGCTGGTGTCAACCTGCCGTGGTAAGTGCGTGCTTTGCTCATCACGCTTCACGACCGGAGATGGCTGTGGATTTCACAGCAAGCCGGGCGGCCCTCAACGCGGTGGAACTTGCACACGCGCGTGCGAGAAAGAACGAAACAGCACGCGCGGTGGCGGGGTGGATGGACGAGACGAAATCGAAGAAGCCGGGACGAGACGAGAGAGGACAAAGAAACAAAGGACAAGATGGAATAGCACAGACACAGACAAGATTGATTGGTGATGCATATTCATTTGATTGGTAGTGTCACTGTGGTGAACACTGATGGTGGCTATTCTACACTTGAAGCCTCAGAAGCCTGGCCGTAGCCCTTTGCTCTCTCTCGCATCGCACTCAAAAACAGAACCCAGTAAAGAAAAACCCGTTGACCCATTCCGTTCGCGCCATACCCGCAT
>Ga0265797_10000742_pt1 | contig 59315 bp, 48 predicted proteins | sample P2T30metagenome_FD_192433 | JGI IMG/M metagenome (GOLD analysis project Ga0265797, IMG submission 192433) | Plant litter microbial communities from East Loma Ridge, Irvine, California - P2 T30 | ecosystem: Environmental > Terrestrial > Plant litter > Unclassified | place: USA: California... | reverse complement strand
TCCTGTACTGTTTGTTTCAAACGATCAGACCGATGCGTTACACGGTCGTATCAGCGACGGGGCACGCCGAATCCCTTTCCGTGTGCTAGTGAGATGTTGAAACTTTCTTGAACACCGTTTTTTGGTAATTCGTTATATTTAGCCGCCCAGGTGGTATTGTCCGTAGTATTATACATCGAGAACTTGCTAGGACCAGTGAAGTAAGCTATGGCAATTGACTGCTATACAATTGACGATAGAGTGATACCGATTCCATCGGAAAGGCATGTGTTGGGGTAAGTAGGGTTGGGGTTGGGGATATTGTCTTCCACTATAACATCGACGAGGCTATGGTATTAGCAAATCCGATGATGGCTATGGGAAGCTGTGGCCGGTAGAGAGAATTTAAGAGCATTTCCGATTTGTATCGAGCATTATTGGACCCTATCAGATTCTTTTGTCTTTGTTTTTCTTTTCACACTCACATGAAGTCCATTCGCTAGATGGAACCGGGCATCTCACCCATAATTACCCCTGGCCAATGCTACATCAACGCGATCGATCGATCCTAATGAATCTCTGGATACGCAGCTAAGCCGGCGGCAGCGACGAATCTCTACATCAATGCTCTTCTACCCCCTGTAAGACACATGAGATGACAATTCGATTCCATGATCTCACCAGATCGAGTCTTTGGGATGCTCTGGACACGGTAGTAACTTGAAACACTGAAACACCATGCACCTGACGACGACCTCGCAATGCTTTCCTGATCTCATACACCCTTTCAATGCCCAAACCTGAAATCCAGCCTCTTGTTGCCCTCATCTTTCGTCGTACTCAGATAAACCGCCCTCTCCTCGACACTCATCGCTCCCCAAATCTTCTCCCTTGACTTGTTCCGCCAGATGTAATACCCTTTAGCGAAGAGGAACAGCGCCAGAGCAAGGACGCTGATCGCGATCAGCACGCTGTTCCCACGGTGGTACAGCGGTTTGTCGTCCTCGCGGTAGATGTTTGCTCCTATGACTCCGCCGAGTTGAACGCTCATGTTGTAGCAAGCGGCTGAGATGGAGCGCGTTCGCACGCCGCCGGAGTTTTTCGAAGCGAGGCCGACGAGGATCGCGTGGCAGTAGGGGTAGCTTAGCAGGACGGTGAGGAGCGCGTAGGTGCCCCAGGAGTCGACTGAGGCGCCGGACCAGGTGCGGAGGGCGATGATGCAGGGGAGGACCCTGGTTGAGATGTCAGTACGGGTCGTCTGATGATGTTTTAGGTGTGGAAGGAGTTCGTACCAGAGGTTTTGTATCATGGCTATTAGAAGACGTTCGCCGGCCCATTCGCTGAACCAGGTCAGGAGCAGGAGGTTGCAAATTGCGACGCATTGTGATGGGATGACTAGAAGATTAGTGTGAAACTGCGAGATCATTTGTCAGGTAGTTCTTCAAGGAAGCGTTTGTCATGATCATCGAGTGAGAGCTCACGGTAGAAAAACCCAAGTTGCGGAGCGACAACGTAAGATATGTGGTTGGGGTGCCCATTGGGATAAAACATATGAGGCCAAGGGCGTAGATCTGCGTTACGTGGTCAGTAAAGGATGTCCCAAGGGTTCATTGCGCATTAAGGGTTCCAACTCACAGGCCACAGATCATAGTCCCCAAGTGATCTGGAAAGCGACTTCAGCGTGATTCCCTCCCGATTGTGCATATCGCCTTTGTCTGGATCGTCCCGAAGGACTCTGTTGACAACAATGCCGACCTCGCGATCCGAGAACCAGCCCTTAGGACGAAACCATGTTTTAGTAGCAACAGCAGAAGCAGGCATGAGGAAGATTGCCGAAACACCGACGGCCAAAGTGATGAGGCCTTCGATCAGGAAGAGCCTGCGATATGTTAGCGACTCTCCAGTTCAACGGGGCATCTCAGTGATCGTACCATCTCCAACCTTCCATTCCGTGGACGCCTCGCATACGAAGTAGCCCGAACGCCATGATGGATGTGAGGATCTGGGTCCCGTCAAGTGCAGTCCAAAAGAATGAGAGACGAATGGGCAACTCCGCGCTAGTATAGAAGTAGGAGAGCCTGTGGGTTGAACCGTCAGCGACTCTCTGCGACCACCATAGGTAGTGAACAGACTTACCACAGCACCAGATCAGCGATGAAGCCGCCTTCCAACGCGCCAATCAAAGCTCTGCATGCGAAGAAGGATCCTCTTCCGGATAGAGCAGCTTGAGAAGCCGCGACAATCGACCAAGCAACCATTTGCACTACATCACTTGCGTTAGATAGCCTGATTCTTTCCGAGGGAGTTGGGCTGACTGACTGGGAATCCATCGATCCGGCCCAAGCTTTTTGGAGATGAGCTGCGATGGGATTTCTGCTAGGAGGAATGCCACCTTGAAGATAGTGTTGCCTTATTGCGTCAGCAAGTGTATGTTCTTAGAAATAATCGCATCAGCATACCAGTGTTGTAGTCATCTGTCGTCAAGTTGAGATCGTTGAGTAGATTGTCCGACACAGCTTGGGCCATGTTTCCGCGGTCGACCTGCAAACACGTAAGACTACCAGTAACCATTGAGAGTCGAGAGGAGGAGGAGGTCAAACCTGTAGAGCGAAGAAGGCGAAGCAAGCAAAGGCACACACGCGCGCATCGAGCTTTCGAACGATTCTTTTCTCCTCGGCGGGTGTCCATTCTAACTCTGGGTCGAACGCCGATCGGCACTCGTACTGAGAGTTCTCATAGACGCCTTTGTAGTACTCTGCAACCTTCGGGTCCGAGAAAGGATTCTTTTCGTCGAGGCTATGTTCAGACGACGCGGTCCCATCCGACTTCAGCAGCTCGGGAGGTCGGTCATCCTTGGGATGAATGGCAACGATCGTCGGGTCCAGTGCTTCGACGACGGTGTTTGTGGTATTGCCTGGCTTGGCCTTTGAAAAAGACTTAAGGAAAGCCATGAGGTCGTTGCGCTGGTGTGAAGTCTCGCCAACCACCAAGAGTGCTGGTCTGCATGGTATACATACCATTCAGGACCCGACAGGGCTTTCTGTGACGATGGTGCAATCCATGCTAGTGACTTCGCTTCGTTCAAGGACTGATAAGAGCAGTGGACCTCATGTGCTGGGTGCGAGAAGCACACATCTTCGCGCGAGTCAAGGAGTTCGTCTCGAGGGCTACATGTAGAGAAGCCGGGAGTGTGTGTGGTGCAGTGGGTACGACATCAATGATACCATACTCGGCGCTGCAAGCCGAAGAGGTACAGTATTGATTGTCCGGATAGGCACATACTGTCGACCTCATGTTTCGGTCTGCACCCCGCTCTTGTGTGATGACAATAGAATATTGCGACTTTTGTCGTGATAGAGGCGTTGTGAGGTGTGTCCAGAGAAGGCAACTGGGAAATCAACTAAGTTAGCTGCGTAAGCACGCAATAGAGGGATTCCAACTCATCAACCACCAGTCGTCCAACGTATAAAGACACGACTTGTTGCTTACTGGATTTCGAGGCATCACAACGGCATCTTGTTGCAGTTCAGCCGGGTCATCTTTCACACCCCATACTTGTTTGTTCTTCAAACCCCTCAAGAACAAGAGATCTCCCATACTCACCATTTCTCAGTCCAAGTAACACTGCCCTAAAATGGCGACTACCACTATCCAAGCTTCGGGATCGGTAAACGAGACCGCGCCCATCGAGAGTACTTGGACCCACAAAGAGCCACTTCAACTCCAAGGTGCTCTTGACAAGTACGAGTCCTTCGATGTGACACCGATTATTGGCAGAGAGTTCCCTTCGGTGAACCTCAAAGAGTGGCTCGAGAGCCCAAACTCCGACGACCTATTGCGTGACCTTGCCATCACTAGTCAGTATTCACCCGTCCAGTATTCGTAGTGAGGGCTTGCTGAGAGGTAGCTCAGCGAACACATTCGCGAGCAGTAGCTGACTTCAGACAGTCTCACAGCGTGGAGTCGTCTTCTTCCGCAAACAAGACGACCTAGACAACGAGCTCCAGAAAAAGCTTGCGCAACGCTTGGGCGAGCTGTCTGGCAAGCCCGCCACGTCAAAGCTGCACATCCACCCCGTCTCCAACAGCGGTCGCACTCTCGGCGGCAAAGACGACGAGATCTCAGTCATCAGCTCCGAGCAAGCCAAGTCGCTGTACGCCGAGCGCTTTGGAAACGACAAGAAACAGAGCAGCAAAGAAGGCTGGCACAGCGACATTACCTTCGAGCCTGTTCCAAGTGACTACGCCATCTTGCGTTTGACCGAGCTGCCCAAGACTGGTGGCGATACATTGTGGGCGTCTGGCTACGAGGTCTACGACCGCCTGTCGCCGGCTTACCAGAAATTCCTAGAGGGACTGACGGCTACCTACGCGCAGCCGATCTTCAATGAGAGCGCGAAGAAGAACAACTACCAGCTTTACAGTGCCGAGCGTGGTGCCCCGGAGAATGTCGGCACAGACCTCACCGCCGTCCATCCAGTCATCAGGACGAACCCGGTCACTGGCTGGAAGAGCGTGTATGCCGTAGGCCACCACGCGAAGCGCATCAACGAGGTGACCAAGGACGAGAGCGAACATCTCCTGGGATGGTTCACGCAGTTGATCGTGGAGAGTGAGTTGCTCATAGGACCCCGCCTTTATTTGCAAAGCTGACGATCATCAAGACCACGACCTGCAGGTTCGAAACAGGTGGGCAAACCAGAACGATCTGGCGATCTGGGACAATCGCTCGGTCTACCATACTGCGACATACGATTACGACGGGCCCAGGACTGGCCAGAGAGCTGTCAGTCTGGGAGAGAGACCGTATCTCGACCCACAGAGTGTGGGTAGGAGGGAGGCGCTTGCTCGGGACAATTCAGTGGCATCTTGAGGCTGAGCAGAGGAGAAGCGGACGCCCGGGGGTGGATGGGGACCTTGCTAATGTATCCAGGGTTCGTAGATGAGTGTCGTGCAGATGTTGAAATTATTCAGTTGAAAGACGTGCTTGACTTCCCCACGCCGAGCGCATTGACCACCACATTTTATCGCGAGCGACGACCTCACTCACACCCCGACCCAACAAACGCATCCGAGTTCAATGGTGGGGCGCGTTGCGATAGATGGTCGGGAACTGCTCTCCGAAGACATAGTGGAGGTAAAAGGGTTTTAGTTTAGCAAGATGCTACCGTAGCTCGCCATCCCTCCACTGAGGAATGGATCCCTCTCCACCTCTACCTTCCCCTTGACTCTCAGACTCGTCACCAAGCTCGCCCCACTCCAGGCACCCAAAGTCTCCACGCCTCTTACAACACCCTTGACCACCTCTTCCTTTCCCTTCGAGGTAGAGATCAGGACTTGCTGCGAAAAGCGGTCGGAAAGATCGTCCTGCAACCTCTCACTGACGGGGGGTTTCCCACCAGCGTCATGTGGTGCAGCGGGAGCAACATTCTCCTTACGCTCCAGCAACCGTTGAGGCAAAGGTTTCGAGGCGCTGCCGTAGTTTTCTACAACGTCCCAGCCTCTCTTCTCGATCAATTGAGAGAGGTCGGCCAGGAGGCGAGTCTTGAGACCTGGAACGCCACTATTGGGTCCTGTGAGGACTATGCGCGACATGCAGAGTGCGCGTAGATCGACAGGTAACGCAAGAATTGTAAGGTACACCAGGGCCGGGAGTGGGTAGTCATGGTCGTCGGTCGACGGCGAGAAGAACGTCGTTTCGGCGGGTTCAGCAAGTTTGGTGAAAGGAATGTCGAGGCTCGTCCCAGCGCCACTGGGTTTGGGGATATTGACCGTGGAGTGTGAATTGATAGAAGAGGGTGTTTTGCACCAGGCCATGCGTCGCGTTACGTCTTCTGCGAAAGCGAAAGACACGCCTTCGTTGCCACTGGCCGCTCCCAACAACCCTGCCATTTCACGCGCGAGCATCTTTCCTCCTCTTATGCTCCGCCGCTCTGCTACAGCTTTGTGCTCGCCCACACCTGTGACCACAGTCTCCTCCCAGCCGACTTCCACCACCAACGCACTCCGCAACCCAGCACTTACACACGACAGCACTGGAGTTGTGAGCAATGTTATTGCTGGAGGTTGGGCATGGTGTTGAAAGATGACTCGCATGGCGACTTCAACGACTGGCGTTGGCAAAAGACTAGGAACAACCAGTACGACCTTGAGCGGGCGAGTCGAAACAAGTTGCAAGTGGTCGGAGTGAATCTGGCGAACAGCGCGCTCAAGACGGTCCGAAACAAGGGCGAAGTCTAGTTGGCGGACGTCGGTACGGAAGAGCTCGAATGGTGAACTCCAGCGGTCGTCATTCTGGTGCCGTTGCTGTTTGCTCTTTTGTGGATTTGTGAACTCGCGATAGTCGCCCACTCGTCTTCCATCGCCAACCTGGTAGCCGAATCTATGCACACAGCGCGGCCGGCCCTCTCCCGCAAATCCGGCGCTGATGAATCGAGGATGCAGCTCGTATATTACGATTTCCTCGGGTTCCCTGTTCAAAGCTCCAGGACTGGCAAATTGGCCCGAAACACTGCGATTGAGCAGAGGTGTTCGCGGCGATCCTGGCGTGCCAACAGTAGCACCAATTGCGGATGGCCGTGATCGTGGGACTGGACGGGAAGCGAAGTAGTCGACATGGCGAGAGGTGGTAGGCGTCGACATTGTGGTGTTGCAGTTTTAGTGTGTGGTCGCGCGACAGCAGATGCCGCCTTGGACGAAGTGTATCACATGTTGTGGGTGTGTTGGAGCGTAGCTTGGGTGAAGTGCAGTTCGTCGGCTTTGGGCTTGTCGAATGGAGTGCCTTGCCACCACCACGAAGCTTCAGGCATTCCACGTCTCGAAATGGCCCTAGCGGCGACAGCTTTGCCTTGGCAAAAATTTCTTGAGAGCTGGGGCAGAGAATACTTGCCGCGACCGAGACGAAGAAGAAGAACTCGCTGCTCGTCGCGCGCACACATCTCTCCCTCGCCATACTAACCCAGCAGCCATACGTCCTACGCTGCGCCCGCGAGTATCAATCACCGGCCTGATTGATTATTTAATACCCCTACACGCCAGACCACACGTTCGCGCGAGCGTCCAACACCCACCAAAATGACCCTCTTCATCCTCACCGAGACGTCGGCCGGTTATGCGCTCCTCAAGGCTAAGGACAAGAAGCTGCTCAAGCGCGATGACATTGCCTCCGAGACCAGCACCGCTGAGGGCACTGCTGGCCTCATGAAGCTGAAGGAGTTCAAGAAGTTCGAGAACGCTGCCAGTGCGTTGGAGGAGGCCGCCGCTTTGACCGACGGAAAGGTGTGTCTTCGAGAGGATCTCTGGGCGTATGCGAATGTTTGAGAGAGAGGGTGCTGTAAAGGTCGATTGTAGGAGGGTTTTGGCTATTCGGCGAAATCTGCAATGCGCCTACCACGGGACGTCGAGAAGAACCCTCCTGCCTGTCAAGACACCTTCAGGCCAGCTCCTTGAACATCTCCATGCGCTCGGATTCTACACATTCAAGACACGGCACTAACAAAATGTTCAAGGTCACTCCCATGCTCGCAGGCCTGCTCAACTCCCTCAAGGACGAGAAGAAGGTTCAGCTCGCAGTCGCAGACTCCAAGCTTGGAAACTCCATCACCAAGCTCCCCGGTCTCGACATCTCTCCCGTGTCCGACAGCACCACCGCCGACATCTTCCGCGCCGTCCGCGAGCACCTCCCTTCGCTCATCCCCGACATTCTTCCCCAAGACTTCAACACCATGAGCCTTGGTCTCTCCCACTCTCTGTCCCGTCACAAGCTCAAGTTCTCCCCGGACAAGGTCGACACCATGATCATCCAGGCCATTGCCCTTCTTGACGACCTTGACAAGGAGCTCAACACCTACGCTATGCGTGTGAAGGAATGGTACGGATGGCACTTCCCCGAAATGGCCCGCATCATCAACGACAACGTTGCCTACGCTCGCGTTGTCTTGACCATGGGTATGCGCACTTCCGCCGCCAACACCGATCTCACCGGTGTCTTGCCCGAGGAGATTGAGGGCGCCGTCAAGGCCGCCGCCGAGGTTTCTATGGGAACTGAGATCACCGAGGAGGATCTCGACAACATCCAGGCTCTCGCCGAGCAGGTCGTTGGCTTCACCGAGTACCGCCAGCAGTTGTCCTCTTACCTCACCGCCCGTATGCAGGCCATCGCACCCAACCTCACCATGCTCGTTGGTGACCTTGTTGGTGCTCGTCTTATCGCCCATGCTGGTTCCCTCATGAACCTCGCCAAGTCGCCCGCTTCTACCATTCAGATTCTCGGTGCCGAGAAGGCCCTGTTCCGCGCTCTCAAGACCAAGCACGACACACCCAAGTACGGTCTTATCTACCACGCCTCGCTTATCGGGCAGGCAACCGGCAAGAACAAGGGCAAGATCGCCCGTATGCTCGCTACCAAGGCCACTCTCGGTCTCCGTGTTGATGCCCTCTCTCCCTGGGGCCAGAACGGTGCTGCCGATGCTGAGGAGCCCACTGAGGAGGAGAAGGTCGAGGTTGGTATTTCGGGTCGCGCACTCGTCGAGCGCCGTCTGCGCGCTCTTGAGGGCAAGCCCCTCAAGCCCGCCGGTGTGAACATCGGCCCCAACGGTCAGGAGAAGGCCAGCAAGTGGTCCATCACCGAGGCCCGCAAGTACAACAAGGACGCCGACGGCATCGACGCCGACGCGCCTGCGGATGGCGAGGCCGAGCCCGAGGTTCAGCAAACCGAGGCTGTCAGCAGCAAGAAGCGCAAGATGGTCGAGGAGGTCGAGACACCCAAGTCTTCCAAGAAGAGCAAGCCTGAGGTCGTCGCTGAGCCCGATTCGGACGTCAGCAGCGACGAGGATGCCGCCGCACCCAAGAGCGCCAAGAAGGATGAGAAGGCTGAGAAGGCCGCCAAGAAGGCCGAGAAGGCTGCTAAGAAGGCTGAAAAGGAGGCAAAGAAGGCCAAGAAGGAGGCAAGGAAGAGCGTCGGTGGCGCGAGCGACAACGAGGAGCCCAAGAAGAAGAAGAAGAAGACCAGCAAGGCTTAGAGAGTCCCGCTTCGTCTTTGATGTATCTCTCTGTGTCTTTGAAAAAAGCTCCCCGTCTTGTTGTTGCTTGGAATCCGGCGTTGTTCACATACTACTTTTTCACGGGCTTGGCTGTGTTTTACTGGCGTTCGACATTTGTTCTATCTTTGGGTGTGTTGATGGGAGCTGTATGAAACCCTGTGTAACTCTTATTATACGAGCAAACTCGAAAAGAAGAAATCTTCTTACTGTTCAAATATACACGCTCAATCAGTCCATCGATCTCGGGATTTGTGCAGCATATGTGCAAGATAATACTGTTCCATGCCTAGGTCATGTATAAACCAGTGACCAGCTTCAATAAGCCAAGGAAAAGGAAAACAAGACAATTCACTCCATCATCCCATCATTAGTTCATCAAAGAAATCCAGAAAGCTCTCCCCAATTAACACATCCAGATCTCTATGCACATCATCACCACTCGATCCACCCAACAACCAATCTACTGACTCCCCGTCAAATCCAAGACTTCAACCCCACTAGTCCTCCAGATCGACCTGCTGCCTCCTCTTTTAGTTGCATTGGTGGTGGTAGAAGAAGAGCTGGCTCGCACACCGCTGCCGTCGCCGGTCAGATCCAATGCTTCGGCTTCTTCGTCTGTGGCGGCGCGCCAGGTTCCTGGGAGGGAAGGGCGCAGGATGATGGCTTTTGCTTTGGGCTTTTGCTTGGGGTTGGGTTTGGCGGTGGGGTTTGAGATGGGGTTTGAGATGGGGTTTGAGACTGGGTTGTTTGCTTCGGGTTGTGGTCGTGATGGTGGATGTTGCTGGGGGAGGCTAGGTGCTGAAGTTGAGGTTGATGCTGATGTCGCTGTTGACGATGTTGATACTGATCGCGCGAGAGCGGGTCGCGAGAAGTTCGGTCGTGATGGTGGTGGAGAGAGGCGGTTTTGTGGGGGTTGAGGTGGGGCGGCCATCGGGGAGGAGGAGAGCGTGATTGTCTCCGGGACTGCCTTTGCCGCTGCTGCTGCTGCTGGTCTGGGAGCAATGGTTGCTTTCTCAGAAGGAGGCGGGCTTGTCGCTTTGTAGCCTTCGGCACTCAATTCCCGGATGAACCCTCCCTCGCGGGCATCTCCCGAGTGGTCAGGCTCTCGTCTCTGTGGCGCGGGCGAAGAAAGTATCTCTGCTGGTGGCGTAGGCAGCGAGTGCTGGGAGGATGGGAAGCCGAAAAACGGCGCTGGTGGAACTTGAGCGCTGGTTGGAGCTGCTGCATCGTGTTCATGAGGCATTCGATCCGGCGAAGGCCACTGATGTTCGGGCTCTTCCACACTGGCATCTATCTCGGCGTCGAATCCCATATCCATTTCGTTTGTACCATCGTACATTGGCATGAACAACGGACTAGACGTGTGCACAGGGGCACTCAGACTCTTTCTCAGCGGCCCACGTTCCCGTCGTGTCTTGCGCCTTTTCGTCACGGTGCTGGGAAGTGGCAGGAGAACGTCGTCCACATCTTCAAACCTGGTCTGTCTTGGAGTAGGACTGGGATCCCGAGGTGCGTCTTGCATCGGAGAGGAAGAGAGTAGGTCGATGACTTCGACTGCTGACCGATCTTTGTTTCCATCATCGGCAAGATCGCCTTGTGATTGAGTCCGTTTTGCTTTTGGCGTGGGAGAGAAATAAGACATTATGTCTCTTCCTCTTCCAGCGCGAGGGGTTGAGAAATCTTGTGAAGGCCGTTTGAGCTTGTTCGATTTCTTGGGCGTGCGCTGGATTTCTCGCTCCTTCGACTTTTGGGCCACATGAACAGGCTGGGGTTCATGAGAGGGTTTGCGGATGACATTGCTAGGAACTCGTGTCGTAGGAAGCCTGAAGCCTGGAACTGCAGGCAGTTCGTCATCTGAATCGTCAACCTTGCCATCCTCTTTGCGTGCAGGCGACAGAGGCGGAAGGGAAGTGGCTTTCGTGACTTGCATGTGCCGCATAAGAGTATTTGTCGGCATATCGTTTGGCTTGCTTGCCTTCGTCTTCCTCGGCGCACGTGCTTTTGGAGCGTGAATTTTTGCAAGCCCAGCATTCGCTGCTGCCGTGGCCTTTCGCTTGTTCTTGACCGTTTCTTTCGGATCTCGAAGCGATGCCTCGTAATCCTCCACTAGCAGTGGACAGCCGAGCTGCAAGAAATCTTTGAGAATCCAGAGTTTGTCGTCCACGTTAGGGTCATACGGTTTGGCTTGTCGAGGCTTCTTCGTAGGCGAAGTTGGCCCTTCTTCAGCATCCGAAGCCTCCGTAGGTGTCTCGCTGGGTATATTGACAACGTTGTCGTCGGGCTCACTATCGTTCTCGTCTTGACCAGCTAACAAGAAGTCGTCTTCCTCATCCTCCATATCTAGATCAATAGGAACCAGATTTGAAGGCGTGAACGATATCCGAAGTTCCAGCTCGCCGTCAGTGGTGTTATGGGTTCGTTTGCTATGAATCTTGTTCACCAATGCTGCTTCCGCCTTTGCTTGAGCCTCCTGTTCGAGATCCTCGCCAGCTTCCGCCACCAAACGTAGGCGCTGGACCAGCATAGCAGGTGCCAGATTGCGAATGAATTTCTTTGCGCCGCCCAGGAATCGCCAGTCAAAAGCGTCGCCAGTGAACGATCGCAGGGCAGGAAAGTCAATTTCTTGATCCCATTTCAGGCTCTCACGCAGTTGAGCAACCTTTGTTGCAGAAGAGATGCATGGGCGGGTGTAGTAGCCTAAAACTTCAGCGCTCGGGAAGTCGTCTGGTATAACAAGAGCCTTGCTCTTTCGAGTGAAGAACTTCGATTCGTTCGTTCGAATTTCATGCTGCAGTCGATCTCTCCAAGCCTTCAAGCCTTCCTTGTCCGTTTTCCGTAGACTGCACAATTCTTTTCCAAATCCTGCCCTAGCAGCATCGCATGCGACCTTAGGTCCGCAACCAGGGATTCCCTCTGGGATATAGTCGCCACCACTCATGAGCGCTACCAGTACCATTCCTTGCCCATCAAGGCCACTGCTCTTGAGCGTATCCTCTGCCCTGTATACATTGACATGTGTAGGTGTCTTGTTGCTGCCGCTGTCGGATGTCCAGTTTCGCAGCGTCACGCCCGAGCCGAACATGAGTGTATCCACATCCTCACTCAGTACTGCATCAACAATGCCTTCTCTTTGTAGCAATGCGCATTCTGCTTCTGCTTCACCAGGTGCCACATGCCAAGGGAATCCAAACTGTTTCAACAATTGCTTCGCTAAGAACTCCGGTACACTTGCGACTCTGACTCCGGGACCGCCGACCTTTTTGTTTCGTTTGAACAGAGGTTTATTGGGACCGTCGAACACGAATAGCGGATGGATGTTGAGACTGAGCAGGCGAAGGAGGCGGTAGTAAAAGGTTCGCAAGGCTGGGTTGGACCCGCCTTTGCCGGATTGGATCTGGAAGAGCCAGATGCTGATGTCGATCGCAAGGCGAAACGGACGAGAATGTTGGGCGTAGTGGTTGGAACTGAATTTGGCGAGAGATATGCGCTGGCCAGGACCAATGTCTTTGAAGACTCTGGGAGAGGTGTCAGTGGTGTTGTTTGTTTTGGTGGCGACAATGGTGGAATTCCGTACCCGTGAATACCCATGGCTGATCGAGATTAGAGCCTAGGATGTAAATGTGATACTAACAAGACATTGTCAGAGGTGTGCGTGAAGCAGTGAATTCCGGCGCATTCGTGTACTTGTAACATTCACAGTGCCGGAAAGGATCACAGAAGGAAGCTTCAAGCTTCAAACCCCACGGCGGTTAGCTAGATTTGGCTTTGTCCGTGCAGATTTGATGGAACGATTGCCTTATTCGATGCAGAATATTGAATTGTGAAGACTGTGGCACGACGATGAGTTGACGATGATTGTAATCAAATTCCGAAGTCATCAATACTAGCTTGTCTCATCCGTTCACATGCTTCCTTTTCCTGGTGACGACTTGAAGTGATGACCGTCCAACTGAGGATTTAACCATAAATAAGCCGTTGCCTAGCAACAAAAATAGCGAGGGGGGCTTTTTGGGACTAAGGGAGAGAGACACTCAGAGCCCACGATAGCATTATCTCATAGTCCATACCCTCACCTGGCGCATTGATATTGTACGATACAGAGACATCGCGATCGCAATGCCCACACTTGGATCCTAGCGGTGTGGCGACAAATAATTCACTAAACGCGCTCACATCAACCACGAATCGCGAAAATCAAAACAAACCACCACGGGAAGCGACACATTGCGAAACGCGAGAACTGCGACAACTCCACCAAATGTCCTCTCTCTCGGGTTCTTCATCGCCCGATCCTCTACACTTGCCATCGTCGCCTCTCGCACCCCACTCGTATGCTCGCCGTGCGCCCTCGATGGCGCATTCCGGAACGCCGATCCCACGCGCGTCGCCCTCCAAATCATTCCTTATGGATACAGGCGATGCGCGCATAAAGGTCACTGTCCAGCAGCTTCCTCAGCATGAATCTCATGCGTCACGATCCCCCAGCAAGCGATCTGAAAGTCGTACTACGACTGTCCCTTTGAGAACTGGGGAGTCTAGCGCAAGACGAATGCGACAACCCACTCCAGCGGCGCATGTTGACAATTCGGTTTCGGAAATTGTAAGGAGGAATTCAAGGAAGAGAAAGAGTATGTCGGGAACTGCTGTAGACAGCAGTGGAAGAAGAAGCAGCAGGAAGTACATGCACTCCGCGCGCGCAAGCAATGAACAAGCGATTGAGGAAGAACACGGCGACGGCGCGATGTACTCCGAACAGAGCATCCCATCCTCTGAAGTACGTCGTCGACGAAGTTTATACCCTATGCCTAATCAGCGCTATCAGAGACTGAGCGCAGCGCGAGAGGATCTGGATGAAGCCCTGCAGGCTGCGATTGGAGGAACCTCTGTTGCTTCTGCTTCTTCTGATGTTGATCAAGACGAATATCTTGCTTCAGACGGCGTGGGCGCCGGAGTCGGAGGGGAGTTGACCTCTGCCAACGAGGATTTCACCATGATCACAGGGGAGTCGCTAGCGAGCATTTCTTTCAGAGCGAGTGGGAGGGCGGTGGGCGATGTCACTCACATGGACGATGAGATGGAAGATGTCCAAGGAGAACACTTGACGTCGTCGCCGCCGCAAAAGGCTATGTATCCGGACATCACCGAGCAAGCCGAGGAAGCGAAAACTCCAATGCCTAATGGATATCAAGATGCCATGGACTGGAATTACAACCAACATGAGACCTCGCAACGCGACTCGCCACAAGCCAAAATGGCACACGGATTTGATGGGACGTTTGAGGATGAGGAGGACGTGATGGACTCGACCGAAGTCGTGATTGAAGACGACGCTGCGCCTGTAGATGAGCATTCGTCGCCCGTGCCTCAACCGCCTGTGTACCATCATTCACCTACGCCACAGACCAGGGTCAGCGAACCTTCAAATGATGAAGAAGAAGCAATCACCGGCGCTCCTAATCCAGCCGACGAAGAAGCTGGTGAAATCGACGACGACATCTGGGCCGAAGAGGCATCCCGTGACATAGACGAATCTGCCATAACGACTACAACCACAACCAGTCGTGCTCAACGTTCCATACGAGTTCGGGCGCCAAAAGAAGAGGTCGGCGAAACTAATAACGACATTCCTCCCATATTCTCGGAACAGCCGGATCCACCTCGACGCGCAAAGCTCCCGCGGACTTGGAGGCAGACAAGTGGTGTCGAGTTTAGCTATGCCGATTCCCCCGAAAGAACTGAGCCAGTCAACGAAAAGCCTATTCACCGCGCCTCGACCTCTCACGATCAGCCTGAAGCACAGACCGCGCAACGAGTGTCTGGCGATGAAGCAGAAAGCGGACGGAGTAGTGGTGTGCTCACACCCCCTACTACCGACGACGACGACAGTGGACGGAAGATTGCAGATCGTCATCTACAGGATCAAGGCGCCACGAAGGATCAAGCTATTGAGATCATTGAAGAAGACGCAGAAGAGGATGAAGGAGAAGATGAGGTTGAGAGCAATCAAGACGAAGAAGAAGACATCAGCGGTTTTACCGATCCAGGCGCAGCTGATACGCAGCTGGAGGCTCATCACCGGTTCGGCAGACAACATGCTTCTCACGAAGAAGACGACGATGAAGTTGATGTCGCAAGTCCTCCTTCCGAATCAGGCTCTGGCGAAGAGACACCCGGCGAAAGTGGCGAGGACACAGGGTTCTTCTGGCAAAATAACATGCCACAGGTCTATCGAAGTGGTAGGGAGAAGCCGAAGTCGCAACCGAGAAAGGAGGTAGATCTCAGCGCCATCCTACGCATGGACTCATCGAAAGTGGAAGATGAAGCGCCTGCCAAATCCCACATACCTCAGTCGAGCAACGCACCTCGTAGCTACTCGAGACAAGCGCCTAACAAGATGGCTTTCACCGTTCACCGGAAACCGCCCGCGGTAGCAGCCAGGCCTAACCGTCCTGTCATATCCCCAAACGCTGCCAAGGGAAACATTCTTCCCAGTCCTTTGAGAAGAAGTCTTCTCAGAACCAGCAAAGCTCTCGATAGCGGTGATGCGGTATTGCGTAATGCGGCTCGCGAAACTGTTTCTCGAGAGCCTGAGTCTCGGGTCGAAGAAACCCAGCTGACCGTCACTGACGACAGTTTGGCAAGCAAAACTGCCGATGAGAGGCAGTTGCTGCAAGAAATTCGAGCGACAACACCAGTAGCAAAGAGGCCAGCTCATGAGCGCCTAGCTTTCCTACGGGATGGCTCTCAGACTTCTCGGTCTAATGCCGAATCTGAAGACGCGTCTTACGAGGAAACAGAAACGACTTTCAGGAACTCATGGCCTGAGCAGTCTTATGAGGAGAATCTGAACATCGAGTCGCCGCAGAAGATCGGTGTCAACTTCAACGACTCGACGCTGTCTTTGCAACAGCAGCAACAACCTCAGGCCAAGGAGAACCTGTTAGCGCCTAGAGGACCGATAAAGCCGCTGTTCGAGAAGTCCGCCAACGCACCGATCCCCAAGCCCTCATACTCCATCCCAGCGCCACAAAAACAACACCTTTCCCCAAACTCGCCATCAATCACCCTTGTCGGTCACAAGCCTCCGGTTCCACAGCAAGAGAATGAGGGCGTCTTAAACCGGCTCAGCTCAACATTCTGGTCCGCCATCACCCGTTCACAAGGCGGCCCGCCTCCTACCCCTGCACCAGCCGCTCGGACCACAGAGCAAACGATCTCCCTCTCTCTACGCGCTCAGCTCCGATCCCGCTACGGCGTCTTACCAAACGCCCACCCGTGGACAATGCTGCACATGCGAACACTACACCGCATGCTGAACAGTGTGGAAAGCGGACGACGCGACAGTATCGTCCCCACTCACGCGCCTCTGCCTGCCCACCTGAAAGACATCATCGATGAAGGTCGACTCAGCGCTACAGGCCGTTCGTTCCGCTTCGAGCAACCGCATGCGTGCGTCGTTCAAGCTTTCATGCAGTTGCTTGTTTCGCCTTCCCTGTTCAAATCAATGGAGAAAGGCGAGGTGGAATGGCTCGGGGATGCGCAGGCCGAACATCTGCGGGGCGAAATGGGTGGTCGCTTGGGGTCTGATATCTGTTTCAAGACGCTGAAGCCTCGGAAGGGATTGATTGGGTGGGAGTGGGTGGTGGAGTGTTTGGGGTGTTGTGTTGTTAGCAATGTCGAGATGGGGATGAGGAGGGTTGATGTTGAGAGGGTGGGGGCTGTGAGGGATGTTGAAATGAGTGTCATGGGCGATGGGGAGGGCGATGGGAGAGTGAGGGAATGGTTCGAGAGGGAAGATCGACGGGGTGTTGTTTGATTGTGACGCTACTCGGTAGCTGTTGGATGAGATGGTTGCGGTTGGATGATTCGAGCGAAGTTTTGTTGGGCACTGATGAGTTATGATCTTAACGATGGATGTTGTACAGGCTTGGATAAATCATCCCGGTGTCTTCCTCTAATTCTTGAGATTGAAAGGTGGCAGTTGATATTCACGGCATCACTGTGATGTCCGGTTATCATTTCGTATCGTCGATCACAGACTTTACTGCAATTACAGATACTGTCAATGGAGTCTATACCTACCGCCGTGTTACTTTAAGTACATCATGCTTGAGGTTGTCTCGAATGAGGTTGTCGAGTGTGATGCTTCCCCGCTACCCCACGACTCTAGCAAAAAAGATCCCAAGCTCCCGTCTCTTCTCCAAGACTCGCGATTCACATGTGACAGCAACGCTTCGCAGATACCTACCTACCATTCTAGCCAGTAGTCCGTTATCGAGGACGAGTCGCGAGCACTGCACAACTGCCTGACCCAAGTCTTCCGAACCTCATCTCCCAACATGCCCACAATCCTCGACCCAGGCACCGTCCGCCTCTCCAACGCCGACGTCCTCCACTGGCTCAACCAAAAAAAGGCCCAGACCGCCGCCGATGCGGCGTCCGACAAAGCGGCTGGCCGCAAAAAGCAATTCCTCCCCGACAACTACCAGCGAGCTCTGCGTAAACACGAGCGCGAACTCAACGCCCGCAAATACCCTTATGTCGACAACCCGGGCGCCTACGCCGGTGAGAACCGCGTCGCAAGCATGCGTGTCTTCGTCGAGCACTTGGATGACAGGATCTTGGGCCCGCTGGAGGACAAGTACAAGGAGATGATCAAGAGCGGGGAGAAGAGCGAGAAGGATGCGCTCAAGGCGCTGGAGAGGGAGCAGGAGGCTAAGGGACTGAGTGAGGTGGAATTGCTGCAGATCTACAACCTCGCGCCGCAGGCTGTGGAGATTCTACAGAACATCGTCGTGGATTGGGAGGACAGGTTCAGCTCTGAGGAAATGGATGCGATTGTCCAGGTCATCAACGAGGTGTTCAGGTGTGGGGAGACCTTGCCTTCGGGCGTAGGTGAAAGCAGCAGGTAAAGAAGAGCGGAAAACATCTGGATGTTAGCTCTTGTGAGAGCTGGAAGACATCCATCAGAAACTCATTGATGCCATGCGTGGCCAAGAGCTTGCGAGCCAACTACCCGTATTGCTACTCATTTCATTCGCCCCGTCACATTTTGCTGGGATATGCACACTGACACGGCTTCATATTTTAGACCCACCCAACCACTTTCTATCCGCACTACCAACCCGGAGTCGGCAGACAAGAAGGAAGACGACACTCCGACCCTCTCACCGTACAGCTTGCGCATGCGGCTCACGGCTGTGCCTCCCGATGAGGCTAGACCGTCTGAAGACGGATGGATAGGAGAAACAGAGAGGCAGCGTGTGAACGACATGCAATGGGTCGGATTGCTGGACGTGAGCGGTGGGAACGAAGAGCCCCTTGGGCCATGGACAGGAACCTTCAGTTATGATAAGCTCACCTGAGTATTTTCAGGCCTACCTGGGTCCTCCTCCAGGATGGATGACGGTTATCCGAGGAATCGCATCGAGTGCCTACATGCATGGCTCGCGCCGAGTAGCTATCATGTGACTTGGCCGAGGGATGGATTGTCGTTACGTGACCCTCGATCTTACCTCCAGGCGCATGAAAGGGAGTGAACGCGAGCTGAACAATATGCAATCAACGTTGAATCCTGTCACCTCCCTCAAGCTTCGCGCACAATCAATGTTGCAGTCTACATCTCTGACAATTCGAGTCGCTATCGATGAATCCAATGATTTGATGGTCCTTGGTTACAGTACCTTAAGTTTGTCATTGGCAAAACATTACATGTACGTCGACGAGAGACGTATCGTCCGCGCGATGAAATGTCACGCGAGATCACGTGGCTTCGGGCTGGCCCGAGTCCTACGCCACCACTCAGACGCGACTTCATCGCAAACATTTTTGTCAGGCATTGTATAGACAAGCCATTACTTAGTTCATCCTCCTCTCCCATCATTGTGTATGCGTCCCTCGTTGAACTTTTCTCGAACTATTTTCAAGGTTTCCCTGTCGCACAACGCATCAGTCGGAAAGCTTTTCACACCCGGATTTGCTCAAAGCCTGAGTCACGGAAGGCTTGCATGGTCACAGTCGCATCGATATAAAACACCGAGCCGTCAACTTTCTTTTTCCACAACGTCATATCACAAAATGGCCGCCTCGAACGCAACCGCAGATGCGACGCAGCACATCACTGCCCAGCTGCAAAAGTTGGGCGTGTCTGACGTCCCTTCAGTGGGAAATGTCCAGCTCTTTCCCCACGTGAACCCGGTCGATATCTACCGTGCCCACATCATCAGGCAAGTTCACGAGATCACTGGCGCGGACCACCAAGTAATCGACAACGCCCTTTCATGGACTCAGGATCTCAAACATGGCGACCTGGTTCTGCCCGCTGCCGCACTCAGGTTCAAGGGCAAGAAGCCCGACGAGTTGGCAGCTGAAATTGCTGAAAAGTTCGACTCGCCTCTCATTCAAAAGCCGACTGGCGACAAAGGCTTTGTCCGTTTCTTCTTCGAGCCGACTGCGCTGGCGCAGTTGACTGGTCCCGCTATCCTCAAGCAAAACGACCAGTATGGTTTCAACAGCTCCCTCGGACACACCGACCCCAAAGACCCTAACAGCCCCCAGAAGCTCGTCATCGTCGAGTACTCAAGCCCCAACATCGCCAAGGAGTTCCACACTGGCCACTTGAGGAGCACCATCATCGGTGGCTTCTTGGTCAAGCTGTACGAGCGTGCTGGCTGGAAGACTCTCTCGATGAACTACCTCGGTGACTGGGGCAAGCAGTACGGTGTTCTTTCGCAAGGTTTCGAGAAGTACGGTGACGAGGAGGCCCTCAAGAAGGATGCTGTTAAGCATCTCAATGAGGTCTACGTCAAGATCAACCAGGACAATTACGTCGAGCAGAAGCCTGCCAGCGACCTCAAGGCCAAGATCGAAGAGCTCAAGAAGCAGAAGGTCCCTCCCAAGGCCAAGAAGCCTGCCAAGGGCGAGGCTCCCCAGCCTCCTCCTGAGCACAAGTGGACTGATGAGCAGGAGGCCGAGCTCGAGGAGACTGTCAAGCAGCTTCAAGCAGTGCTGAAGGAGCTCGAAGACAAGCCCAGTATTGACGAGAAGGCTCGTCGCTTCTTCAGGCGCATGGTCGACGGTGAGCCTGAGGCTATTGCCAACTGGCAGAGGTTCCGCGACCACTCCATTGAGAAGTACAGGGAGATGTACGCTCGCCTCAACATCTACTTTGACGACTACAGTGGCGAGTCGACTGTCAAGGAGGAGAACATGGAGCGTGCCGCCAAGGTCATGGAATCGAAAGGCCTGAGTGAGCCCAGCGAGGGCGCCATCCTTGTCGACTTTGGCAAGCACGGCAAGCCTAAACTCGGCAAGACTCTAGTCAAGAAACGTGACGGTACTTCGCTCTACCTCACTCGCGACATTGCTGCCAACAGCGAGCGTCACGAGAAGTACCACTTCGACAAGATGATCTACGTTATTGCCTGCCAGCAGGACACCCACGTTGCACAGTTCTTTGAGATTCTGCGTCTCATGGGCTCACCATACAGCGACATCGTCAGCAAGTGCGGTCACGTTTCTTTCGGCATGGTCAAGGACCCCAAGGGTCAGACCATGAGCACTCGCAAGGGTACCGTCATCTCGCTCGCCGACAGCTTGGACGATGTGCACAATTTCATGCACGATGTCATGAAGAAGAACGAGGATAAGTACAAGCAGGTCCAGGACCCCGAGGCCACCGCCGATATTCTTGGAATTTCCGCCATCATGGTCCAGGACTTCAGCGGAAAGATGGCCAACGGCTACAACTTCGACATCGAGCGCATGACTTCCTTCGAAGGTGACACTGGTCCCTACTTGCAGTACGCACACGCCCGTCTCTGCTCCATGAAGCGCAAGTCTGAGCTCAACGACTCCGAGCTGGCCAACGCAGACTTCAGCCTCATTACAGCCAAGGAGGGTATTGAGCTCGTCCGCACCCTCGCACAGTGGCCCGACGTCTTCACCAACACGCTCAAGACTCAGGAGCCCGTCACCGTTCTCACATACTTGTTCAAGATGTCCAAGGCTCTCAGCTCATGCTACGACGCCAAGGACACCAGCAACAAGAACGCAAAGACCATGAGTGTCATGTACGCCGAGAGCCCCGAGAAGAAGGTCGCTCTCATGGGTCTGTACGAGAGCGCCAGGATCGTGTTGGCCAACGGCATGAAGCTGCTCGGCCTCACTCCCGTCGAGAGGATGTAAATGGACGCATTGGAAGTGGAAAAAAAAAGAAAACAAGGGGGACCAGGAGGACCAGGAGGACCGGTAAACGACACTTTCCCCGCGAATGCTCGGGTCAAAGACAACGACGATAAGCTCTCTGATCCAGTACATTTGCCGAGCAACGGCAAGACAGCAGCACACATGTAATATCAGAAAGCTGTTGCGTGACCGACAGCCAATAGCCGGCAGCTACCTCCAACGGCAGGCCAAAACATCAACCAGCGACCCATTGGGAAATCAATTCAATCAATCAATGAAACTAATCCAACCAATTCATATGACTTCTTGACAACCACCCTCTCATCCCCTCATCCATCCCGTCGTCTTCACTGAACCACACGGCACAGCTCTTCATGCACGCAAGACCCTTCTTCCTCTCCATTCTGTCCCCTTATCTCTCGGAGGTAGGTCTGTCTCACCTTCTCTTGCGTGCCGCACTAACAAAACGAAAAACTCTCCACACCTCACCTCCTCACTTTGTCGGCCCCGAAAGCTCCATCCCAAGCTATATCGCTGATTCTGTTATTATCGTTCTGCTCGGTTCGCAGGTCGACGAAACATTTTTTTCCTTCCTTTTCCTCTTTCCCTTTCTGGCGTTTGCGCTTTCCCGGTTAAACTTAAAGCTCCATTTTTTGCTCGAGGGTCGAGATGCGCATGTGGAGTTCTGTGGTGGAGATTGGGATGCCATCAAGGAAGCGGTGACTTTGATTTGGGTTTTTTTTTCTCTTTACTGGTATGTTGGCTGTCGTGACACGGCTTTACTATAAACTTTTTCTGATGTCTTGACCGTTTTTGGGCTTCGTTGGGCAATGCCGCGGGATTGATTAACAATAATGTCACAACATACATTCACTCTCTTCCCTGGGCTATATCACCCATACATGCACTACCTACATGTAGTCATGTCGAAATCTGGGCGTCGCACACAACACACACATACATACAGCACGTACTCATATTCGCAGGGTATAAGTTGCAGCACGATACTTCCCCCACACCCACACACAGACAATCCTAGGATACACGTTCTGGAAGAGCTGGAAGAGACCGGAAAGCCCGCTTCCCTCCCGGCCAATTGGTCGCGAGCAGCAGCTCCGCGATCCACTCTTGCCAAAGAAGAGCGGTGAAGAAGTGAGGTCGATGCCTTCACGGGCGGGCGCCGATCTTTCTTCGGGGGCCGGCCACACTCTACCACCAAAAATCATCCACAGACTAACTACGGTGGACGGGATTATTGTTTTCGTCTTTCCGGGTTTGGGGACCGCACGTGTCCGCATGCTGAATGCCCGGCCCTGTCAGCTAGCTCGCCACGCAAATATCTTGCTTTAGTTGCTGTTACTGACTGACTCTACTGCCGAGCTCCCGCGCCCGTTGCGTTTGATGGATGGTATGTCCTGCAGCAGCACGCGTGCGTGCGTGCGTGCGTGCGTGCGGTCTCCGGTGAGTGCGCGCAGATGCCAGCGTACAGTCGCAGGCAAGGCGGCAGCGGCAAGCAGGGGTGGCGTAGCGTTTCTCGTTTTGCTGGTCGTCTTCCGAGCTGGCTGGCTGACTGGCTGGCAGTAACAGTAACATCACGGGAATACGGTATCGCTATTATCGCGGTTGTAAGAAGGTGGACTTTTTGCACAGACGGAGGGCACACCGACTGCCAGTTACTACACGTTGCCGACGGACTACATGTTCTTCATGGGCGAGAGGACGGCGGGCGAGATGCCACTGCTATTACTACTACTTACTCACAGTACATGTACCCACCCTTTCGGTACGTCGATACATGTATGATGCGCATCGGGGGTCTAGAGGTCGAAGATACTTAGGAGGAGGAGGAGGAGGCTAGGTAGGGTCTCGGAGTGGTCGGCGTGGTCGGGTAAGGTGCTGTAGCATGGAGTCAGTGGCGCCATCTTCAATGTTTGATTGATGATTGAGCAGACTTCGCTTCCAGCTTTCTTGTATACCACATGACACGCTGTACGAATGGGCAGGTGTGGTGGATGGGAGGTTGGGATGAGGGTGGCGAAAGCGTCAGCATGCTATCTACATAGTACTATCTACCGGTATTGGAACCCGTTCTACCATTCTACCACCCACACCTTTCGTCTCTCGCACATGCTCGTCAAGCGATACCTAATGGCGCTATTCCGCTATGGTTGGCAGGTAGCTGCTAGTCTAATAGTCTATCGTAGGTAGCCTCGTAGTATGGAGCTGGTGGGTTGTCTGTCTGTCGCTCCATGCATGCAACGACGGAGGCTAATGCAGAGCTCCTTCGCCTAGTCGACCTCCCACCGACGAGAGATGCCACTTAATGATTGCCTTGTTCGCGCCGTTGGATTCCCCAGACTTTTTGGGCTTCCATCAACATTATCATTATTGTCACCCAGCCGCACCAGCATCAACCAGCATCAGCATGTTTCACTTTCTTGACTAGCGAGTGTCTTGCTGTCTGTCTGCCTGCCTGCCTGCGACTCTCCTACAGTACCGTCCCTTTCGCCGCGCGTCGGGCCACTGCACACTCAACACCAGCTACCTTACCAACTCACAGCGCATGCGTCTTCGTCAATCAAGACCAACCCAATTCGGCCCTCTGCCAGACGTGCATCAAGCCAACCCGCTCTAGCGGCCTTACAAACAGAGTCATCGCCCGTTTTCTGCCCTCTCTAGCCTGCACTTTCTCTCTGCTGCTTTGTGACGACCGCACTCCCGAGACACGACAATGAACAAAAGAACCTCGCGCATGCTCACAATCCTCTTCTCTGTTCACGCGCGGTGACGCATCTCCCTTCTGGAATACTCACCACTCGAGTTCTCGACGTCGACGTCGTCCTCGTCGCACTTTGTTCGCAATCTGACCCGACCGACCCTCGCGTGGCGGAGACACAACCTTGTCCCGACATCACTCTAACTTATCAGCCCTGCCACCTGCCACCCCACTTCAAACATGCCTGAACGTCATCTAAACGCGACTGTGGAAGACTACACCAGCGATGAGAATGGTGAAACGCGAAGAGACGCCGGCAAACAACCCTCGTCGACCAAGCTGATGCCGCATCTCTTCCACAAGAATCACCGAGATGCCGCCAGTGACTCTGGGTACTCGTCGCATACCAGCAATACCATGTCAAGCAGTTCCCACTCACAGCCTGCCTCCAACTTTCGACCACCACCGCCACCAACTACTCAACATGCCGCTCCAGACCACAACAAGCCAATGATCAACCGGGGTCATAGTCAACGGCACCAGTCACGACCTTCCAGATCAGAATCAATATCTAAACCTCCACTGCCTTGCACGGACAGATACTGCGATGATCCGAACTGTGCGAGCAAGAGAAACGCAGAGCGAGGCTATACTTTGCCGCTTCGTCCGCAATCGCAACAGGCACCACAACTTCCGCAGACCACGCACTTCCCCGTTCAGGACACCGCGCCGTACTCTCACGCTCCGAACCAACCCTACGCCCAAGTCCCTCATGGCCAACCGATGCCCAACTATGGCCAACCACCTCAGCCTCGCCCACATGCCTCGTCGACGTCGCGAAGCCGGCCTACAAGCTACATTCAGGGCCAAGGTGTACCTATATCTTATCAACATGGCATGCCTCCCCAAGCAAACTACCCTGCTCAATATCATGGTCTGCAGGCATCACCATCTACTCACAGCCGTTCTTATTTGGCCCATCATCCGCCAGCAAGTGGTGACTGGTCGGGCATAGCAAATCCGATGGCTTCAGGCTCTCCGCATGACTCATCTGGATTTTACATGCCAGGTCATGGTATACCCATACCATCAAACGGTCAACCCTATCGACCTGGCATGCCTCACGCGTACTCGGCTCGGCAGGGTGTTCCCACCATGTCCAGCCATGACTCGTTGACTCCATCAACTGAGCGCGCGCAATCTAGCCAGCCCGTTATCTCGGCAAGGCGCAGGTCTGACATGCCGGGCTCCTTCCCCAAAGAGCCTCTCAGTTTTGGACCGGCCTCTGATACAAGCTCAAGCTCGGAGTCGAGCGATTCAGAGGAAGAGGAACGAACCCGCCAGGCACGACGCCTGCGCCGGCGTGAAGAAAAACTAATCGAGACTCGCAAGGCCTTGGAAGCCAAGAAGTTGATGCCGCCACCAATGGTCCCCCGCGAACCCGGCAGACGACGACCTACTTTGACGCACACACGCACCGCCCCAGCCGAACCAAAGCGCACTCAATCTCGTGGACCTCTTGAGAGATCGAGACATTCTGAGCCTCCGAATTTGTCTTCGGAATATTTGGATCAGCATGCTGCCGACAAGCGTCACACACGTGGTTACGAGCGCAACCGCCAGCCTTCCATCTCTCATCACCAGTCATCTACACGGCACAGATCAGCCTCTATCTCTCAAGAATCACGTGTGGTCCAACAGTACGTTGTCGAAGACGGCAACGGTCGAAAGACTTTCTACGACACCCGTGAAGAGGCGGAAGCGAAAGCCAGACGCCTGAAACAACAACAACACATGGACGAAGCTGAGGCCTACCAAGCAACTCACCGAGGAAACACGCACCCTCCCACACTTACGGCAGAATCTGTCAAGCGCGCGTCGACAACGAACCAGCGGGAGCACCGAAGGCCTGCAAGTCACGTGTCCGGGTCCAGCAGGAAAAGCACCACGTCCTCCGTAAGAACTGGCACCGAGTCGATCCAGATCACACGCGACGGCACCACTTTCAGCATCCCCACCAACACCACTCTGCAGATTCGCCAGACAGAGGAAGGCGAAACCTGGGTCATCGGCTCGGGCTCGCCACCTCGCGAACACAGCTACTATGGCGGCTCGTCGAAGAGTTCGGGTAGCCGTGTTGGATCAAGACGCAACGGAAGCGATCATGGCGGCAGGCGAAGAGACACCAAAACCGAAGATGACGGATACGAGCCCCGCCTCTGAAGGAATCGCACCGAGTGCGCAACTTTCATTGTCGCTGGCAGAACTTGTCATGATGAGTATTGCGAAAGACAACTCATGTTTTTATTTCAGCGATGGCGTTCTGACGGCAGCACATTTACGACTTGTCATTCTCACTCTCATCTCCTTTTCACGGCCTGGATCTACCACAAAATTTCCGACTGCCGATGATGATGAGGCTTTCGGAGGATAATTCCCTTTCCACATTTGCTTGATGAGCCACGGCTTCTAACGAAGCTTCCCCGGCCCAGAAACAAAAAGCGAAAGGGCTTTTCCAATTTTTCGCTTTGCATTCCACACCATCTGTTCAACGTACTGGCTTTGCTTGCTTGTTCACTTGCACGCGCAAGAAAACGAAAGCCATCACGTGTAACGATTTTCTCGCCCCGCCACACACGTGGCTTGGGTTTCCGGTTCCCGGGAAGAAGCGCGAGCAACAGACCGCCGCCATCTTTTTCCGGCTACCAGAGACGAAAAGCCAAAAAGGACAGAACAGACCTTGTCATTTTTTCTGGCGTTTGGAAAGCGCTTCTCCTATTTCTTTCTTTCTTCTTCTTCTTCTTCTTCTTGCCAGGGGCACAGGCCTCTTAACGTTTTCCACGAAATCTTGCCGAAAATGAACGAACACGGAAATTTTTGCTTTTGTACGATTTTGTTCGAGACTTTGAGAGCGATGAGTCTCTGGAATCTTTGTGCATGGTAGCAGGGTTTTAATGATTGATGACGGCGATTTCTTTTTTGGAGATTGTCTGCGGACTGGTTCTTGACAAAAGATGGGGAATCATTTCTTGGTTGTCCTGTTTTTAATCTTGAGATATCCCCCCCTTTTATTTATTCTGCTTCGTTGGGATAGTTTCAAAAGAATCGAATGATCTGGGTTTTCTCCTTGATGACTTTTAATCAGACCATACCTCGTCGTACCTCCTACCTGTACACCCATCGCGAAACAAAAACTCCAAAGGCTTCATGAAGGTGTGAGACCACGTATAAGAATATCGGCACGAACTGCTAGCGTAGCTGGAAGCATACAAAAGTCACTCAAACGATACATGAGACACAAGCAAGAAGACCATAGACATCAAGATCAAGGCGATGAAGAAGTAGAAGAAGAAGTAGAAGACTTGTCAATTCGAGCAGGTACAGATAGCACAACAGAACGCAAGCAAAAAGTAAAAATAACAAAAACCCGCAACCAAAGGCCACCCGACCAGAAACTAAAGCGCGCCAAGTGAACCACCCAAAGTCAAGTACCACCACAGGAAGAGCGAAGAAAGCAACACGGAAAAGGGAAGTTGTCAGGAGGGAAAGCTGCGAAGCCAAGTGGAGGACCTTCGACGTCGGAGGGGAATGGAGTCATGCGGAATGAAACCTGGCGATCATCTCACGATCCAATCCGCGGCCTGTAAAGTGTAAGCGATTATCAAATAAATCAACGTAGAATGGGGAGGCTTCAGCGTACCTTGAGGGTGACAGGAATGCAGTGCTCCGTGATGCGGTTGTTGATGAACGTGAACATGTCATTGTTTTCCGAGTCCACGTAGACGAGCTCCGCGCCGCCGTTGCCACTGATCAGGTTGGGAAGGTTGGAGAGATTTGACATGTCCGGCTCTTCTTGCGCCATACCGGTTAGCACATCAGCGAGTACGTCCATCTTCTGCTTATCGTCCATGCACCAGAAGAAGCCGCCTTTGACATCCTTGTTCAACAGTGTGTATTCGTAGGGTGCCTTGGTATCCCTTCTCAGCTGCCAGCTCTCCTTGGCGAGGAGCTTGGCGTTGCCCTCCTTGCCGTACTTGTTCTTGTTCGCGTTGGTGGTCAACACGCTGCGCAAGACAGGTCCTTTGAGCTCCGTGGTGTCCTTCTTGATCTTGGCGTCATAGAGACGGAGGTAGAGTGTGTCATCAACCGGAGTAGACTCGTTCGACCGGGTTTCCAAGCGGTTGTCGGCAAGGTTCCATCGCGGTTGGTGGAGGTTCATGGACGCAAGCTCCTTCCTCACACTTTCAGGAGTGAATGAATCGTTGGCTGGGACCATCTTGACATTCCAGATGCCTTTGCGGTTCTCGTGTTCCCTGGCGTGGAGTGCGAAGCGCATAGGCATTTCGTTGCCAACCTCGGCGAACAGCTTGAAGCCGTTGATGTTCTTGCGGGTATCGTTCAAGAGCGCGAGCTTGTTCCAGTTGGAGTTGTGGACTTGAGGGTCAGTGCAATTGGCGTGGTACCTAGTGCCAGCCGGGCATGTAGCCTCGGGGCAAGATGGAGAGGCGACGCGGACGACTGGAGAGGCGAGGTGGACCGGAGGAGCAGTGTGGACAACCGGAGAGGCGAGGCGGATCGGAGTGGCAGTATGGACGATTGGAGAGGCTGGACGCATCGGAGGGGTATCGTCGACGGTTGGAGGCTCGTCATCTTCGAAATCGTCGTCATCTTCGGGCAGATTGGGCAATCCGGGTCCGCCGTACATCTCCTCCAAAGCAGCCATGTCCTTTTCGTCAAAGCGTCCGTCATTGTTCATGTCCATAGCCACATCGAGGACCCGACGTTCCTCCTCGGTCAAAGAGTTCTTGAGCTCCTGGGCCTCCTGGCGAGTGGGCGGAGTGGGAGCATCCGGACCGACGCCAGCACAAGTGGGACCATGGACGTTGGGACCGAAACCAGCACAAGTAGGACCGTAGGGCCTGATCTCCTCGGTGGTAGTTGTGGTTGTGCTGGCCGGAGGCGAGCTTTGGATGACGGCAGCCATGGCGGAGCCGGCCATGGCCAGGCTGGCGGCGATGGTGTAGGCGTGCATGGTTGCGGAGAGGTGAAGGGGGGTAGAGGTGAGATTTGTGGACAATCGATGCTCGGGTGCGTGGGTGGAGTGGATGGGAGGCAAGGTACGGTGTAGTGGTATGGTGAGATGCAATGCTGAGATGCAGTGATGAGATGCAGTTCCAATTGATGGATGGAGTGTGAATAGAGGAAGAAGAAAGACGAGGAGGAGAAGAGAGAGGAGGGAGGTAGATAAAGAGAGGGCTCCGGAGAGGCAGGCGGCAACATGGTCGTTTGGTGGCAACGGTTGAGGGATTGGTTGTGGCAAGAGCTTGCTGTCAGAGGAAGGTACGGTTGTCGTTTGGCAGGCGCTGCAGGACTTCGTAACGGCAAGACCGTCGGACGTCAGCACTTTGAGAACGGCGAGCATTTTTCACGCGGGATGCAGTAGCATATTTGCGGTTAGCATCAAATGAAGCATGCATGTGACAGCTGGCTGATTCGTAACAGACAATGGAGCTAATAGATGTGACGAGAAGTCGCAACTTGCAAGGCGTACAGTGAAATGAAAGTGATTAGAGTTGTGACACGACGAATGGCCATGAGAACGTGATGTATTGAATCGCAGTCGGTATTCCACCTGCAATTCGGAACAGCAGGGGAAGATGCATCATATGCTATGCCCAGAATTAGCCAAGTTTCATGTTATCATCTATTTGTGCGGACCACAGTTCTACGCTCCCATGCAAAAGATGAAACTCCCAACAAGCCAGCCAATGCAGTTCTCAGACCGTTCAGCGAAGCTCATCCCGAATCTCAGCAACAAGCTCCATAGTGTCCTGCCTCTGAGCTGCCGGCTTCGCACCAGCCAGGTGTAGCGTACCAGAGATGCCCGACTTCATCTTCTGCCTGAAGTCACCGCCTAGCGTGATCAGCGTGCCCAAAGCCGCCAGAGCGCGGTGGAGGACGTCGCCATCGGCAGCGTGCGGGCTATCGGACTCAAGCATGAAAGCGATGTCCCGCATGAGAACTTCTGCGCGGGCTTCACGTGTCCTTGAGCCACCCGAGGGTGCCTGGGAAACGAGCTGGACCGCATAGTTGAGGTACAGTGTTGCGAGGGCTTTTGCCTGTGGCGCAGACTCGGGCTCGGATGCGAATGGGCGGACAAGCTGCAATACTTGGTCGAACGTGCCGTCGACAATCAAGCGGCCGGACTCGGTCTTGAAGAGGTTGACCAGAAGACGGATGCCGTGGACGACGTTGTTCGCCGTCTCCTGTTTAGGCGCAAGGATGCCTGCTTCGGAAAGCACGTTGGTAATGTCCTTGTTGTTAGAGCTCGTGGCAGAGACGAATGAAGGTGCGACAGCAAGCACCGCAAGCACTCCGACAGCCGGCACGCGAGCCTTTTGTTGCCATGTCGTGGCGACTTTCAGCAATGCAGAGGTCTGCTCAGATGTCGGGTGTGGGTCGTTCTTATTCTGAAGTTGATCGGGGAGCTTCTGCACTGAAGTGATCTCTTCGGGCGTGAGGTCATTGGAGGACTGTGCTTTCTCCACGATGATCTTGATGGCGTTTGCCGGGTTACCTTCGATGATGGTAACAAAGCTACGCTGGGGTAGCTTGCGAGTTCCCGCTGCTCCAGGAGCCGCATCACCGGGGCGATACCTGCGTCCAGTGCCCCAAGGGTCCGCTCCTTGTTCCTGCTGGCTAGCACCGGAGCTTTGTCCAAGACTGGCGCCTTTGGTGTTGTCCTCTATCCATTTGGACACCTGCTCGTAATAAGTCATGGGCAGTTTGTTCTTCTCGAGGAACTTCCGCGCGGCATCCCAGGGCGATTCGGTCAGGTTGTAAGGCAGCTTGAGAGGCGGCTTGCCCTCTTCGATGTCGATGTCGAACACATAATCGTATTCCTTGCCATCGAGCTCCTTCTTGGCTGAGCCGGAGCCTTCGCCTGAGACGACTGTGCCAATCTGATCACCTTGCGTTAGTAGGCATGCATTGGGAGGAATGTTAGGGAGATGGTCCTATACGTACCAGATCCCACTGTCCTCTCGAGCTTGACCACAGATGTGCGGTTACGCTGCCGTCGTTTTCGCGAATGAACAACTGCTGACCGTCCCTCTCGCCATTCTGTGTCTGTAAAGCCTCTGTGATCACAGCATTATTAGTATGTTACCGCGTCAACTTCCGAAGTTCGCCTGTTCGATTTATTGTGGCAACGGAAATGATAAGACGACTCACCAGGTCCAGGAAGATTCTCCTTTTCAAAGGGCATGTTCTGGCTTGCAGTTTCGGCTGGAATGGCATACATCCTGATGCTCTCCTCGAAAGACTTGATAACCTACAACATCGTGCGTCAGCACAAGTATCGCTTTACAGCACAGATTTATCGAAGACGTGTGCATCGTGACGTCGATATTGACATACCTCTGCATCAGCATGCCTCTCCGGGTCTCGGCTGAAGATTCTGATAGTCTTGTCAGAAGCACCACTGACAATGTCACCAGTCTCCTCGCATACTGCAACACTCCAGATACTGATAGCCGGGTGTGTGATCGTCTGGATGCACTTGCCATCGCGGAACACTCGTACAGTCCTGTCTTCGCCCGCACTGACGATGTCGCCGTTGGGTGAGATGGCAATACTGTAGATGTATGCTTCATGTCCGTGAAGTTCGCCCATGGGCGCGCCGTCCAGCGACCAAAGACGGATGATCTCATCGTTTCCAGCCGAAGCAAACGCAGCGCCAGACCAGTGACCTTCGGGTATTTTGCAGAAGCATCGAGGGACGTCCGTGTGGCCTTCGATAGTACGTAGGAGTTTGCCGTTGATGTCGAACATTCGGATGTTCTTGTCAGCACAGGCGGTGAACACGAATTTGTGGTCGTAGATCAAAATGCCCCAGACGGTCATGGTATGGCCGAGGAGCTCAGCAACGACCTCGCCAGCCTCTACATCCCACACGAAGACCTGGCTGTCCCAACCTCCAGAGATGAGCCTGCTACCATCTTCACTGAAAGCCAGGCAGCTGATGGTATGTGCGTGTCGTGGAAGAATGCGATACGGATCCGAGTCCGAGGTGGTGCCGGGTTGCTTGACGTAGACGATGGTCTCTTTGCCACCGGCAGCAATCAGACCATCAGGATGTTTCTCGGATGGTTTGGCAATAGCCAGCGCGTTGAACCAGTCAGATGCCTGCACTGAAATGGTATCGTCGTACAAAGGCGGTTGTGGTGAGGTCAACGTCCACTGTCGTACTGTGCTGTCTCGGGATGCTGAAAGGATGGTTTGCCTGGAAGGGAACGCAACAGCTCGGACCTGCAAGGTGTTGTTAGGATAGGGTCTCAATGTGACCGCAGAAGGCTTCACATAGCAGTGAACCCAAAACGATGAATGGACAAGTCACATGACGAGGGTAGGTAAAGGTACTTACATCTTCCTCGTGGCCACGCAGCGTTGCTGAGAGCTTGAAATCGGTCGCCATGGCGGTTGTGGTGTGCGAAGGTGGGCGATGTGTCGGCTGTAGATCTTCTCGGGCAAGGTGTCGCAAATGCAGTTGATGGCGGATGTTATTGTTACCTTATGCGGTCAAGAGGCGAGTGTCGTCTTCCTGCTTCGATCTGGTTGGATGCATGTGAATCGGCGAAGCGCAAACGGTCACGTCACGGCTTCCCCACGCTTGAAGCCTGAGGCTTTCCTTTTACTGAACACATAATGATTGCAGAAACATGTCACATTTTTTGAGCGGTGCTACATCATTGAGATATCGAACTAACTTAGTCATGTAGTATCGTTGAGAGTGATGTTCCTTTGAAATGGTTGGGTAGAGCCTCAAGATAAACCTCAACGAAGAGTGACAGACAGACAGACCCAAGCTTCCTCTTATGTAACCCTCTATGCATGACGTGAAAGAAAGAAACAACTAACGAGCCATCCAATCAATCAATCTACCAATCCTAATCATCTTTTCCACCCTTGGCGAAATAATCAACTTTACTCCTCTCTCTCCTCCCAGCACCCGTAGCCATAGTGTTAGTCGCCCCCGAGTTGAAGTACGCCGAAGACGAAGTACTCCCACCATTGCCAGAATCGACAAGTTTCGAATGAACAACAGACCCTCGTCTCCCTCTCTCAGCCTCACCTTCGCCCTCAACATCCTCATCCGTCCCAATCTCAAACTCATCCGTCATCTCAATCAAGTCTCCAACACCCCTCACACCCCTCGAAGGAGTTCCCACACTAGCACGACCTACTTTGGCTTTCTCAGCGGGCTCAAGAGCGTCTTTAGCCTTGGAAGCGACGCGACGCATCCAGCTCTCAATAGCACCGCCGACGTTCTCAATGTTGATGTTTCCATTATTCAGCGCCATAGACCCCGGAGTAGTGGCGCCAGAAGTGTCGTCAGAATATAAAGGCATTTCGGGCTGGTATAGGGATTGTTGGTTTTTCGGCGGAGCGACGTCGGGCAGGTGGCGGGCGAAGAATTTGTTTAAACCATCTTGACCTGGCCCTGGAGATGAGACGTTTTTGTTCATGGTTCCTACACCACCCGGACCCGCGAGATAGGATGGGAAGTAGCCGGATGTTGCGTTTGAGGTGCGTCGGGAACGGCGAGGGCGTTGAGGCGGGTCTTGGCGGAGAGGGGATAGGACTGGGTTATCTGCCGTGGAGGTGCGTGCTAGGTCTAGGGATGTTGAAGGGGTGTCGAGATCGGAGTAAGAGTTACTTTTTCGCCTGGCTGGTGGAAAGTAGCCCATGGTGTTTCGTGAAAGACGTGCGATTTCTGTTGGTTTTGAGGCGCCTGGGAATAAGATCCAGGAGTCGTGGTGCCAAGGTGGGTCTGTTTCGTTGCTCGAGATGGCTGCCAAAGAAGCTCTCTGGGTGCTCGTGTTTGTCGAGGCGGAGTTTGTTCGGTTTCGCATGAGGTCGTTGCCATTTGTTGTTGCAGCCGTAGCTTTTGGAGTCTGTACTTCTTCAGCCTTGCCCGATGACAAGGCGTCCTTTTCATCGTCCAGTAGATCCATCGCCTCTAGTTCCGAAAGAGGCTTTCCCTTCACTCCACAAGCATCCACAGGCAGCATCAACACCGTGCGACTTTGGACGGTATCGTTCGGCCACATCCTGTTCGCTTTCCTGAGCGCATTCGCAGAACAGTTATACCGGATCGTGATCCCTGCAAGCGTGTCTTCCCTCCGTACCGTGTGCAGATATACCAAAGCATCCCTCCGCTCGTGATCGCCCGGAGGAGCAGAAGACGCAACTCCCCCTCGATCCTCGTCCGATGTCCTCCTCTTCATCCGCCCCATCGAGTCCGCATAGCTCTCGCCCCGCGTGAGCAAATCCTTCCTCTTCTGCGCCCTAATCGCGTTGTCGACCTCCTCCCTCGAACCCATACCGATTCTCCCCGCGCCTGGAACCGAAGTAGGCGCCTGTGGTCCCCAATCTCCCGACGGGGCAGAAGTGATGCCTCGAGAGACGTTCAGCCGACCCAGCGGCTTCCGTGTCCGTTGCTCAGCTGCACCTCCATCGCTTCCCAGCAATTCGTTCGCGAACCCTTGCAAGGTACTCCATGAATTGCCCCATAGGCCCGCGATAGGGCTCTCGTTCCTCCTGCGGTCACCCGTGGCAGTCGCATTCCCTCGAGAGCTGATAGGTCTGCTCAGCCGTTCGCGTGGTACCGGACTCCCTCCTCTGCTATCGAATGGGCTCGGCAGCGGGCTCGCAGCCCTGGTGGTTGGTGCGGTATTGGCGTTCAGCAGGGCGTCATCGTTGTGTCCATCCAGATCGCTCAGGCCCGATATCAGACGGCGGTTACGCGGGCGTAGGGTTGACGACGAGGCCGGCGTGGAGCTGGTTCGAACATCGCTAGTGTGCATTGCCGGCGACCTTATACTATGCAGAGCGCGAGCGAGTGAGCGGGCGGGCTATGGTGAAGCGGCTGCATTGATCGGTTGCTTGGTTGGATGTAACTGGAAGCCGAGGGCGGATGTTTTCATGTGGTAGCGTCAGGCATAGTCTACAGGTAGCGAGGCTGACAGGTATATCGCAAGCAGGAGCAGTATAGTAGTATGTGAGGTATAGCGCAGACTGGTATACCTACCAGTTATGTAATAGGGACTGGCGGTAGTTACAGCTGTCTCTCGCCTCGCTCAACCCTCCCTCCTGGCGTCATTTCTCGGCTTATCAGGAGCACTTGGCTATCGCCGACGATACATGTGAATACATACAGACAGGAAACTAAAAGACTTGGTGGGAACACATGTCACAATATGGCAATAAACCAATCTCGGTGGTGTCATAGGTTCGAATCAACTCGGAACCAAGGGTAGTACGATCACCCTAGATCTGCACAGAGACGTGATTATTACCATGGTAATAGTACAGCCACACGCATAAAATTCTACATGTATGATGGCAATCATAGGTATCGAGCACGTTGAACAATTTACTCATAGCACAGTACATTACAGAAATAAACTCGCGCGAAAAACAATTGGTATCTAACATCAGTCAAAGCAAAGCAACCGAGACGCCAGGCTGGCCGTTGTCCAATGGCAACAACTGGCATTCCATCGTCCCAAACCAATTGAAATGATCCGCATACGAAACCTCCGTCCAGCAAGTAAACCAGGCAACATTACTCTTCCTCAACCATGACTCTCTTCATCATGCTCTCCAGCATCTTGTGGTAGAACTTGAGCGCTTGGTGTCTAGGGAACTCGATGTCCTCAGTAAGGTAATCGGGCAAGATCTCGATGAGCTCATTGTCTCGACCCTCATCGAGTAGAGGCTCGTATGTGAACTCTGCTTCCTCGTAAGCCGAGCCAGACGGAGTCTTCGGGGCCGATGAAGTTGTGTCGTTGGCGACTGTGAGGTGGAAGTGCAAGGCTGATGCACAAGTCAGTACATGTTGGTCATCGGTAATGTTTGGAATACACTTACTGCCGTTGCGGCCTGTTTGGAGGCAGTCGAACTCGTCTTCGCCGTCTTTACGCTTCACGTTCCGGATTATCAACCCAGTCAGATCAGAATACAGGTTCTCCTTCATCTTGGCCTCCTTCTGTGCTTCGGATGTGTTGAGAGGTACATTGCGAGCAGCAGCCGCTCCTTTAGCCTTAGCTTCCTGTGCAGTGACCTCGGCGCGCGCAGCAGCCAGCTTAGCCTCCATAGATTTGACCTCGTTTTGAGCGGCCTTGACATCGCTCTGTGCAGTCTGACACTTGGCCTTGAGTTCCTTGTTCTCCGATGCCAGCTTTTCATTGCTGGCCGTAAGGGTATTAACCTGTTTCTGCAGGGCAACGCTTTCTGAAGTGTCGACTTTTGTGACTTTGCGTGCGTCCGCCAGTTCTTTTTTGAGAGACGCAATCAGATCGGCGGCAGATTTTGCCTTCTCGTCCGTGGCGCGCTTGAGCTTATCAAAGTTTGCCTTTGCACTCTTCTCGCCAACTTCTTGCAGGTTCTCATACTTGAGACTCAGGTTCTCGTGCTTGCGTGTCATGTCATTCAGCTTCCTGCGAAGCTCAGGGTCGCCGCCTCTCCTCTCTCGCTCCGTCCCACTGACACTGCCACTGCGCTCTCTCGGTCCTGGGCGTCCTGGCTGAGCAGATACTGAGCGTGCGCTGGCACGAGGTTGCATTGGCTGAACTGATGTTGAGCGCTGGCGCGACGAGTAACCATTGGGCTGGCGGGTTGTGGGTGCTGGCTCGGCTTTCAATTCTTCGGGCTCTTCAGGCTCTTCGATCGTATGCGACACATCCTCCATCTGCTCTGGGTCTTGCTGTGTCTCCGGGACAACGCGCGGTGGTTCAGGAGAAGGCGCACGCTTTTTCGCTCCTCGCGTCTTCTTCGCGACAGGCGCGGGTTCCACAGCTTCCTCGACGTCCTCAGCTCCGGCCGCAGCGCGCGCGGGTGCCTTCTTTTTGGCCGCGGCGGTAGTCCTCGCGCGCTTGGCCTTTGGTTTTGGGTCTTCGTGTTCCATCTCGGCGCCGTCCTGATCCTCGTTGTCGCTGCCTTCGAGGTTGTTTGTGTGATCCTTGAGAACCTGTCGCGATTGTTTGGCGGCGGGTGCTTTGCGTTTGGTCGGGGCTTTCGTAGTGCTATTACGGCGCATTGCCTTGCCGAACTTTGTTGCGGTGAGGGTGTTTTGCGCAGCGCGCCTGTTCTCGACAGAAGAAATGGCAGCGGCAGCCGCGAGGTCGTCTTCGCTTTCCGACTCTGCCGCGCGGTGGCTCGCAGTGCGCGGTGCCATAAGTCCTCAGTCGCGGGCCGAAATATATGCAGTATGGTAAAACAGCGTAACTTGTCGCGTGATGTTTGCTGGGATATGCAATATTGTCACTGTGAAGAGTCCATGCGCGTACCTACAGTAGCCGCGTGCACGTTCGCGTCTTGTGTTTTGGGCGGGCTTTTCCAAGTGTAAACATTGAGCAAGAACAAGCGAGCCCCACTTCCCGTCTGCTTCAATTTCACCGCCACGCTGCGCCACGGAGACCGCCACCTTTACCATAACAGACAGAGAGACATGTACAAGTGTTAAGCAGGTCAAGACATGATATACTATTGTTCTTCTCGCTGGACTCAAGAGTCACATCACAATGACATCTTCTGGTAGCACGTTCGAAGTTGTGCCTTCAGCCGGAAGCAACATCGTCCAACGCAGTCGGCTCCTCCAGCTCCCGAAGGAGCTCTTGTTGACCATCTGGGAATTCACACTGGCCGAAAACAACCCAATACCCTTTCTGGAGACTCACTCATTCGACAAGAGAGACCCGGCCAACAATCACACTCCACCGCGTTGGCGATGGTACACTCCACCGCTGCTACAAGTCTGCCAAACTTGTCGTGTCGAAGGATTGCCGGTCTTTTACGGCAACAACATCTTTGTTCTTCGACACGAGCCCATCCTCTTTGACTATCACCAAGCCTATGCCCTTTTCAAGAAGTACTGGCATCATCTTATGCGGGTCACAGAATTTGGCATCGAGTATCAACTCCCCAGCTCGAACGTCTTCCTGCTTCGGGGGCAAAGGGAGAGGACTGGCGACGGATACAGATTCCGCTTCACCTCAGACGCATCACCGTCACATCAACGACCGTTGACAGCTCTGGAGTCCTCGGAGACTGACAATTGCCTATGCATGATTGATTCGATCATCGACAGGCGTCAGTACTCGACAATGATGGATTACACGGAGGCAATGATTGCGTTCCTCGCCTCGTTCGCCGAGAAGATGAGCAACAACGAGTTGCGGGTCCTGAGGTATTGCGGGCAGTGTAACAAGAAGATGGTCGAGCAGAAACCACGACGGCCAGAGTGGGGCGAGGTGTTACCTGCGTCAATACCTATGCAAGATAGTGCTGAAAGTGATGTGAATATTTAGTCGCGAATACTACTGACAGCTCAATCTTTATGTCTCACTAGATCAGGCCTCCACACATGGCAGTGTCGGCGAGCCATCCAAAGCATGCGTGTGTTGTGCGGTCGTGCCATCTGTTGTCCGCGGGATAAACAGACGTGATGATCGATGGTGTGATAGCGCGGCAGAAACACCAACCTTCCATTTCGGTGGTCGGATAGACGCGCCTTTCCTTACTCCCTCCACATGCACATCTTTCGTAATAGCCTAATGTTCCGAAGTCACGCCTTTGCTCAGCCGGTGGATCATACCTAGCCCTGATCGTTTCAAACCCCGGAAGCCTCTCTAGCAGGATTCTGCAGGACACTCGCAGGCGCGAACAGCAGTGTATACGGCTCAATCGAATTCTCGAAGAGTACAGGTCGCTGTGTCCAAACAACGAGATTCCAAACTTAAATACCACTCCGCACATGCAACCTTAAAACAGCAGTGTACATGATCAAAGTAAAGATACCTCGGCGTCTCGGCACAACGAAAGAGAACCGGATGCGTGTACAAATACATGTGACGGACACGACGCTCATCTGACTTGAACGGAAGATTGGCAAGCTTGTTAGCTAAATCTTCGCGACTTTTACCTACTCGTTTCAATTCCTTGCTTTCATTCTTCGCCGCCGTCCGCATACTGTGTCAAATTACCCGGACATCGCCTCGTCGCCTCTGTAACGCTACAGCCCCGTCCGTTGCCGACCGTTTGGATCGTCTCAAAAGAAGATACCAGCTTTCTCGTGTGCTTGTAGAAGATACGAACGACATCTGGGCAGTTCATCATCACTGAAGAGATCCAAGTCAAGTCACTCGCCGCCATAATCCAATCAGCACACTTACGAACAATCTGACCCTCGTTACGACCTCCCGATACCGGAAAAGTCTATCGACGCATTATCGTCTCTTCTGAGATTCGGCCAACTTCACCCTTGAACATTTCCCCGGGCGGGCCCCCCACGAACGAACGATTCATTGTAATAATAGACGCCCACCCCCGCGCTACAAACGACTCACCTGCAATCCAAATGTCAGCATCATCGGACAACAAAACTTCCAGGCCCGAGAATTCTGCTCAGCGACTTCGTCAACTAAATCAACAACTCGACATGTCTTCCAACGCAGTCCAGAGCGCCTTTGGCGCTGTGCAGCAGGCACCTGAGGACCCGCTGTTCGGTCTCATGGCCGCCTACCGCGCCGACAAGGACCCCAAGAAGGTCGACCTGGGCATTGGCGCATACCGCGACAACAACGCTGTGCCCTGGATTCTTCCCGTAGTCAAGAAGGTGCGATTGAATCGATCCGCGACATACTTTGCTGCCATACCTTCCCCATACTAACACCATCGTGACAGGCCGACGACATCCTCCACTCCGACCCCGACCTCAACCACGAGTACCTCCCCATCGCCGGTCTTGCAGACTTCACCTCCGCCTCGCAAAAGCTCATCCTCGGCGCCGATTCACCCGCCATCTCAGAGAAGCGTGTCACATCCCTTCAGACCATCTCCGGTACTGGCGCCAACCACCTTGGTGGCCTCTTCCTCCAAAAGTTCTACAACCCTTCAACATCCGAGGCCAAGGCCATCTACCTCAGCTCGCCAACATGGGCAAACCACAACCAGATCTTCGCCAACGTGCACCTCCCAATCAAGAACTACCCATACTTCAGCAAGGAGACCAAGGGCCTCGACTTTGACGGCATGCTCAGCACCCTCAAGTCCGCACCCGAAGGCAGCATCATCCTCCTCCACGCTTGCGCGCACAATCCCACCGGTGTCGACCCTACCCAAGACCAGTGGAAAGAGATTGCCTCCGTCATGAAGCAGAGGCAGCAGTTCCCCTTCTTCGACTGCGCATATCAGGGTTTCGCTTCTGGCTCTCTGAGCACCGACAACTGGGCCATCCGCCACTTCGTCGAGCAGGGCTTCGAGCTCCTGGTCGCACAGTCATACGCAAAGAACTTTGGTCTGTACGGCGAGCGTGCCGGCTGCTTCCACTTCGTCACCTCCCCCGGCTCGCACGCCGAGGACACCACCAAGCGCGTCGCCTCCCAGCTCGCCATCCTCCAGCGCTCCGAGATCTCCAACCCGCCCGCGTACGGTGCACGAGTCGCTTCCACAGTCCTCAACGACGAAAAGCTGTTCGCCGAGTGGGAAGGTGACTTGCGCACCATGTCCGGCCGCATCATCGAGATGCGCACGGCACTGCGCGACAACCTCGAGAAACTCAAGACTCCCGGTACATGGAACCACATCACCGACCAGATCGGCATGTTCTCTTTCACCGGCTTGACCGAGGCCCAGGTCCTGGCTCTTCGCGAGAAGTACCACGTCTACATGACCAAGAACGGCCGTATCAGCATGGCTGGTCTGAACACCAACAACGTCGAGTACTTTGCCAAGGCAGTCGACGCGATTGTCAGGGAAACTTCGAACTAGATGCGATGATAGATTTGTACGCTGGATGTACCTCTAGGATACGAAACATGGCTAGAAGCAAGCATTGGCATGGAAGCATGATAGAGAGTTAAAGTTACCTAACACGCATAGCGAATCTTGCGGCGTTAGCTCTTACGAGATTTAGGCGCTGGATTTTACGAGTTCAATTGAATAAAAGTGTTTACCATTTGGGTAACAAACAAATTGCTCACGATTCATTTTCATAGTAACTATTCAATGTTCGTAACTCGAATCTGCCATGAAGCCTGTGACTTCAAGTACCCCAACCCTAACCCTTGCTCAGAACACACTCACACACTAGCAAAGTCGAGGCAGTCACGAGCAACCTGTTTACCAGTTGTTCGACTCACGAAAAAGAATTACCGTATATCCAACCTTATATACACCTCTAACAAGTCCTGATCTGCATCGAAGATGGACGACGACGATGGCCCTCCGATGTTGGTTGACAGCAACGGCGTCGACAATCAAGATGCCAATTCGAATACCGAGACAGAAGATGTCAAGCCAACCAAAGTACCCATTTCTATCATCACTGGTCAGTTGTTTACTTCGTATTTTGAACACCCGATCTTGTGGACTAGCATGCCCTTTGCATAAAAAGCTATTCATTCGACCATGGCAAGTCCACATTGGACAAAGGCTCTGGGCTTTACCATCGTGCTTTTGAGAACGACATATCGCACACAGACTATGAAGAAGCGCCATTTCAATTACTTATTAGCAACACTAGCATCATCTGACACTTTTCCTCAGGCTATCTCGGAGCCGGCAAATCGACCCTTCTCAACTACATCCTCACAGCACGCCACGGCAAGAAAATCGCCGTCATCCTGAATGGTAATGTCCAAACCAACTCCACTCTCACACACATTTCAACTCCATCGTCTAACACCCCCTCCAGAGTTCGGCAACACAACCGATCTCGAAAAGCCACTGACAGTCTCCTCCGGCTCCAGCACCGCAACCGAATGGCTCAACCTCGCCAACGGCTGCATCTGCTGCTCCGTCAAAGACAGCGGCGTCAACGCCCTCGAGTCCCTAATGGAACGCAACGGAGCCTTCGACTACATCCTACTGGAAACAACCGGCCTCGCAGACCCCGGAAACATCGCCCCCGTCTTCTGGGTAGACGAAGGCCTAGGAAGCACAATCTACCTAGACGGAATCGTGACGCTGGTCGATGCCGCGAACCTGGTCAGATCGCTGGAAGAGCCTGTAGGGGATGAAGCCATCAAAGACGACGACCAAGCCAGCCACGACCATGACCACAAACACAAACACACCAGCCCGCAACTCTCCATCGCCCACCTCCAAATCTCGCACGCCGACGTCATCATTCTAAACAAAACCGACCTCGTCTCCCCGTCCGAGCTCGTCTCGGTAGAAGCCCGCATCCGCAGCATCAACAGCCTCGCCACCATCACCCAAACCACCCAGAGCCGCGTGCCCGCTCTCGAAGGCTCTGTGCTGGATTTGCACGCTTACGATCGCGTGCAAGAGCAGGATTTGGACGCCGCGTTCGCCAGCAAAGGGCACAGCCATCTGGATAGCGCGATCGGGACGCTGACGGTCAGGATCGAGGGAGAGATCGGGGAGGAGGCACTCAGGGGTTTGGATGGGTGGTTGAGGAGTGTGCTTTGGGAGTCGAAGGTTCCTGGACGGGAAGAGGTCACTGGGTGGGAGATTCACCGGGCGAAGGGACGGGTGAGGGTGGTTGGGGGTGGGGTGAAGATGTTGCAGGGTGTAAGGGAGATTTTCGAGCTGATTGATGGGGTTGTTGATGATGGTGGTGAGGATGCGGCGGAGGGAAAGGAGCAGGGTGGGAGGATTGTGTTTATTGGGCGGAATGTTAGTGCTGAGGCTACGGCAACTGCTTTCCAGCAGAGTCTAGATCTCGCTTTGGGCGTGGACGCCGGGCGACAGTAGAGAGCCCGCCAATCATCCATGACGCCGTGATCGATCTTCACTTCATGCTATGCCAGCATTTGTCCGTTGTAATCATGGCGAGAATAAGTCTGCTCGCCACAAAAAAAGCTTGTCGGTTCGCGTGATCTCTTCTCACCATGAAGAAGCAATGTCACCATCAATAAAATTCATCAACCCCTCCGAAAAACAACCATCATACCCTGATCGCCAACCGCGATCAGCCACTTCCCATCTGGGCTCCAACTCACTTGCGACGAAGCGTAATGTGTGTCCTTGTTCGGCAGAGTGGTCGGAGGTACCACCTGGTGTTGCGGGAGCAGAGCTCTCATCGGATCATCAGTGACGGAGCGCATATTCGGTGCACCGAGGCCAACCGAAGGCGAAGGATCGTGAGCGGCGGAAGCGGAAGCGGAAGTGCTTGAATTGTTGGTCGCATTGAAAGCTGTGAGTGCGAGGGTCAAGTTAGCAGGGGGGAGCAAGTCTACGTGCAAGGGCGCATATTAGTAACATACCACTGGCTCCATCACTGCCGACGCTGACGTCCCTATTCTTGAGACCGCCGAGTCGATCTAGACTCTCGACATTCAGACCGGCGGCTTTGGGTGTTTTCTTCCTCCCACCTCTGTTGCCTTTCTTGGTGATGAGCTCTTCGCCTTCTTCGCACTTTTGCAAGTCCCAGAAATAGAATCGTGACTTCTCGTTACCCATCACCAAGATCGGCCGCATGTCTTGTCTATGCAGCAGGCCGAAACGCAGGTAGAATCGCGCTGTAAACTTCGTGTCAAAGGTGAGGAGGCGTTCGAAGCCGCGAGAACGAGCCGAGTGTGGGAAGGCTGAGCGCGTGAACATGCCAGGGTATTGAATCGGAGGCTGAAGCGGGTGCGGCAGGGCAGAATCGAATCCGTCGATTCTCCAAAGCAGAATTTCGTTTTCCTCCATCTTACGGTACTTCAAGTCGGCTTCGCTACGAGCTGCGCGTGACAGAATACTATCGCCGTACCACTTCACACAGTCGACGAAGTTGGAGTGTATCTCTTGTGAGATGAAGCACGGGTATGGTAAGACGCGAGGCTCCACGTCTTTTGTGATTGTCTGGTCGAGTTCAGACAGTGGAGGTACCGCCCAGAGGGCGATTGCGGTGTCCATAGCTCCCGATAGTAGCCATCGACCGTTTGGATGAAAGTCCAAAGCTAGTAGTGGCTGCTTGTGGCCTTGACCCCCTAGGATCGCTCTGCAAGGTTGCCCCACGTGGGCGGCGTTCAGATTCCACAATCGTATTGTGTAGTCTTCCGAAGCAGAGGCCAGGATATCAGGTGATAGAGGCGAGATCTGTAGATCGTTGATTGCTCGGCCGTGACCTGCGAGTGTGCGAATGGGTTGATCGGATTCGAGGTCAAAGATGAGGATTGCCCTCGGGCTGCTTCCTGCCGCGCATAGCAGAGGTCGGCCATCTTCACTTCTCGTCCAGCATATGCTGTTTAGGCTGGTGTCTTCATCGAGAAGCCACACTTTGAGATACTCAAATGGCTGAGCGGCGTCATTCTTCGTGCTACAAATGGCCAGCTAGATGTTGTTAGCGCTCATCAGGGTGGGCGTTGTTCCATACGTACGAGTCGTCCTCCTGTGAGGGCAAAGATGGATTCTTTCGCGCCGTCCTCTGGCCACGGCCAGAACTTGACGTCGTACAATGTGGATTCTATCTAGTTGTCAACTGATATGCCCAGCATAACCGCGGGTCGGTGACCCTACGAGCAACATCTTGCGGCACCTGGAGGATGATGTAAGATTGGAAGGCATAAGAACAGTCCGAGATCACGCTCTACTCACACCAGGTCTCGCACACCAGACCACGGCCGGGAAAACGTCGGAGGGTCCGGGCATAGTGTTTGTGATGTTTGTGAAGTGAGGTGTATACCTTCAACACGTGACGACTCGGACCCTACCTTTGGCGCATGGATTGACGGCAGGGAAGAAGTATACAGGCGAGTCTAGGCCAGAAGCGGCCCGAGCTGGCTCAACGGTCGTCTGCACGCTGGACCCAGCGAGGTGCTCGGCGCAGCACACTTTTTGCCTGTGATCAGCAGAAGTATGAAGATGGTGGTGCAAAACAGTGATGCCGACGTATACCAGAGTTGCAAACTCGCCAAACACCAACCTGCAGTCGGCAGAGAGTTATCGGCTAAAACAGAGGGGCGGGTGGTGGAAATCGATCCGATTGGCCAGCTAGACGTCGCTGTCGGACGGAAGGTCGGCGTGGCTGCTCAGCATGCAAAATCATCGACGATGGAAAAGCTGCGTCAATCAGCTAAAGTGGAGTCGACGCATACGGTCGTGCTACGTTGGGTCAAGTCTTCGGAGTAGGTAGGTTTGTGTTCGGGTGTAGTAGTAGTATGCAGTGGGCTAGCAGAGCAGAGTTGGGCTGACGAAAGATTTACAGGGTATGGGTATTTACGGGCAGTGCCGGGAAGCCGTTTCATTACGCTATATCACCCTCGGCTTCGCATATCACACCTGAGATGCTATAGACAGACTATGATGCCAGCAAGCGAGATTGATGAGAGACCCAACCACCTAGTACGTACGGTATGCTGCATGGGATAAATGGCAGGGTTGTAGCCTCCTCGTAGATCGTGCTGACAACACATGCAACCCAATGAAGACAAGCACGTGAGGGAGAAGTGCTGAGCAGCAACAAATTGATGCAACGACACATGCTCTCGAGCAGTGAGGTGCATGTCGCGCAAGGCTGTGCCGTTTGATACGCCGCCCATCATGTCGGTTCTTGTGAGCTGTCTCCGGACACGGCATGAAGACGGTCGGTCGATGCCGGCATCCATGCATTTAAAGACATGCAGGTGCAGGGAGGTTGATGAGTGGTGGTGCGGCGTGACGTGACGTCTTCTTTTATCGCTAGGCAAGGTACCACCACCAGGGTGATGCAATTCATGCGAGTGACTACCATGCCTCGCATGCGAATGGTGTGCGTTACATGCCAGGGTTGAGACACATTATTAATAATGGTACCTACATTGCATAAAGGTGAATACCTTGGACAGTTCGATAAAAGCGTGGGATGGATCCTCAGCCCGACCCTCGTTGGCTCTCTGCTTGACTACCCAAGGCGCTCATTATTATTATTCATTGTCTTCAAGATAACACCCGAGGGCTTCGGGTCGGCACAATCTCACACTGCCGATCAACATAATCGAAGGCAGGCATGTCGAGGCAAGACTTGTAGTCTCGAGAGGATGCCGAGTGTCACAAAGCGAGAAACATCGGCGATCACTGATCCCGATATTCGACGAACCACCCTCCGACGCAACCAGCACTATCACGCCTGGCTCAAAGCATCAGGAAACATGACTCTAACAATATTATTGCCTGAATCGTCCATTTCCGAGGACTGCATTCCCCATGCCAATAATAATATGAGCTCAGTGGGGTCAACTGCATGGATGGCTTACGAAACTACCAGACTACTGCCTCGACCAGGGCCAGAAAGAAAATGCCTCCACCATGCTGGCAATCATCGATCTCATGACACAAGGCAGTTATGCATGTTCAAGTAACTTAGGCATTTGTACAAGCGTGATAGACAGAAAAGGCCTTGTGTTATTTCTGCACTCATGACGTATTCGGACCCTGTCGAGCTGACTTCACGTTCTGGTCGAATGTCTTGCTGCACGGTGGCGCGGACGGACTGCCGTGACACCACCACCTCCACACCTCTTCCTGTCCGACCGCGCATACCTCATTGGCTCGCCGAGACCAAGAGGAGCAGCCTCAGCCTTTCACCACGCTCCCGACCTGTCCCCCATCCCTCGCTAACTACTTACTCGCAACTCGCAATCCTACCCACCCACGCGATCCGGCTCACACATCCCGAGACCCTCGCGATCCGACACTATACCTTCGACACATCTCACCGACCTCTTTGACACCTCTTCCTGCTCGCCTCGCCAACCCGCTCACACGGCCCGTCGAGCGAACCTTGCTACCACCAGCCTCGCTTCTTCAAGAATCCCTCTGGAATAGCACGTGCGTGAGTGAGCTAGACCTCGCCTCGCCTCGCATTGCAGACAGGACAGGACAGGCAGGACAAGGCCCCCCGCCCTTCATAAGAGACGAGAGGAGGGGTTCTGGACATTAGACCGTTCGCGTCTGGCATCGCAGGGGACTTCAGCTTCTAGTACGGCGAACCTGAGCGGCGCCCGCGACTGACACTGATCCGCGCTTGCTGTTCGATGCCTACGATCAATCGCATCACTTCTTAACCGTACTCGACGCACAATACTCCAACATGGAGACTACCTTCATCTCCATTCACGGTAGGCAGCGCCCCATGCTTCGCGCGCGCTCGATTGCTAATCATCTGCTTAGATCTCTCACCCGAGGCGCACATTCTCTACTCGTCCGACTCGGTCATCGACATTCTCGGCTACACACCAGATGAGATCGTCAATCGGTCCGCCTGGGACTTCTTCGACAAAAATGAGTTGCCATATGCCCAAGAGTTCCATCAGAGGAAGGTGGTCATGGACAAGGCAGCCGTATTGGCCTACTGTGATGTACTCAGCAAGAGTGGACAGTGGGTTGGCTGCGAGTGCTGTTTCACCATTGTCTACGATGTCATGATCGTCTGCACCAGTATTTACAAGAGAGGAGGCAAATCTGAGAGTAAGTCGCAAGAGAGCCACGTGCAGCCACGTGCAACAACGCCAACGCTGACCGTTTGCCACCAGGCCGCGCACTCGCAGCACCAATCGTTCGGCGCATCTTTTCCGCATCACCCAAGGATCCTCGATACCACATGTTGACGCACATCTCCGCCAAATTCACGCAACCGACAAAACTCCAACAGCACGAGCCTCGAGCGGCACTTTTCCTCAACCGTTTTACGCGTACACTAACGATCATGTACGCCACAAGTGCTCTAGAGGAAGTCATTGGCATCCCGGCCGATGCCATGCGTGGTCGCAGTTTCTACTACTGCATTGCACAGAACTGCCTGCAAGATTCCATCAACTGTCTGGAGAACGCAAAGGGAAACGACTCGATAGCGTACCTTCGCTTTTGGTTCCGGGATCCCAGAGCAGACGACCCTGCACCCGCCCCTGACGAGGACAGTGACGATGAAATGACTACCGAGATGAGCGAAGACACAAGTGAAGGCGGCGTTCAGCTCCGAAGTAACGGGACATCGTCCTCACGAAGCAATGCCTCGTCCGGCGCCCACCCGGGTTCGACGACCTCGGGCACCATGGACATTGACGATTTTGGTGGCGCGGTTGCAGACCCAAAGTCACGAACATCTTCCGGGGAGAGTGGCAACGAAAACGACACGCACGAGGCCATCTTTGGTGAGTCTAGGGATACACACTCGTCCGCTTCGTCCGCACCTTCAAGTCCGCCCACTCCACGTACGGTGCCAGCCCGCGCTACGAACGAACCCATCGAATTGGAGGCCGTTATCTCTTGCACCTCTGACGGTCTCGTGGTCTGTCTTCGTAAAGCTCGCCCAATGGTACCGCATCCGACTCACCGCCCATCCCAACCAACACATCCGAATGGTCTGTTCGCAGCACCATGGGCAACCCAACCGATGGTACCGCCTATCGAAGCAAGAGCAGGAAACGGTTTCACGACACCGTTCGCGCCTTCGTTGGGCCCTCAGGCCGCAAGACACGACTCTGCATCGCCACCTCGTTCCCGCGGTCCGGAAACTCACGACTTCCTGTCCAGCATTCGCGAACAGGCCGTCTTCGCGTGGGGCCTCACCGGCATCAACGGCTCTCTTGCCGACCATGCGAGAGGAAAGCCTTCCGGAGAAGCTGCCCCGCCTGCAGGCTTCGAGGTCTGGGCAAACAATGCGAATCAAGCCACACCCGGTAGCACCGAGCCGTCACCTGATCAGGAACGACGAACGGCGTCACAGATGTTTGGGGACCCTGGACTTCGTCGCATTTGATCAGCGAGACAAGGAGGTGATGGTTACAAGTGTCATGAGCATCACCTACCGGAGATTTTACTTTCCTCGCCCACTTCCGCCGCGATCATCGAACTGCAGCAGGGCGCAAACGGAATTGCGGCAGTGCGGAACAGATTCGCCGATGACCTCCCGCAAGATTTCAGCGGCGAGTGTAGCGAGATGAATTTCCAAGCACGATCATAAGGCGGGCAGAGGGCATCTGCTGCTGAGCGATCACATGAAGTATGTTCTGATCGGATGAAACTGACCTGGCAGACGAACACGTGCCGGCTGCAGATCGTTCAACGAGACAGGAACACTAACGATACGACATATGAATTCTTTCCTTTCTCCGAGTCATAGTACACAGAGCTTCCAAAGCGAAGAGGCGCAAGCATGCAACGTTATCAGGAAAAGCCTTTGGTATCTTTTCTCCGTCTCGTTTTCTGCGTTTCACGCGATGGTCAATGGGCAAGCAACCACGCGACACACGTACACGATGGGGTAATGAATCATTTGTCCAGGAGATTGTGCGTCTTTCTCTCTTTCTCTCTCCTCTCCTGTTCTCTTTTAATCTCACACCCTTTTGTTTCGGAATTATACCTTCCTCATACTTGATGGACGTATGTAATAGTGGATGCAAGCTCTACCCATCTGTCCTCATTTCACACTAGAGTCTATTGATACCACAGTGGGATTGTAGACACTCGTATGTCGACGTGGTCTCCATGCCGGCGAGACACGGATAAAGTCTATAAGCTTTACCTTAGTAATCTCAATGGATCAAGACTTCAAAGGTGGTAGTATCAGCTGCTCTGGTGTATCATCGTCATACCAGTACCGGTGAGATTGCTTTTTCAACGAACTTCATCGTGTATGGAGGACAGATGTCTTTCCAATCTATTCAACAACAACCCATCCCACAATAATCAATCCATCGAAATTCAACCACCCAATCCAATACCCCCATCACCGCCTGAAAATCCCCTCCTCGCCAACCCGCGCCATGAACTCGACCCGCCGTTTGCAAACCCTCCACCGTCCACTCGCCCCGGTCAGAATTTCCTCCTTTCCCTCTACCTTACTTTCACTTTCGCTCTTCAACAATACCAACTCGTCCACATACTTGCCATAAGCGGTACAGACATGCCCAGCCCATTCGTCTTGCCCGAAGTGTGCCCCGGAGAAGTAAGTGGTGGCGCGAGCTCGATCGCCGGAGGGCAGGATCGTGATTTCTTGGGTCGTCAGGGCGTGTTGGGACGTGATAGCATGGAGGCTTTGGTAGAAGAAATCAGAGGGAATATTGTCAATTTCCATCATTTCACGATTTCCTTGCTTTCCTTGATTCTTATCGTTTCATCTCCATGTTGGATTCCGTGACTTACCGTTTCGAAATGGTCGCAATCACGGCTTCGATGCCTTGCATGTCGCCTCCGGGGAACGGATACTGGGCGTCGATGTCGGGGGTTAGGACTTGGTGGAGCATGTTGAGGTCTTTGGTGTCGAGGGCGAAGCAGTAGTGGGCGAGAACATTTTGGATGGCGATGTAGTCGATTGAGTTGGCCATGTTTTTCCGTTGGGATGGGAAGAGTCTTGAGACTGGCCGAGGTTGACACTGGTCGTACTATCGGGTGGGTTTGGGTCTCAGCTACGATGGGTTGAGTTTGGAAGTGTATTGATTGAAATGGTTATGTGGATGCGTTGATGAATATCAACAGATTACCCAACATGTAGCAATATTCCGGCAGGTTGTTGGTTCATGCATGGACGTCGGTTAAGAGGAGCCGAAGGTTGGCGTGAAGTCAACTTTTGGTCGTAACCCTTGGAACACAACTAAGTTGAATAGGCGGCGGAATAGAGTACAATCGACTCAAACGACTGATGCGAAACACATCGGATTTGTGAGGTTACAAGAGATGTGTACACAGAACACATTACACTCGGTGGCACTATGCGACCATACGGAATTGGAGTCAAAAGTAACATGGAACGAGAAATGCATTCTAAAAGTGTCACAATATTCTCGGTAGACAAAACTTGCACAAGCGGTTCGTTCGTTGACCTAAAGTAAGAAGAAGTGATACAATGATCGAAGTCCATGTTCTTCCGACGTGTTGTAAATATGGCTCCATTCATGGAGGCCTAGATCTTGTAGCATTCGTCTGCCAGGAGTAATCATCACTACATGATCGCAAAGCTGCACAATGGGATGCGTAAGATGCTTTGATAGACCGAGATAAGGGTAAGGTCTGTTGGCATATCGGGTTGATTCCTGGGCACATCAAACCGTCAAGAGCCCGCGGAAATTCATCTCTACATGCTCCAGCCATTTGCTTGAGTATACGCCGATACCGCTATCAACAATTTTTGATGATCGATGAGATGATCGAACGGCCTTTACTGAGCATTACAGAGCCAACCAGTGTAGCATCTCAAGCCTAGAATATCAGATCCCAAACCACCAGGAACGAACAGAAGCCGACCGTACTCCAAAAGACCGCCTGCGCCGTGCTTCGCCTTTCGCTCGCCCTCTTCAATTCCAAGTTTCCCTTGCCCAAGTTGTCCGTCGTGTCATACGATTCCTGCACCAGTTGCTCGATGTGTTCGCTCTGCTGCGCAAGATTGGCATGAAGTGTGCCATGCAACTCGCTGATTTCCAGGATGCTGCGCTCGGCCTGCGAGATCTGCTCCATCTGGCCCTCGTAGTACTGCAGCAAATCGGCATTTTCAGACTCGAACAGCTGCAATTGCTCCTGCGTCAGCTCCGCAGTGTCCGGGTTCGTTTCAGCTGCCGAGTGGCTACTCTGTCGTCTGGCAGCTGCCGCCGCGGAACCACCGTCCATAGACATCGATTTGTTGCCGTCCTCGTCCTGAGCATAGGGTATGCTCGCGCCGCCGCGGCTCTTGTACAAAGCGCTCTTGCTCCTCTCCACTTCCCTGCCAATCCGCACCTCCATCATCTCCGCCTGCACTTTGCCCGCCGCGCCCAACCGTTGCTCCAAGAACATGAGGACCGATGCTCTGAAAGCAGCGATCGTCTTCCTTCTAGCTTCCTCCGCTTCCTCCTCTGGACTCTTCGCAGTCGCCGCTCCACCAGCAGCCCACCTTCCCAACGCTCCCAATCCACCTTGTGCCCGCTTAGACAGCGCAACAGAGTCCAGCGTTTGGTTACGTACTTCCTCCGCTTGTTGGAGATTCTTGATCGCGGCGTTCAGCTGCTTCAGCAGTTTCTTGGACTGCGCGTCGAAGGCTTCGCGCTCCTCGTGCGTGAGCGGTCTTGAGTGGTCGTGTTGTTGGTGCTGTTGTGCTGAAGCATTTTGTCGGCGTCTGGTGGGTGGGGCGGTGGACAGGTAGGCGGGACGGGTGGATCGCAGGGTGTGTGTGAGATCTGCTATGCGGGCGTTGATGCTGTATGCTTCTTGGAGGAAGGAGTTTATGCGCTCGATGTTGTAGGCATGGTGGGTGACGGGTTGCGCATTGCGCTTTTGCAGGCAGGCGTTGAAGTCCGCTGTCCTGTCGGCCATGGCTGTATTTTCTTATGCTGAGTTGGATAGTTCGTGTGTCTTTGCTATGCAGAAGTCGATCTCGTGAGTGTTCGTTGTCATTAGTTCATGAAGGTTTCAGTTGTTGCTTGGGTTTGGACTGGGAACATTGAAAGTTGCATGTCCAAGGTTATGACGACGTTCGGTGTGTGTTGCGAAAGCTGTCCCCTGCACGTCGATCCTACTGCAAGAGCCCAATACATTTCTCACCACACCGAGGTCATACTACTTTGATATTCAGAGTGAGGGAGACATACAGAAGTGCTGAAAGTGACCTATTAGAAATGGCATCTCAATGATGTTCCAGGACACTGTACATACTACCTTAGGAGCCCGAGTCTGGTCGACAACATCGTACCGCGGAGAAAGTCCAGTGAAACAGATGAGTGTTGTGGAACATGGAAAGTCATGATTCGTCTCTACGTGTACACCCTTGAAAAACGAAATCTGATCCGCACAAGTATTCACTACTTCACGTCTCTTCCTTCTCCTTATGACCTTGTTCTGAGGAGATGTCGTCCGGCATCTCCTTGAACCATCCTCCCCTTTCCCAGCAACCTGGCTTGTGAAGATCTTCCTTTCGGGCAACAGGGTCGGTCACTCCACTCATGATGTGTCGAAGTCTGTCGAAGGGGATTGGCTTCAAGATCCAGCCATCGAAACCGACATCAATGTAAAAGTCGCGCTCTCTCTCGACCAGCGAGGCCGACACAGCGATGATGGGGACCCGACTCCTTGGAGGAGGCGGATCGCTTTGCGACGCGCCATCTGTACCGGAGGATTCTTCAAAAGCCCGGATTGATTTGCTAGAGTCGTAGCCGTCCATTATGGGCATCTGGCAGGATTGATCAGCATTAACCTTCGCGCGCAAGTGACGTCAAATGTGAGGCTTTGGGGGGGTTGGGGGGGCGAACCTGAATATCCATCAAGACGACGTCGAAACGGCCCTCTGCTTCGCGATATGCGTGTTCACACTCCTCTCCGTTGCTGGTGAGATGGACCTCATGTCCAAGCTTGCTCAGGCGCTTGTCGATGATCCGACTGTTCACAGGGTCGTCTTCCGCCACTAGTATACGCATTCCATGAGCCTGAGGCGATCTTCCGGAGTTTGAGTATTCTGTTCTGTTCTGTGGAGCACCCGGTGCTGCGGATGAGGTCAAAGACTGGTGGTCGGTATGTTTGGGATCCTCTTTTCTTTCACCGGGAACGTCCGGTGCGTGGGGGGAGGTACTGACGGCTGAAGACTGCAGTCCGTCGGGAATACGCGAGGCTCTCAATGGTTGGCCTTGTCCTGTAATTCTGATGGTACCTGGTCGCGGTGAATCTGTGTCCGGTTCCTCTAGCGGATTGCCAGACGAGCCCTCCGACTCCGACGGGGTGGGATCAGCTGTGTGTCCTTGGTCGAGTACCGCTTTTCTACTTGGGACGTTGTTGCCATCAGCGAAAGGCTCGGTCTGATTTGGCTGCTGGATAGCATCTATCAAACGATCGATAGTGTTCTTGCAGCCGGCCCCAGAGGCATGGCCATTGTCGGTACCGACTGTATTCAAAGATTGTGAAGGGGTGGCTGCGGGTTCGCGGGAACCTCTTTGAGTACCATGCGCGATCAAAGTGGTCTCTTCTTCCATGTTGGAGGGCGATGACTTCTCGAATCGAAGTCCGTCATTCGGTTCTTTTCCAGAGTTTGCAGCTGGGATAGAAGAGTCGGTTTTGGCTTCTTGTGGGACCGTTTTACGCTCGGACAAGTCGAAGGGGAAGATGAGAACGAAGCGTGAGCCTTGATGCTCTTCGGACTTCATCCGAAGTTGACCACGCATGTTGTAAACAATGCGTGCTGCCACTGCCAGCCCGAGGCCAAATGTGCGATCTTCTCCCGCATCGGTATTGTCCGTCAAAGCTTTGCGTGCGATTTCCGTTGCATCGTCAAGCGTCCCGTTGTCCTCTGCCCCTACCTGCGCAAGCTCATGGGAAAGTGCATTGACTCTCTGGGGATTCATGCCTGTACCTGTGTCCGAAACGCAGATCTCGACCTCCACTTTCCCTGCGTGCAGAAAGATCAAGTCGACGTTCACTCTGACCCCGCCTGCTGCAGTATTCTCAATGGCATTTGCAATGATGTTGCTAACCGCTTGCCTGAGACGGCGAGCGTCCCCGATTACCTCGTGATGTAGCCAAGGGTCGGGTCGCATGATGACCTGGTAAGAGAGCTGCTTCCGCCGAGCATCTTTGTCGAACCAACCAGTGACTTGCTGCAGAACAGCGCGAATGTCGAATGGCTCGCTCTCAGTGAGCTCGCCCCCTTCGGACGCTGCCGTTAGATCGAGCAAGTCGTTGATGACATAGATCAATGCTTTAGATGCAGAGTAAGACTTTGTGAGGTTCTCTCTGGTTTCGGCGTCCAAGTCACCCTCGAGAGCGATTTCAAGGTAGTTGATGATAGCGTTGAGTGGTGTTCGAACCTCGTGGGCTGAATTGGCGAGTAGAACTCGTGTAATCTGACTGTTCTGAAGTGCCGCCTCTTTCTGTCGCCAAATTTCAATGTATTTACCGTACACAAGGTACAGCACAGCAGCCGTTTCGAGTTCCTCTTCAGTCCATTCCTTTGATCCACTCGTACTCTCGTTCCAGGTCTTGAAACTCTTTCTTGGCGTCAAGTGCCCTTCGGTCTCCTTCAAGTGGGGATTACCAGCCCATTTCACTTCAGCAGTTTGAAATCTGCGGAAAAACACGATGAAGTCTTGGCCTCTGGAGGAAAGTGGGACCAACAAGAGTCCAGCTATGATTTGGAAGCCTGGTGGGTACTGTAGATCGGTGAAGTCTTTCTCTATCCTGGTCGAGGTCGTGACCTTTATCATGCTTTTCTTGCGTAGATATCCGAGGATGGCGGTCACTTCCTGCGAATCTTCCACGTCGTCGACTCTCCCCAACATTTTTGTTTCGTCTCGAATGACTAGACACCCGAAACTAGCATTTAAAAGGGAAAGAAGCTCCTCAGATGAAGCAGTAATGTATCCAGAAGGGTTTTTCTTCGCAGGAACGGTGTTGATGAGTGTCCGCATCTGGAGCCTTGAGCTGTACGATATCCGCTCGACATTTCTCGATACTGTATCTCCTATGATGCGACAAATGTTTCTGGTCGAGAATGGAACCCGGTGTCCGTTCGGTCCATAAGCATGGCATGCGATGAGACCCCAAAGTTCACCAAATGCGGTGATAGAGATGGATAATGACGACCGTACGCCCATATTCCTCAGGTATTGGGAATGAATCGGCGACATTGCCCTCAAATATGAGTAAGTGAGGTCCAGTGGGGTCTCCAAGTCCTCTGCAGACCGACAGAAAAAGCGAGCGGTTTCCTGGTCCCGGTCATAGAGCAAACGAACTTTGTTGATCTTGTATAGCTCCCGAGCCTGCCTAGGGATATCGGTCGCAGGGAAGTTCAAGCCCCGATATAGATCCTTGCTTGTTTGAGGGTTGAGAAGCTCAGCCACTACTCGGCCGTTCCAAGAATGGTCGAATTGATACACCATCGTGCGGTGGAATCCAGTGAGGTCTTGTACCAGGCCGACCAAAACGTCGAGTAGAGCTTGAAGTGTTGACTGGGCACCCAACTGCTCCTGCGCTTGCGATATGACGCTAGACACCTCGATCCCTGCGAGGGGCATGTTTGGTTGCCTTCTTGCGCTTCGCGAGAATCGCAAAGGCTTGCTTGCACTTCGTGTGCTTGCTAGCCAATCTTCTTCACTCGGTTGACTACCCTGCGTGTCCTCCACTGACTGAGCATTGACCTCAGGTATCTGTCTATCGCCTTGGTCATCTTCCGGCTCGAATTCGCAGATGACAAGATGCGGATTTTTTTCATTGATATGCATGGCACACCACAACTTCAACTCATCCTGCGTCGGAGAACAGATCGACAAGCTGAAGACTTCCAGACCGTTGCTCGCGACGTCTGCTTCGTCCCGGACAAAGTCCACATGATCCAAGAAGTTGTCGAGGTGTTCTCCAGCCAGAATGCTAGTGAAACTTCGCAGATCGAAGAGCTGGTCAGGTGTGTATCCTATGATTTTCTGCGAGTTCTCGCTCGCAACCCGGACCAGGAGGTCTTTTTGGTGATCAAGTGCTACCAAACCGCCGAAGCATTGTACTGCACCAGGGATATGTATTGGTTCATCCTCGCATCGAAGGAACTTTCCAGTTCCATTTTCAGTAATAACGGCATGGCCGCCTTCAGTCTGAACATGCTGAAAGCGAGTCGTCACCAGATCCTTGTTCCTGAAGGCCAGGTTGTGCTCGCTCGGCGATTCCTGTTGGGGAGAAGACATGAGCCACTGGCTGCAGGCCGGCAGCGATCGTGGAGCGATGGCACTGTGCAAGAGCTAATTTCAGCTCCACCAGTTCGGATTGAGGCTTTGTAAATCGTTATTCATCTGTTCATCGACGGGCTGTTGTAGTGGAACGCGCTTCCTCGCCACCAAAAGTAGCGCGAATGGTTGACTCCGATCACGTAAACTCCAAGGTTCCACGCTCCTAAAACCCGAAGCCGACCGGCCTTGCCTCCGAAAACACATTCTCCTTGCCCATAGTGCATACCTAACCTACAGCACATATCATTGCGGCGGTAGTATAGATTTGAATTATGTCGAGCTCCTAAGGACATTGTACATGGACAATGTAAGCTTGCATCATCTGTGAGCGAAGTCATACACCTTGTAACCATACTCTCAGAGTGGCAACACCAATTGGACTTGTCCCAGCTCTAAATCTTCAAGCAGTACGATCTCCGCACCATGATTCAACGATATAACACGTAAGGTTACGACCTTACGTGTTACACAGATTTTAGAACATCAGAAGGAGCTTTGAGCAATAGAACATCGCTGTTTGGCATCTCCGCACAGCTCTCAAATCTGTACACTATTCCTGATGATTAAGCTAAATGGGTATCATAGTACATGTCGCCTTGTCCAGGCGATTGGCTTGCGAATGATTAAGACGACTCAACAATCGTCTCTGCTTTCACTTCCTCCGCAGGCTTCTCGGCAGCGCTCTCACCCGGTCCCTCGGTGTCTTCGGGCACCTCTGATTCTATGACTGTGATTTCGGCTTCGTCCTCTGCATCCTCGTCCTCGTTCTTGTCTTCATGTTGTGGGTCTGCTTGCTCCCTGATATCTTCGGGTTTGGGTTCTTCCAAGACTACCGGGCCATGGGCTGCTTCTGGCTCTGGCTCTGTCTCTGAGACTGACTCCGACGACAGTCCTGGTCGCAAGGTATCGCTGCGGGAGAGGCCGCCCTCTTTCTTCACAGTCGGTGCACGCCCCAAGGATGGCTTCGAGACGTCCTCGTCCTCTTCTGCCTCCTCGGCAATGGTAGTTGAGACCGAATGATTGCTCGCAGTATGCCTGTGCCTTTTCGTCGTGTCACCTGTAGCAATGATCTCGTTGCCTACGGGCTCCGGTTTCGTCTGCTCCTCACCAGCGCCTTCAGACCTCCTGAGCAGGCTCATACCCGCAGGAGGCTGGTCAGCGATCGGGGTGTCTCTGTTCACTTCTTTCGGCTCCAAGCCCTCCGCTTCTGGTGGAATAGTGTAATTCTCCGTTTGGATCAAGCCATATTCGTCGCAAACGGTCTTGAAGAAGACGTACAGCCCAGTCTTACCCTCCACACGCCAGAAGACCTCTCGATGTTGGAACCATGCGTGTGCGTAGATTCGGTATACCCGGCGGAAGATGTTTGTGATCTCTTTCATTTGCTGTGTGAGCACCTTGTCGCTTCCTCCCGCGCTCATGCCCATGCCGCTGTTGCCGGAGCCGAGGCCGAGTCTCGACGGAAAGAGCTTGCTGTTGCAAAGAGTCGAAGCGGCCCAGTCGAGCGTGTGGCAGCAGTAGTCGATGGCAGAGCAGGACTTAGGGGGGTCGTGGACGGCGCAAAGGTACTGCCATTCGGAAGCTCGCATTTCGTGGCATGTTGCCGCAGAGCAAGCTGGAGTGTCGGAGAAGAGGGCAACGATAATAGAGTTGGTCTTTTGGATCAGAAAGCGGCCCAGCTCGTACAGCCAGATTTCTTTGGCAGTGTTATGCGGTGGGTGGGCGAGCTGTCGGGCGAGGTCGGCGGTTATGGGGTTGGTCGATGTCGAGTCGGACGGATGTGTGAATGAGTAGTGTAGCGCTTTGAGATGCTCGGTCAACTGGAAGGCGGAATCGATCTGGGCAGGTGTTGTTAGCTATGCGTAGCTCTGTTGGGAGGTGTTGGGTGTGCATGTACGCACGTCCATGAGCTCCGTGAGGGGAGGCCCTTCCGCCATGTCATCCGCCTTTGTACCTGGTCGTATCCTTCGCGATGCCTCTGCGGCACCGCTAGGGAAGTTGGGAGGGTACAACGACAGACCAGGTGAGGTAGGGCCGCTCTGGTCCTCAGCAATTGGCGGCGGAGAGGGCAGGCGAGGGGACGACGAGGGCGAGACCGGAGTGACCATGGCGACAAGCAACAAGAGTGACGAGACGGAATGGATGGACTGGTGCCTTTACGCTTCGAGGTACATGCGATCAATGTTGGTCGGGGTTTGCTGCTCGCTGGAGGATGAGAGTTGGGTTGGGTTGACTTGCTTTCACATGCCGGAAACGCGCGTGCCAAAAGTGGAAGTGACGAGACTCGGCGTCTTCTTGTCTCATCGCGTCCCTTTCTCCATCTCACTCCATCTCACATCTCACTCTAAACATACTTCGAAACAGCGATACGGGAGACAAATCATAAATGTCATTTTGCATTCAGTCAGTCGATCAAGGGTTTGCGAGCACTAACAACCGCGTCCCCGATGCGTCTTAACATGTTCAAGCAACTTGTCTTTCCTCGGCAGTCCCTTATCACCAACACGACTACACCCCGGCACAGGACAAGGAAAAAGCTCTCGATACGGCATATGCATTCTGAGATGCCGGGTCAAATCATCTTTGCGGGTGAACGAGGTTAGGTGCCCGTTGTTCAGGCAGCCGGGATACAAGCAGATCCAAGGCCTTCTGGAGAGACAACAGTCAGCTAGACTCGCCAGGATAGATACTCTCTTGGGAAGCACCAACTCACTCCTTCGGACCTTCTGATGAA
>Ga0265797_10000741_pt1 | contig 59374 bp, 51 predicted proteins | sample P2T30metagenome_FD_192433 | JGI IMG/M metagenome (GOLD analysis project Ga0265797, IMG submission 192433) | Plant litter microbial communities from East Loma Ridge, Irvine, California - P2 T30 | ecosystem: Environmental > Terrestrial > Plant litter > Unclassified | place: USA: California... | reverse complement strand
ATCAGCACGCCGATGGCAATGCTGGTCTCGCGGCTGGAGGCCAACGCCTGGCTCAGGCTCTCTTCGCTGCGGCGCAGGCGCCGGAGTTCGTCGCCGCGGGCCAGTGCCGCCTCGAAGGCCGGCAGCAGGCGCGCCCCATCGACCGGCTTGACCACATAACCCACCGCGCCGGCATCGGCGGCGGCGCGCGCGGTGTCGGTGTCGTCGCTGGCTGACAGGAACATGAACGGCACCGTGGTCCCTGCGCGCAGCAGCTGCGCCAGTTCAAGGCCGGACATGCCGGGCATCTCGATGTCGAGCACGACCAGGGCGATCTCCAGGCCGCGCTCCTCGACCAGGCGCAGGGCCTGGGCCGAGGTGCCGGCGGCGCACGTGTCGTAGCCGGCGTGTTGCAATACTTCAGCCAGGTATTCCCTGAGCAGGGCGTCGTCGTCCACGATCAAGACCAGGCGGCGCGCTGTCGTACTGCTTCCCATGCTGCCTCCTCGTCAATGGCGGGTTTGCTGAAGCCGACCGCGCCGGCTTCACTCCCTACGAGAAAAATATAGCACGCGCAGTGGCAATTGTGCCAATCAGAAATTCGCCGATGTCACATTTCAGGTTCAACAAGCTGCAGCACCATGCGCTGCTCGATCTGGTCGGAGCCCGGCCGCATCGGCTCGCGCACGCCGACATCGACGAAGCCGGCGCGCTCGTACAGGCGCAGCGCCGCGGCATTGGCGCAGTTGACGCCAAGGCGCAGCGCCTGCGCGCCACGCGCGCGCGACCAGCGCACCGCTTCCTCGAGCAAGGCGCCCGCGACGCCCTGCCCGCGCGCTTCCGGCGCCACCCACATCTGGAACAGGTTCACCAGATCGGGATCGTCGCTGTCCACCTTGGCCCAGGCCAGGCCGACCAGTTGCCCATCCATGTGGGCAGCCAGCGCGCGGTCGATGCCGGAGACGGTCGACCTGGTCATCCGCGTCGACCAGGCATCCGGCGCCAGCGCCTGTTCGGCGGCCAGCGTGCTGCCGAATGCGCTCGGCGAATCCTCCAGCGCGCGCAGGCGGATGGCGCGGTAGGCTGGCCATTCATCGGCACTGAAGGGGCGGATCAGGAAGGCGGCTGCGTGGACCATGGCAAGGCTTCGTTCGTTGACGGAAGATCATACTAGCAGGCAAGAACATCATGCAGTCGAGCGCCGATAGCAACCGATAGTTGCTACATTTGGCGCCACACCGAACCGGGGAGATACCGATGTCCGAACTTAACAAGAACGTGCTGCAACAGGCCAATGCAGCGGTAAGCCGTGGCGACAATGAAGGTTTTCTTGCCTACTGTACTGAAGACCTCGTCTGGTCCACGGTCGGCGGCGACACCCTGCGCGGCAAGGAAGCGGTGCGCGCCTGGATGGTGGACGGCTACGCCGAGCCGCCGACCTTTACGGTGCGCGAGCTGATTGCCGAAGGCGATATGGTTGCGGCGCTTGGCGATATCGAATCGACAGGCGACGACGGCCAACCGGTGCAGAACGCCTATTGCGATGTCTGGCGCTTGCGCGATGGCAAGCTGGCCGAGCTGCGCGCATTTGTCGTGCCTGTTGGAATGTGAGGCAGCGTGTCCACGATGAGAACGCTTCTGATGAATGCAGGATCGACCAGCGTTGAAGTCCCGTTCACGTCATTCTTCGCTAGTCCTTGAGGTCGGCCGGGCAACCAGCATACGCCTGGAAGCGCTGAAAACCATACTGCAAGCTCGTCTGATCGATGCTGTCAGCAAATCTTACAGCGATCAAATTCTTGACTTTTAGTTATTTGCAACCCCTTGTTTTAGCTGCATTTTTTTGTCTGGCATTCATATTGCTTAGCAATTTGCTACGCGGTGTTTTCATTAAGAAAATTCATTCTCTACTGCGTTCACACATTAAAACTAGGGGTTATAAATGAAAACATTTAAATCAGCAGTCATTGCTTCGGTATTACTCGCATCGCCGTTTGCATCGGCAGCGATTGTCACTTACGACATCAATGCGGCCTTAGCGCCATTAGGGTTCCTGACGTACGACCTGGATGGCGATGGAATCGACGATCTGGGTCTGGCCCGGAGCTGCTGCGCGCCGAACCAGACGTACATCAACGGCTTCGGTTTTACGACCGATTTCCAGTTTGCCTGGATCAACGCTGGTTCGGTCGTCGATGGTTCGCTCGCGTGGATGTCCGACATGGAGGGATACACCCCGGTAGCGAATACGCTTCCAGGCGCTAACTATTTGGCTGTCAGCAACACGTCAATCGGTAACTATTTCGGCTACCTCACCATTGACTACCAGGCCAGCGGTCAAATCCTGACAAGCTACACCTACGATAACACCGGCGCACCGATTACGGTCGGTGATGTCGGCGAAGTCCCCGAACCAGCGACGTTGGCCCTGCTGGGCTTGGGTATGGTAGGTATCCGCATGCAGCGCCGCCGCAAACTGTCGGCTTGAGCGTGAGCGAAAACAGCTTGTCCGTCGCATCACGGCGCTAGCCCGCGTCATCGCACCGATGTCGGGACGATTCATCAGATGGTGGGCGCACGCATCAATGATGCGTGCGACACCTTCGGGAACTTTTTTGCCAAGCACTCTCGGTGCTCCTAATCCTTCTCCCAATCCTCCAGGCGACGCTTCTGTGCGCGGCCGACTGCGATCCGGTTGCGGGTGGTGAAGGCGATCAGGCGCGCCACCACCACCGCCAGGTACATCAGGCCGATCAGCATCTCGACGCTGGCCAGCGCGCGCGCATGCACGGTCAGCGGGATCACGTCGCCGATGCCGGTGCTCGACAGCAGCGCGAAGCTCAGGTAATTCAGCTCGGTCCAGGTGCGCGGCGACGCCGCATTGACCGCCGCGCCGAAGGTGCCGGGATGGACTTCCTGCAGCAGGATGTACATGTGCGTGAAGCCCCAGGCGAGCAGGGTGAAGGTGGCGGCAGCCGCGAACAGCTCGTCGGTGGTGGCCAGCTCGTCGTCCATCATGTAGGCGATCAGGCTGCCGGCCGCATAAAAATAGAACAGTCCTTCCAGTCCGGACGACCAGGCCAGCAGATCATGCATCCCGAACAGGATCTGGGCCAGCAGCAGGCCGATGATCGGCACCGCCAGCGCCCAGCTCACCCGCACTTCGCCCGGCGTACGCCGCACCATGCGGATGGTAAAAGCCAGCACCACGATGCCGAAGACATTGAAGGCTACCCGGCCCGCCGGCGTGCCCTCGATGAAGGGATAGGCCAGCATGCCGACCAGCTGGACCAGGAACAGGATGGCGGACGGGTGGCGGCGGGTGTGGACGATGAGGCGCGGTGGTCGCATGGCACGCAGGCGGTAATGACGATGCGCCCATTGTAGGTCTACCCAGGCGGAAACAGCGCGCCGAATGCGCGCGCCGCCGCGCCCGGATCGCGCGCGCCATACACGCCCGTGATCGCCGCCACCAGGTCGACGCCGCGCGCCACCAGCGGCGCGGCATTCGCCGGGGTCATGCCACCAATGACCACGATCGGCAGCGTGAACTCGGCGCGCGCCTGGTCCAGCAGCTCGGGCGGCGTCACGAAGGTGTATTTCTTGACCAGGGAGGGATAGAAGCCGCCGAAGGCCACGTAGCTGGCGCCGGCATCGCGCGCGCTGCGCGCCAGCGCCAATTCGCCGTAGCACGAGGCGCCGACGATCTTGTCCGGGCCCAGCAGCGCGCGCGCCTGGGCGATGTCCTGGTCGGTATGGCCGAGGTGCACGCCGTCGGCGCCGATCGCCTGGCACAGTGCGATGTGGTCGTTGATGACCAGCGGGCGGCCATGGCGGCGGCACAGCGCCAGCAGCGCTGTCGCCTGCTCATGGCGTAGCTCCGGGCTGGCATCCTTGTGGCGATACTGGACCAGCGCCGCGCCGGCCGCGAGCGCGGCGTCGGTCGTGGCCAGCAGTTGGTCGGTGTCGTCCCAGTTGGGGGTGACGAGATACAGGCCGCGCATGGTAGCTCCTTTCAGCTTGTCGGTTGCAGCAGGCGGCGCGGGATGCGCTGCCCGGGGGCCAGCGCATACGACTGCGCCAGCGTGTGGTGGGTATAGGCCTGGGCGGCGTCGAGGGCTGCCTCCATGCCCTCGCCCAGGGCCAGGCGCGCCGCCAGCGCGGCGGCCAGGGTGCAGCCGCTGCCGTGGTAAGTGTCGGGCAGGCGCGGCCAGCGCCAGCTGCGCTGCTGTACGCCATCGACCAGCCAGCGATTGACGACGAACTCGCCGCCGCCATGCCCGCCGGTCTCCAGAAGCTGGCGGCCGGCCAGCGTGCCCAGCGCCGCGTGCTCGGGCAGATTGGGCAGCACGATGGTCGCCAGCGCCAGTAACGGGCGCAGTGACGCGACCGCATCGCCCTGCCCCAGCGCGTCGCCATGGCCGCTGGCCAACACCGGATCGAGGACTACCGGCAGCCCGGGCCGGCGCGCACGCAGGTCGCGGATGATGTCCGCGATTACCTCGGCATTGGCGGCGCTGCCCGGGATGCCGAGCTTGACCGCTTTGATCTCGAAGGCGGCCAGCAATGGCGCGGCCTGGCGCGCGACCAGTTCGGCGTCGACGGGGTTGGACGCGAACACCCGGTTATTGTCCTGGCAGGTCAAGGCCGTGGCCACCGGCAGCGGGTGGGCTCCTTGCGCCGCGATCGCCAGGATATCGGCCGCCAGGCCGGCGCCGCCGCCGGGATCGAGCCCGGCGAACACCAGCACGGCCGGGGTCACGGCCCGGGTCACGGCATGCGTCATGCCGTGATCTTCCCTTCCACGGGCGACGACGGCGAAGCCGCGAAGCGCTTCGGCATGCGGCCGGCAAGATACGCGTCGCGCCCGGCCAGCACCGCATGCTTCATCGCGCGCGCCATGCGCACCGGGTCGCGCGCGCCGGCGATCGCGGTGTTCATCAACACACCGTCGCAACCGAGCTCCATCGCGATCGCCGCATCCGACGCCGTGCCGACACCGGCGTCGACCAGCACCGGCACCGTGGCCTGCTCGATGATCAGCGACAGGTTCCAGGGATTGACGATGCCCATGCCGGAGCCGATGAGGGAGGCCAGCGGCATCACCGCCACGCAGCCGATCTCTTGCAGGATGCGGGCCTGGATCGGGTCGTCGCTGCAGTAGACCATGACGTCGAAGCCGTCTTTGACGAGCGCCTCGGCCGCAATCAAGGTCTCGGGCATGTGCGGGAACAGCGTCTTCTGGTCGCCCAGCACCTCGAGCTTGACCAGCTTGTGCCCGCCCAGCAGCTCGCGCGCCATCTGCAGCGTGTACACCGCGTCCTTGGCCGTGTAGCAGCCCGCCGTATTGGGCAGAATGGTGAATTCGGACGGCGGCAGCACGTCCAGCAGACTCGGTGCGTTCGGGTCCTGCCCGATGTTGACGCGCCGGATCGCCACCGTGATGATCTCGGCGCCGGCGGCCAGCGTGGCTTCGCGGGTCTGTTCCAGGTCGCGGTACTTGCCGCTGCCGACCAGCAGGCGCGAGCCGTAAGCGCGGCCGGCGATGGTCAGCACGTCCTTGTTCATCTCATTGTTCAAATCAAGCATTGCGTTCATATGTGTCTCCTTGTCAGCCGCCACCGATGGCGCGCACGATATCCACCCGGTCCTGTTCCTGCAGGCGCCGCTGCAGCCACTGCTGGCGCGGCACGACCTCGCGGTTGACCGCGAGCGCCATCCCCTGCCCGTCCAGCCCGAGCTGTTCGAGCAGGCCGAACAGGGTCTGGCCGGCGGGCACCGCGCATGGCGCGCCATTGACTTCAATCTGCGCCACTCAGACCTCCCGATACAGCTGGGCGCCATTGCGCACGAACTCGATCGCCTTTTCCTGCATCCCCTGCTGCAAGGCGGTCTCGCCCCCCATGCCATTGGCGGCGGCGTACTCGCGCACTTCCTGGGTGATCTTCATCGAGCAGAAATGCGGGCCGCACATCGAGCAGAAGTGGGCTACCTTGGCCGAATCTTTCGGTAAGGTCTCGTCATGGAATTCGCGCGCCTTATCAGGGTCGAGCCCGAGGTTGAACTGGTCTTCCCAACGGAACTCGAAGCGCGCCTTGGACAAGGCGTTGTCGCGCAGCTGGGCGCCCGGGTGGCCCTTGGCCAGGTCGGCCGCATGGGCCGCGATCTTGTACGTGATGATGCCGTCCTTGACGTCGTTCTTGTCGGGCAGGCCCAGGTGCTCCTTGGGCGTCACGTAGCACAGCATGGCGGTGCCGTACCAGCCGATATTGGCCGCGCCGATGCCCGAGGTGATGTGGTCGTAGCCGGGCGCGATGTCGGTGGTGAGGGGCCCGAGCGTGTAGAACGGCGCCTCATGGCACTGCTCCAGCTGCAGGTCCATGTTTTCCTTGATCAGGTGCAGCGGCACGTGGCCGGGGCCCTCGATGATGGTCTGCACATCGTGCTTCCAGGCGATCTGGGTCAGTTCGCCCAGCGTCTTGAGCTCGGCCAGCTGGGCTTCGTCGTTGGCGTCGTAGATCGAGCCGGGGCGCAGGCCGTCGCCCAGGCTGAACGAGACGTCATAGGCTTTCATGATCTCGCAGATATCTTCGAAATGCGTGTACAGGAAGGATTCGCGGTGGTGCGCCAGGCACCACTTGGCCATGATCGAGCCGCCGCGCGAGACGATGCCTGTCAGGCGCTTGGCCGTCATCGGCACATAGCGCAGCAGCACGCCAGCGTGGATCGTGAAGTAGTCGACGCCCTGCTCGGCCTGTTCGATCAGCGTGTCGCGGTAAATCTCCCAGGTCAGGTCCTCGGCCTTGCCGTTGACCTTTTCCAGCGCCTGGTAGATCGGCACGGTACCGATCGGCACCGGGCTGTTACGGATGATCCATTCGCGCGTCTCGTGGATATGCTTGCCGGTCGAGAGGTCCATGACGGTATCGGCGCCCCAGCGGATGGCCCAGGTCATCTTTTCGACTTCTTCGCCGATCGACGAGGTCACGGCCGAATTGCCGATATTCGCGTTGACCTTCACCAGGAAATTGCGGCCGATGATCATCGGTTCGAGTTCCGGGTGGTTGATATTGGCCGGGATGACCGCGCGCCCGCGCGCGACTTCGGAGCGGACGAATTCGGGCGTGATCTCGGGCGGGATGGAAGCCCCGAAGGATTGGCCCGGATGCTGGCGGCCCATCAGGTCGGCCACGCGCTGGCCCATCGGGCCGGACGCCTGCAGGCTCGCGATGTATTCCTTGCGCTGCATGTTCTCGCGCAGGGCGATGAATTCCATCTCGGGTGTGACGATGCCCTGGCGCGCGTAGTGCATTTGCGTGACGTTGGCGCCCCGGCTTGCTCGGCGCGGGGTGCGCTGCAGGTTGAAGCGCAGCGCTGCCAGGGCCGGGTCGTTCAGGCGCGCCTGGCCGTATTCGGACGACGGTCCGTCCAGCTGATTGGTGTCGCCGCGGCCGGCGATCCATCCCTGGCGCATGGGCGCGAGGCCGCTGCGGATATCGATCGTGGTGGCCGGCTCGGTGTACGGCCCGGACGTGTCGTAGACGAATAGCGGAGGATTGGGCTCGCCGCCAAAGCTGTCGGGCGTCGGCGACTGGTGGATTTCGCGCATCGGTACGCGGATATCGGGACTGCTGCCCTCGATATACACCTTGCGTGAATTGGGTAGTGGCGTGATGGCCGCCTGGTCCACCGTGGCGGTGGCGGAATCGAACAGGCGAGAAGACTTCGGCGGTGCGTTCATGTGGCTCCCTAGCGTACGGAGCCAGCTAAGGAGGTGCCGGATGCGGCAAGACAGGTGCGCGTGTGCGCATGCCTTGCGTTGAACCGGCTGCTTCCCTTCGCTGGCATTATCCAGATCAGGTTCGGAGGGTATTTCTCACCCGCGTGTCGTTTGAACGACATGCAGGACCCCTAGCGTGTGCCGGGCCGGGTTTCCCCGGTCCAGCGCGATAAATTATACGCGCATGTAATTTATAATGGTCGTTTTCGCACATCACACTCCACCACATCATGGAATTAGCCAAGTCTTTCGAGCCAGCCGACATTGAACAATTCTGGCGCGCCGAGTGGGAACAGCGCGGTTACTTCGCCGCCACCATGGACGAGGGCAAGCCGTCGTTCAGCATCCAGCTGCCGCCGCCTAACGTGACCGGCACCCTGCACATGGGCCACGCGTTCAACCAGACCATCATGGATGGCCTGACCCGCTACTACCGCATGCGCGGCTACAACACCGCCTGGGTGCCGGGCACCGACCACGCCGGTATCGCCACCCAGATCGTGGTCGAGCGCCAGCTCGACGCCCAGAAGATCTCGCGCCATGACCTCGGCCGCGATGCGTTCCTGGAAAAGGTGTGGGAGTGGAAGGAAAAGTCGGGCAACACCATCACCGGCCAGATGCGCCGCCTGGGCGCCTCGGCCGACTGGAAGCGCGAATATTTCACGATGGACGACACCCGCTCCACATCGGTGGTCGAAGTCTTCGTGCGACTGTACGAGCAGGGCCTGATCTACCGCGGCAAGCGCCTGGTCAACTGGGACCCGGTGCTGGGCACCGCGGTGTCCGACCTGGAAGTCGACTCGCAGGAAGAAGACGGCTCGATGTGGTACATCCAGTACCCGCTGGCAGACGGCAGCGGCCACCTGACGGTCGCGACCACCCGTCCTGAAACCATGCTGGGCGACGTCGCCGTGGCGGTCGACCCGACCGACGAGCGCTACACGCACCTGCACGGCAAGATGATCAAGCTGCCGCTGTCCGACCGCGAGATCCCGATCATCGCCGACAGCTACGTCGACAAGGAATTCGGCACCGGCTGCGTCAAGATCACCCCGGCCCACGACTTCAACGACTACGCGGTCGGCCAGCGCGCCGGCCTTGAGCCGATCAGCATCTTCACGCTCGACGCCAAGATCAACGAAAACGGCCCGGCCCAATACCAGGGCCTGGACCGCTTCGCCGCGCGCAAGCAGATCGTCGCCGACCTCGAAGCGCTGGGCCTGATGGAACAGATCAAGCCGCACAAGCTGATGGTCCCGCGCGGCGACCGCACCAACGTCGTGATCGAGCCGATGCTCACCGACCAGTGGTTCGTCGCGATGACCAAGCCGGCGCCGGAAGGCACCTTCAATCCGGGCAAGTCGATCACCGACGTGGCGCTGGAAAAAGTCGCCAGCGGCGAGATCAAGTTCGTGCCCGAGAACTGGAGCACGACCTACAATCAGTGGCTGGGTAATATCCAGGACTGGTGCATCTCGCGCCAGCTGTGGTGGGGCCACCGTATCCCGGCCTGGTTCGCCGAAGACGGCAGCATCGTCGTCGCGCGCGACGAAGAAGAAGCCAAGGCCAAGGCTGCGGCGCAAGGCATCGCCGGTGAACTGCGCCGCGACGACGACGTGCTCGACACCTGGTTCTCGTCGGCGCTGGTGCCCTTCTCGACCATGGGCTGGCCGGAAGAAACCCCGGACATGAAGATGTTCCTGCCGTCGTCGGTGCTGGTGACCGGCTTCGACATCATCTTCTTCTGGGTGGCGCGCATGGTCATGATGACCGCGCACTTCACCGGCAAGGTGCCGTTCGAGACCGTGTACGTGCACGGCCTGGTGCGCGATTCGCAGGGCCAGAAGATGTCGAAGTCGAAGGGCAATACGCTCGACCCGATCGACCTGATCGACGGCATCGACGTGGAAACCCTGGCGGCCAAGCGCACCACCGGCCTGATGGACCCGCGCGCCGCCGAGAAGATCGGCAAGGCGACGCGCAAAGAATTCCCGGAAGGGATCCCGGCCTTCGGCACCGACGCCGTGCGCTTCACCATGGCGAGCTACGCTTCGCTGGGCCGTAACATCAACTTCGACCTGGGCCGCGCGGAAGGCTATCGCAACTTCTGCAACAAGCTGTGGAACGCGACCCGTTTCGTCATGATGAACACCGAGGGCAAGGACTGCAGCGCGCCGAAGCCTGAAGACCTGTCGCCAGCCGACCGCTGGATCATCTCGCTGATGAACCGCGTCGAGCAGGATATCGCCAAGGGTTTCGCCGACTACCGCTTCGACAATATCGCCAGCAGCATCTACAAGTTCGTGTGGGACGAGTACTGCGACTGGTACCTGGAAGTCGCCAAGGTCAGCGTCCAGCAAGGCACCGAAGCGCAGCAACGCGCCACCCGCCACACCCTGCTGCGGGTGCTGGAAGTGATCCTGCGCCTGGCGCATCCGATCATCCCGTTCGTGACCGAAGCGCTGTGGCAGAGCATTGCACCGCTGGCCGGCAAGACCGGCGACACCATCATGCTGCAGCCGTATCCGCTGTTCGATGCGTCGCAGGTCGATGAAGAGGCGGAAGCCTGGATGGCGCAGTTCAAGACGCTGACCGACGCGACCCGCAACCTGCGCGGCGAGATGTCGCTGTCGCCGACGCTGCGCGTGCCGCTGATCGTCGAGCCGGGCAATGAAGCCGATCGCGCCAATATGGTGGTGTTCGCGCCGTACATCCAGCTGCTGGGCAAGCTGGCCGAGGTGCAGATCGTCGATGCGCTGCCGGAGTCGCCGGCTGCGGTGTCGATCGTTGGTACCACCAAGCTGATGCTGAAGGTCGAGATCGACGTCGCCGCCGAGCGCGAGCGCCTGTCGAAAGAGATCGCGCGCGTGGCTGGCGAGATCGCCAAGGCCAACGGCAAGCTGTCGAACGAGAGTTTCGTGGCGCGTGCACCGGCCGCCGTGGTGGCGCAGGAGCAGGAGCGCGTGGCGAATTTCTCGGCCACGCTGGCCAAGATGCAGGAGCAGCTCGAGAAGCTGCCGCCGGCGTAAGCGGTTTTTCCGCTCGCTGTCAAACGCGGCTTCGGCCGCGTTTTTCGTTGGTACGGCGGCGTGCTGGACCAGGTAGCGCGGCACACATCTGCCGCACGTGGAACCTGGCCCGGCAGGTTCTCAGAACCTGTCCCGGTAGGTGCTTATTGACTGATATACTTTCCAGCGCAGCATTATTTGTTTCGATGCGTGCAATATGAGCACGCTTTACAGGTCAGCAGAGGCATACCATGAGCCGCACGGTCGGACAGATTCAATCGAAAGTTGCTTCGGCTGTCACCACCCTGGCGCCGTTCCAGCGCCAGGCGCTCATCGTCGCGCTGCTGATCGCCCTGATCACGACGGCATTGCTCCCGGACGCTGCCAGCCAGTGGCCGGCAATCGCCGCCTTCCTGCCTGGCTATCAGACGGCAACGATCAGCTGCTATGCCGTGGTTGCCTATCTACTCTATGGATATTTCCGGCAGACCGGCCTGCACGCGCTGCTGTACCTGTTCGGCGGCTGCGTCTATACATCGGCCATTCTGCTTGTCCAGTTCTTTGCCTTTCCAGGGGCCTTCGTACCCGACACGCGCTTGCTCGGCGGTACGCAGACACCGAGCTGGCTGTGGTTTTTCTGGCACCTCGGTTCGACCGGCATGCTGTTCGGCTATGCCGCGGCAGAGTGGCGCCAGCCTGGCCGCACAGTCAGGCGCCCGATGGTTGCGTTCTGGAAATGCGTCGCACTGACGGCGCTCGCGCTCGCGCTGAGCGTAATGGCGGTGACGGTCTTCCACGATGCGATGCCGGTGGTCGACATCAAGGGCGACTTCAGCCGGATCACCAGCACCGGATATGCACCGCTGATCCAGATCGTCATCGTCGTGGCGCTGTGGATGCTATGGCGAGCGGATCGCTTCAGAACGCCCATGCATGCCTGGCTGGGTGTGGCGATGGTCGCGCTGGCCTTCGATAACGCGATCACGATGGCGGGCGGCACGCGGTTGTCGATTGGCTGGTATATCGGGCGCATCAACGCCTTGGTGTCGGCCTTTGTCATGCTGATTCTGTACCTGAAGGAAGTCAATCGGGTCTACCTGAATGCTGCCGCCAATGCACAGCAGCTGGGCGTGGCGAATGCCTTGCTGGAGACCGAACATGCGCGCATGCTCGATCTGTTCGAGCAGGCGCCCGGCTTCGTTGCGGTGCTCGTCGATGAAGACCACCGTATCGAATTGCACAATGCTGCATTCGGGCGCCTGGTCGGCGGTCGTACCGTCGCAGGTCGTTCCTTCCGCGAAACCTTACCGGAATTGCATGGCCAGGGTTATTTTGAACTGCTCGACGCGATCCGCACGCATGGCAGGGCCCACGTGGGCAAGGGAATGAAATTGACGCTGCTGCGTGCGGCAGGTGTCACCGAGGACATCTATATCGACGTCTTGTTTCAACCGAAGGACCGGGCGGACGGCAAGGGAATGCGTATTTTCGTGCAGGGCAGCGATGTCACCGAACAGCGGCGCGCCCAGCTCGAGGTGGAGCTTCAGCAGCAGACGCTCGAAACACTGGTGCAGGAGCGCACCAAAAAACTCGAAGAAACCCAAACGGCGCTGATGCATGCGCAAAAGCTGGAAGCGATCGGAAAATTGACTGGCGGCGTTGCACACGATTTCAATAACGTGCTGCATATCATCAATGGCAATCTGGATCTGATCAAGATGGTGTCAGCCGCCAATGCGCAGGTGCAGCAGCGCTGCGGCTCTGCCCAGACCGCCGTCAAGCGTGGCGCCAAGCTCTCGTCGCAGCTGCTCGCCTTCGCTCGCAAGCAGCCGTTGCAGCCGGATGCGATCAGTCTTTCCGCGACCTTTGCCTCGATTGATGTCTTGCTCAAGCGCGCTGTGGGGGAGCGGATCGATGTGCATTTCGCGCTGGCCGAGGATGCGTGGAATACGCTGGTCGACCCACAACAGCTGGAAAACGTCATCCTCAATCTGGCGCTCAATGCCAGCGATGCCATGGCCGATGGAGGCACGCTGACGATCGGCGTGTCGAATGTGACGCGACCGGACGGCGATTATGTCCATCTTGCATTCGGCGACACTGGGCACGGCATGTCGGATGCCGTCAAGGCGCGCGCATTCGAGCCATTCTTTTCGACCAAAGGTGTCGGCAAAGGAACAGGCCTGGGGCTGTCGATGGCGCATGGCTTCGTGCATCAAAGTGGCGGACATATTGACATCGACAGCGCAGAGGGCGTCGGCACGACCATCCACATCCTGCTGCCACGAACCGAGGCCGAACTCAGCGCAAAGTCGGACTCGGTCCTTGTCACCGATAAAGGCGGCAGCGAAACCATTCTGGTCGTCGACGACGAGCAGGACATTGTCGACAACGTTGCGGCGATCCTGCGTGATTTTGGGTATCGCGTGCTGACTGCCTCCAGCGCAGACGACGCGCTGACACGCCTGGCCGGGCAAAGCCGCATCGATCTGCTGTTTACCGATGTCGTCATGCCCGGGGGGATATCGGCAACCGAGCTTGCCGAGAAAGCAAGCGGGTTGCACCCGGGGATACGCGTGCTGTTCACCTCGGGCTATACCGAAAACGCGTTGATCCACAATGGCCGGCTCGATGAAGGCATCAACCTCCTGAGCAAACCATATGGACGTGCTGAATTGGCGAGTGCGGTCAGGACGCTCCTATCGGCATCGACGACAGCAACCATATTGGGTTGATGCGCGCCTTTACATCAGCAATGAGCAACACGCCGCGCCGGCTAGTCCAGACTGAAGAAGGAGGAATCGAGGACCAGCTCGCGTAGCGGCTGGTACTTTTGCTTGGCATGTTCCGCCTCGGCCCGCATACGCCCGGCGGCTTCGCGGTCGCCATCGGCATCGGCCAGGTCGGCGCGCTGCTCGAGCAGCAGGATACGTTCTTCGATGGCGCGCACGGCATCCCACAATCCCTTGTCGATGGCATCGTTGACTTCGACCAGCAGCGACTTGAGGGAATAGGCGTGACCGGTATGGCAGCGAAAGCGCACCAGCTTGCCTTCTTCGATCTGCACCAATACGCCATGACACTCGGGACAGGTGTATTTCGAGACCTTCCCGAGTTCCATCACCCCCGCCTGCATTCCATTGCCCTCGAGGGCGATCAGGTTCTCGATCTGCTGGCACTGGCTGGGTTTGTCGACGGCAGGCATGGGCACCTCGCTCATGAGCTCACGTGATATCTCGGCCGCCAGGGTCTCGATCGTGCCGATGCAATCCACCTTGACATGCTCGATCGCGCTGAACGGCATCGATGGGTACTGGGCCTCGTCGGGGTCCTGCACGAAGGCAAGGCCCTGGCGGTCCTTGATCTGCCACAGGCCCGCCGTGCCATCGTCCAGGGCGCCAGTCAGGATAACACCGATGACGCGTGGCCCGAACGCGATTGCCGCGGAGCGGAACAGGACATCGATCGCCGGCCTGGCGCGGCACTCCTTGGGGCCGCGGGTGACCCGCACGCGGTCGCCCTCGATCATCAGGTGACGATCCGGACCGGCGATATAGACCGTATCGGGCATGAGAAGCTGGTGGTCGTGGGCGAACGCCACATGCATGCCCGTGTGCTTCTGCAGAATCTGGTCCAGCGTGCTCGGCGAATGCGCCGCCATGTGCTGGGTGACGAAAAAACTCGCCGAGGAATCGGAAGGCAGGTGGGCGAACAGGGTCCGCAACGCCTCGATGCCGCCCGCCGAACTTCCGATGACAACGATATTGCGCTTGCCGAGATCCATGATCGCGTCCATCCCGTCTCCTCTCAGCCGTATGCGTCGATTCTACGCCCTTACGCGATGAGGCGTCGAAATCGCCGCGCAGAGAAACATTGGAATAGCTGACGGGCGCCGACCGGTTCCCGATCTGCCCGGAATGAAGGCTGTATGACAGTCGTTTGAAAGCGAGGGAATATCTGCGTTCGGCGATTACTGCGTACAATGATTGGTCGAGATCGCCGAGCAACAGACTTGGGAGCCAAGGACATTCGGCCGGCAATGGCAACTGACAATTCGAATTGGCGTTGCGGCTGCAGGAGGACTACATGATAGGGAACCAGCGTTCATGAAACCTCCGGTAATGGTCCAGCGTGCTCGAATCTTGCCATCTTCGTGCACCAACAGATCAATGGCAATTCTCCACACGTGTAGACTTTGCAGTACCGCCTGTAAAGCAATCAAGCAAGAAACCGCTTGCTGTAAAAAATAAGGTTCTATGAACAATGCAAATACTTGTCGTTGAGGATGATGCTGTCCTGGCAATGGTGTCGGTGCTGGCGTTGGAAGAAGCCGGGCACACGATCGCAGGGCTGGTCCACGATACGAAGAGTTTTCAACAACTGCCCACGCTGAACGGCACGGACCTGGCGCTTGTCGATATCAATCTTGCTGGAGCGAACGAAGGCCTGGAGGTTGCGCGCGCATTGCATGAGGATCAGATTCCGGTTTTGTTCATCAGTGGACAGATAAGCGCCGCACGTGAAAACGCCCATTTAGCCCTCGGTCTTCTACGCAAGCCCTACGAGCTTGAGGATCTGCTCGACAGTGTCGCGTACGTGCACAACACCTCTTCCAACACAGGCTCTACCGCGCGGCGGCCATCGGCATTGGAAATCTTCGAATCGAACGACAACTTATGAATGCTGAACACGCTTTCCGAGAAATGGGCGAACTCGAGTTTCGCGAACTTGCAGACAACGCGCCTGTCATGATCTGGCGTTCCCGACCAGACAAGCAATGCGATTGGTTCAACAAGCCCTGGATAGATTTCTCTGGCAGAAATCAAGAGGAACTGTTCGGCTATGGCTGGGCCGAAGACGTTCATCCTGAAGATTTTGAACGCTGCGTAACGATTTACCAGACTGCTTTCGATGCGCGTGAAAAGTTCACGATGCCCTACCGATTACGCCGCCATGACGGCGTGTATAGATGGTTCCTTGATAACGGCGCGCCGTTCTATCGCAATGGCGAGTTCGCTGGCTATTTCGGCAGCTGTATCGACATCACCGAGCATCGCGAACTGGAGGAGCACCAGCGGACACTGTTGGCAGAGCTGAATCATCGGGTCCGTAACAATCTACAGCTGATAATGTCATTCCTCCAGCTGTCGAAACTGCGTGCGAAAACCGACGAAGCAAAAACCTTGCTGCAAGGGGCAATGGCCCGTGTCAAGGGCGTCGGCATCATCCAGGACGAACTTCACCGGAACGCCTCGGGCACAGTCGAGCTGGCGGAATACCTGTCAGGACTGGCCACCGCTGTTTTGCGTTCCGAGAGCACTACCGACCTGGAGCTGATCGCCGATGTTTCCCCTGTAAGAGTGCCGTATGATCTTGCGGCAAATCTCGGCATGGTCGTGAATGAACTGATTACCAACTCCATCAAGCACGCTGGTCCAGAAAACACCGCAATTTTTCTGAAGGTCGATTCGATCGATGACGGCATCGAGGTCGTCATTGCCGATCGCGGCGTGGGCTTTCCGGAAGTCGCCAGAGATGCCAATCCAAGAATGCATGGAAGCGGCCTGGTCGATGCCCTGGTCAAGCGGCTGGGAGGTGCGATCAAGCGTTCAAATGCCGGTGGCGCGCAGGTTTCGGTCGTCGTCAAGCTGCCATAGCCATGGCGGCGCTGAAGCGTCTCCAACAAAGCCGCGTATGAACCGGGCCGGATGGTGACCGGCACCTTTTACCGCGCCGGCGGCTTGCGCAGCACGAACCGATAACGTTCGCCATGCGCCAGGAAGCTGACGCGGTCGCCCCAGCCTGCCGCCTCGACCTCGCGCGCGAAATCGGCGAGCGGCGACTTGAAGACGTCGTAGTCGTTGTAGTGGATGGGAATGGCATGCCGCGGCTGCACGATCTGCAGCAGTTGTATGCCGTCCTTTGCGTCCATCGTCACCTTGAACACCCCCAGGATGCGGGTTCCGCCAAGATGCAGCAAGGCCAGGTCGATGCCGGGAAAGCGCTGCGGAATCGCCTTGAGATCGTCGTGGACCAGGGTATCGCCGGTAACGTACATGCGGTAATCCGGCTGCGCGGGGTCGGCGCCGAAGTCATACACCGCGCCCATTACGCTCGGCAGCAGCGCTTGCGCGCCGAACTTGCCATGCCTGCCCGGCGCCGCCGTGATCCGCACGCGCGTGGTCCCTTTCTCGACGTCGAGCCGGTCCCAGTGCGACAGGCCGATGGTGCGCACGAAGCCCAGGCGTTCGAGGGCCTTGGCCGCGCCCGGGGTCGTGGCAATCGGTATGTTCTTGTCGAGCTTTTGCTGCACCCGCTTGTCGAAATGATCTTCGTGCATGTGCGACAGCACCACCAGGTCGATGGGCGGCAAGTCCTCGAGGGCGAGCGCGGGATTGGTGAGCCGTTCAGACGTCAAGCCATAGCCAAGGTGCACGTGCTCACCCTTGTGCAGGAAATTGGGATCGGTCAGGATCGTCAAGCCCCGGTAGCGGATCAGTACCGTTGCCGTGCCGATGAACTGGACGCCATCCTCGTCGGCTGCCGGCGCCGTGGATGCCGCCGGCAGCGTCAGGGAGAAGCCCGCCCCGGTTGCCGGTTGCGGGATTGTCTGCTGCGCCTCGGCGTGCGCAAGGTCGACCATTGCCATGGCCATGGTCAGTGCCGCTGTCAGCAGCCGGCGCCTCACGCTACCGGCGCAACTCTTACCAGGTTTCATCATTGCCTTCCTTTAAAAGGCTGCGTCGGTCAATACTGAAAAGACACTAGCATGATGGGCGGCGCCGTGACGTACGGTTCGTGCAGCACCTGCGTCGCTGTTTATTTCCGCTCCCCGCCAAGCGCACCGAACGCAAAGCGCAAGCCATAATTGTCCAGCGTGCCCGGCAGCCGCGCCGGATCCAGCCGCCCATGCGGCGCCAGCCGCAACGCCTTGCCGTCCGCGCCCTCGTCGATCAAGGCCCCCAGCATCACGCTGGTCAGCATCAACACCAGATTACGCGCCGGGCAGGTTACCGGCCCACTACTGAACGGCACCAGCGGCCAGTCCCGGTCCTGCGCATCCCTCACCTGATCGTCCTTCAACCACAGTTCCGGCGCAAAGCGGTCGGCGCACGCCATGCGCCGGTCATCCCGGTGGAAGAACGGCGTGTAGACCAGCACCCCGGTCCCGGCCGGCATCGTGCTCCCATCCCACTCGGTGTCGCGCGTCGTCTGGCGCAGGATCGCCGGTGTCGTCGGCCACAGGCGCAGCGATTCGAGCACGGTGGCGCGCAGGAACGGCAGATACTGGCGTGCCATGCCGGGATGGCTGCGCAGTTCTGCGCGCGCACGCGCCGCCTGTTCCGGATGCGCGGCCAGCAGCGCCAGCGCGCGGAAGGTGGCCATCCCGGCGGCGTCGAAGGCGAACAGCCATTGCGGCACCTGCTGGTTCGGCGCCGTGTCCAGGGTCTTCGGGATGCTCGCCGCCACCGCCGCCAGGCTGCCGGGTTCGGCGCGCTCGAGATAGCCCTGGATGCGCGCCAGGAAGCGCTCGCGCAGTCCGGTCTTCTTAGGACGCATGAAGGCCCAGTTGGCCGCCTTGCGCAGCGCGATGATCATATCGCTGATCTGCTGGTCATCGGCCGCACCGGCGCCGAAGACGATGCGCCGCACCAGGCGGGTCCAGCCGGCGTTGAAGCCATCCCAGTCGAGTTCGCCCTTGTTGCGCGCGCCGGCCAGCATGCGCGCCGCCTCGTCGTCGACCGCCGGCAGGAAGTTACCCACCATGTGATGCACCGCGCGTTCGTGCTCGAGCACGTCCTCGTTGAAGCGGCGCCGTTCTGCGCGCTCGCGGCCGCACGAAATCAAGGCCCCTTGCGGTTCGAAGTGCGACAGCGCAGCGCGCTTCTCGCTGCTGGCGGGAGTAAACGGGTCGGGCGACTCGTCGAGCACGCGGCGGACGTGTTCCGGCGCCAGCAACACGGCCTGCTTGCGGACCGGCAGCGGCAGCATCAGCGGCCCGTCTCCATACTTGTCGCGCAGCTGCTGCATGCGCCGCACCGCGCGCCGGTCGAGCTCAAGGCGCTCCGCCAGCGCCACCACCCTGGGGCGGCGCACGATTACGCCCTTGGCAAAGGTCGGGGCCAGCACATCCACGGCCAGGGCAAGCGTGTCGAGCACGCCGGCCGTGGCCAGGCCGCCGTTGCTGGCTGCGCCGCTCTTGCGGGAGGATTGGGACTTCCATTTAGCGGCGACGAAGCCGCCTGCCAAGCCGAGCGCGCCGGCGAGCAGCAGGTTCTGATTGCGTTTGTTCATGTCAGCGATTCTCCAAAATCAGCGCAAACGGGCACGACCGGGGCATATGCCTGGCAGTCCAGTTCGCAATGTGGACTTTACGACAAGGCCGGCAACGGCGACGCACGGCGGCCGGAGCAAAGCCATGTGACATCTGTCGCATAAATTGCTTGCGCCGCATGTGACAACTGTCGCATAATCGTCTCGACCTCAAGGAGACCCAATGCCTGCCGCGACCACGATTCCCTCCCCGACTGAATTGAGCCTGCTCAAAGCACTGTGGCGCGACGCCCCGCTCAGCGTGCGCGAACTGCATGCGCATGTCGCCGACGAACTGGGCTGGTCGTTCTCGTCGACCCGCAAGACGCTCGAACGCATGCTCGACAAGGGCATGGTGGCGCAGGAGAGCGCCAGCGGCATCCAGGTCTACCGCCCGCTGCTGGAAAAGGTCGGCACGCTGGCCGCCTTTGCGCGCGACTTCAGCCGGCGCGTGATGGAGATGGATGCGCCGCTGGCGGCGTCGATGTTCACCGGCAGCAAACTGGTCGACCAGCAGGAACTGGAACGACTGGAAAGCCTGCTGCAAGACTGGCCGGAGGACGAAGCGTGAGCGCGCAATGGTGGCTCGTGGCGCTGCACTTCACCGCCGCCAGCGCCGGCAGCGCGCTGTTCGCGGCCATCCTGCTCGCCGGCCTGCGTCGGGCCGCCGCACGCTGGCCGGCGCTGTTGGCGCACCGCAGCCCGTGGCTAGGTGCGCAGGTAGCAGTCGCGCTGGTGTTTGCGTTGGCCTTTATCCCGCGCAGCCAGATCGCGCCCACGGTGATGCTGGCGGCGCCGGCCATTGCCGACACGGCGCCTGCCACGAATGAGCGCAATCCTTCGCCGGCAGTCAATACGATTCAGCAGGCACCGGATGCCGATCCGACCGAGCTACTACTCCAATGGCTGCCGCTCGCCTGGCTCGCCATCTATCTGACGGGCCTCGCCTGGCACGCAATGCAGCGCCTGCAGTCCACCCTGCGCTGGCGCGCACTGCTGCGCCAGACGCGCGTGCTTGGCGACGCCGAATTGCGCACCAGCCCTGCCATGACGCCTGGCCAGCGCGCCTACATCGCCGCCGCCATGCTGACGGTGCGTACGACCGGCCTGCCCGTCTCACCCATGCTGCACGGTGTGCTGCGCCCCGGCCTGCTGCTACCGGCGCATATGGCAGCGCTGGACGAGGGCCAGCAGCAGATGATCGTCGAGCATGAACTGACCCATTGCCGCCGCGCCGATCCGCTGTGGCTGGCCTTGTCCGGATTCGCCGGCCTGCTGTTCTGGTTCAACCGGCCCTGTCGCAAGCTGGGCTACGCCGTGCGCGAAGCGGTGGAACTCGGCTGCGACGACGCGGTGCTGGCCGGTCGCTCGGCCAGCGAACGGCAGGGTTATGCAGCCGCCCTCGTGGCGCAGCTGCGCCTGCAGGCACAGCGCGCCGTGCCGGCGGGCGCCGCATTCGGCGACCTGGGCGTGCGTGGCCGTATCCAGCGCATGCGCGCCGCCCAGCCGGCGCGCCTGTCCTGGCGTGGCCGGCTGCTGGCCGGCGCCGCACTCGGCGGCCTGGCATTCGGCGGCGCCGCGCTGCAGCCGGCATTTTCCTCGCAAGCCGCAACCGTTCCTATGCCATCGCTGGCAGCACTGGAGGCCCCACAGCCCGTGCCGGAAGTCTGGCGTTATCCGCTGGCACAGGCACGCGTTACCAGCCTGTATGGCGTACGCAGCCCGAGCCGCCCCAAGGGCCACAAGGGCATCGATTTCGCGGCCCGGCGCGGCACGCAAGTGGCCGCAGTCGCCGCCGGCAGCGTCGCACAAACCGGCTTCGATGCGGCCTGGGGCCATTATGTGCGCGTCGACCACGGCGGCGGACGCAGCTCGCTGCTGATCCATCTCGAGCGCATCGACGTGGCCGACGGCCAGCACGTGGCGGCCGGCGACCTGCTCGGCACGTCCGGCGCCAGCGGCAAGGCCACCGGAGCGCACCTGCACCTGGAGTACTGGCAGGATGGGCAGCGGCTCGATCCCGCCCTGGTGCTGCCCGACCTGCTGGCGCACGCCACCGCCAGGGCCATCGCCCAGCGCGCGGCGCAAGGCTCTCCCATCCCCCTGGACCGGTAATCCCCATGCGAATCATCCGAACCGGCAGCGCTGGCGCGCTGCTGCTGGCGGCGCACGCCCCTGCGTTTGGCCAGTCCCTGCCCGACGCCGCGGCCGCACCCATGCAACAGGTCGTGGTCAGCGCTGGCGCAGTCGACGCGCGCACGCAATCGACGACCGGCGCCATCGTCGTCGGCCGCGACGAGATCGTGCGCCACGGCGACGCCAGCCTGGCCGATGTGCTGAAACGCCAGCCCGGCATCACCATCGACGGCAGCCCGGGCGGCACGCCCGCGATCCGCATGCGCGGCATGGGCGGCGAGCATGTCGCCATCCTGCTCAACGGCCTGCCCGCCCCAAGCGGCTTCTCGCTCGAGTCGCTGGGACCGGACCTGATCGAACGTATCGAGATCGCGCGCACCGCGACGGCCGAAACCAGCAGCCAGGCGGTCGCCGGTACCATCAATGTGATCCTGCGCCGCGCCGGTGTGCCGAAGGGCGCCAGTGCGGGCGAAATCAAGGCCGGCAGCGCCGTCGTCGACGGCTACGCCGCGCCGCAGCTGCTGGCCCAGTACAGCGGCCGCATGGACGCCCTTGCCTACACCATCACGGCGACGCTACAGCGCAACCGCAATCCGATCACGGCGCGCACCATCGAAGAAGGCGCCAACCCCGCCCTGCTGCGCCGCATCGACTGGACCGACCATCAGGTCGAGGATGTGCTGGAACTGGCGCCGCGCCTGTCGTGGCAGCCGAACGCGCGCGACAGCCTGACGCTGAACAGCTACCTGCGCCAGCGCCGCATCGATAACGTCAAGGCCGAGAATGAAACCACGGTGGTCGGCAGCCCGACCGCGTACCCGCACGCCGACCAGGCCTACCGAACCGACCCGCGTCACGCTTACGCCGACCTGTCCTGGGATCGCAAGCTGGGCGGCGGCGCGCGCCTGGCCGCCAAGCTCTCGGGCTTCTACACCACGCGCGACGCCGATTTCTTCTATCACGGCCGCAACCTGCAGGACGCTCTGCTGCGCACCAACACGGTCGCCTCCGGCCCCACCGAACGCGAAGCGACATTCAGCGGCAGCTGGCGCCGCCCGCTAGGGCGCAACCACCTGCTGGCCGCCGGCTGGGAACTGGGCCGCAAGACGCGCACCGAATACCGGCGCGAGCGCCAGACCGGCGCCGATGGCGTCCTGCTGCTCGAGAGCGACGAGGATTACCGCGCACAGGTAACGCGCAGCGCCTTCTTCATCCAGGACGAGTGGGACATCACGCCCGCCTGGTCGGCCTACCTCGGCCTGCGCCGCGAAGACCTGCGCACCAGCGGCGAAGGCAACGCGGCGGCGCCGGTGGATGTCGACGCCGGCGCCTGGAGCCCGATCTTCCAGACCCTGTACCGGTTCCAGGGGACGGAACAAGGGCCGCGCGATGGTCTGCGACTGGCCGCGAGCCGCACCTATAAAGCGCCGAACATCTTCCAGCTGATGCCGCGCCGCTACGTGGTCGACAACAACAACAGCGCCACCAATCCCGACCAGCAGGGCAATCCCGCGCTGCGGCCCGAACTCGCGCTGGGCGTCGACCTGGCCTGGGAACGCACCATCGGCAAGCACGATATGTTCAGCGTCAGCGCATTCCACAAGCGCATCCGCGACATCACGCTGGTCGACGTCACCGTGAACGCCGGCATATGGACTGCCACGCCGCGCAACCGCGGCCGGGCCACCGTGCGCGGCCTGGAATTCGACGGCAAGGCGACGCGCGGCGCGTTTTCGGGCCGCATCAACCTGGCGCGCAACTGGTCGCGCGTGGACAGCGTTCCCGGTCCCGGCAACCGCATTGCGGGCCAGCCGGCATACAGCGGCAACATCGGCCTGGACTATGCCTCGACCGCCGCCCGCATCGACGCCGGCGCCACCTATACTGTGCGGGGCCGCGCCGCCAGCCGCACCAGCGCCTGGCTGCTTAGCGAAGACGGCGCCGCACGCCAGCTCGATCTGTACGCGCTGTGGAAACGCAGCGCCAGTGCGCGCCTGCACCTGGCAGTGACGAATCTGCTGCATGACGATGTGCGCGAACGGCGCACGTTCGACGGACCCGCCGCGCTGGTGCGCACGACGCTGTTCCGGGTGCGCCCGACCTGGCGCCTGGTGTGGGAACAAACCTTGTAAGGACCGATGATGACGCCTCCTGTTTCGTCCCACCGCAACTTCGGCATCGACTGCCTGCGCGGCCTGGCCATCCTACTCGTGATCGTGCACCACCTGGCGCTGCCGTTCCGGCTGCCGCTGGGCCCGAGCCTGCTCGGCGAGTGGCTGCCCAAGCGCCTGATCGACGCCGTCAGCTTCAATGGTTATGAAGCGGTATTCATGTTCTTTGCGATCTCGGGCTTCCTGATCACGCTGCGCATCATCGAGCGCGATGGTGGCATCAAACAGGTCGACCTGCGCCGCTTCTACCGGGCGCGCGCACGGCGCATCCTGCCGCTGCTGGGGCTTGCGTTAGCGCTGCTGTCGGTGCTGGCCTGGTGTGGCGTGCCCGGCTTCGCACCCGAATCCGACCGCCAGTCGCTGGGCGGCCTGCTGCTGTCGGCGCTGACCTTCACCTTCAACTGGTACGAAGGCCAGACCGGCTGGGCGCCTGCAGGCTGGGACGTGCTGTGGTCCCTGTCCATCGAAGAAGTGTTCTACGTCGGCTTTCCGCTACTCTGCCTGTGGCTGCCGGGCCGGCTGCTGATCGGTGTGCTGCTGGCGTGGGCGCTGGGCATGAACTTCCTGCGGGACCTGGTTCCCTTCAGCGACGAGGTATGGCGCGAAAAAGCCTATTTGCCAGGCATGTCGGCGATGGCCTGGGGCGTCCTGAGCGCGATGCTGGCGCGCCGCTTGCGCGGGCGCGGCTCGCGCGTTGCGGGCCTGGTCGGCGCCTGCGGCCTGCTGCTGGTGCTCGGCTGGTCCGACATCGTGTACCGGCAGCTGTTCAAGTCGAACCTGTACTTCATCTGCGCCGGCACCTGCCTGATGCTGCTGGCCTTCCACGCGCATCCACCTGCGCCCGTGCGTGGCCTGCGCTGGCTGGCGCGCATGGGGACCCTGAGTTATGAGCTGTACCTGTTCCACATGTTCGTCGTGCTGGCCGCCGTCGGCCTGTACCGGGGCCTGGTGGGCGACGTGCAGACCTTGACTTTTGTCGTCTACCTGCCGGTGGTGCTGTGCAGCGTCGCGCTGGCGCGACTGCTCGAACACGGCACCGCGCGCCTGGGCCTGGGCGGCCACATGTCATGGCGCTGCGCCAGCAAGAAGGATGCGGTATGAGGACGGTTGGATGGAAGGGGTGGGCGGGCCTGTTCGCCGCTGGCGTACTGGCGTATCTGCTGGCCTATTTGCTGGTCGCCGCCGTCTGGGCCTGGTCGACATTCGATGCGGCGATTGCGCGCTTTGCCCCGTTGCCCGACATGCCGCTGTCGGCGCGCCAGGTTGCCATCCTCACGCAGGTGGAAGACCCGGCATTCGCCACGCACCACGGCATCAGCCTGGGCGACGGCCAGGGATTGGCTACCATCTCTGGCGCGCTCGCACGCGATGTCTACCTGGGCGGTAGCGATGTCGATGGCGTGGCCGGCACGCTGCAAGGGCTGTACCGCCGCATCCATGATTGCTGCAAGAAGATCGACCTGGGCCGCGACGTGATGGCGGTGGTGCTCGATGCTCGCCTGTCCAAGCAGCGGCAGCTGGCGCTGTACGCGTCGCGGGTGTATATGGGCACCCATGGCGGGCGACAGATCAGCGGCTTGCCGCAAGCCGCGCTCACCTACCTGGGCAAACCGCTGGCCACGATCACCGACCGTGAGTTCATCGGCCTGGCCGCCATGATCAAGGCGCCGAACCACTATCATCCGACCCGCAATCCGGCGGCCTGGTCGATCCGCGTGGGGCGGATCACTGCCCTCTTGGCCGGGACTTGCCAGGCCAGCGGCTGGTTCGATACGCAGCTCGAAGGCTGCGCAAGGTAAGGCAGGCCTTACTCGAGATCGCGCCACCAGGCGCGCCCGGCTTGCGGCTGCCGCAGGTCGACCGCCTCGCCCATCTCCGGCGTGGTCAGCTTGACGCCCTTGTCATCGGCAAGCTTGGCGATGCGGTCGAACGGATCCTGCCAGCGGTGCATGCCCAGGTCGAAGGTGCCGTTATGCACGGGCAGCAGCCACTTCGCATTGAGGTCCTGGAAGGCCTGCATGGTCTGTTCCGGCTGCATGTGCACATCGGGCCAGCGCTTGTCGTAGGCGCCGGTCTCTAACAGCGCCATGTCGAACGGGCCGTACTTGGCGCCGATCTCCTTGAAGCCCTTGAAGTAGCCGGTGTCGCCGCTGAAGAACAGGCGCAGGCTGTCGTGCTGGATCACCCATGATGCCCACAGCGTGGTATTGGTGTCGAATGGGGTGCGGCCCGAGAAATGCTGTGCCGGCGTCGCCACGAAGCGCACGCCATCGAGTTCCGTCCCCTGCCACCAGTCGAACTGGCGCACCTTGGCACGCTCGACACCCCAGTCGATCAGGCGCTCGCCCACGCCCAGCGGCGTCAGGAACATCGAGGTCTTGGCGGCCAGCGCCTTTACGGCCGCATGATCCAGGTGGTCGTAGTGGTCGTGCGACAGGATCACAGCCTTGATCGGCGGCAGGTCGTCGATCGAGATCGGCGGCGCGTGGAAGCGCGCCGGGCCGGCCCATTGCACCGGCGAGGCGCGTTCGGAGAACACCGGATCGGTCAGATAGAACTCGCCGCCCAACTTGATCAGCATGGTCGAGTGGCCGAGGCGGTACAAGGTGTGGTCGGGCGCGGCCAGCAGCGCGGCCTGCGTCAGCGTCTGCACCGGCACCGTTTGCTGCGGAATCGTCCCCTTCGGTTTATCGAACAGGAAGATCCACCACAGCTTGGCCATTTCGCCCACGCTCATCTTGTACATCTCGACAGGGTTGCGGTACTTGCCGTCCTGGAGTTGGGGCGAGGCCGCAATTTTGGTGGTGGCGGTGGCGGAAAAAGAGGTGCAGGCAGCCATGATAGCGAGTGCTCCAATAAAGGTGATGCCGAATAGTAGGCGCATGTTTGTGGGTAAAAGGTCAAAAGTACACTACACAGTGTAGTATCGAATTTTGAGAAAGTAAACTCGCGAGTGTAAAATTTAGGTATGCACACTTCGACCCGCCTGACCGACCGGAAACGCAGCGCCATCCTGGCGGCAGCTGCCGAGCAGTTCCGCGTCCACGGTTACGAGACCGCCAGCATGGACGACATCGCCGCGCTCGCGGGCGTGTCCAAGCGCACCGTGTACAACCACTTCGGCAGCAAGGAAGAACTGTTCGGGGAGACGCTGATGCAGATGTTCGAGAGCAGCGCCGGCCTGCTCGAACTGGGCTACCAGCCAGAACGCGACTTGCGCGCGCAGCTGGTCGAGCTGATGCGGCTCAAGATGCGCACCCTGGACGATCCGGAATTCATTGCGCTTGCGCGGGTGGCGATGGGCGAAGCAATCCATTCGCCGGAGCGCGCCCTGCCGATCGTTGCACGCCTGGGACAGCGCGAGGAAGGCGTCACCACCTGGATCCGCGCGGCCCAGGCTGACGGCAAACTCAAACCCGGCGACCCCACGTTTGCGGCGACCCTGCTGCAGGGCCAGATCAAGACGTTCGCATTCTGGCCGCAGATCGCGATGGGCGCCCCTGCCCTGTCACCGGAGCAGCAGGAGCTTGTCATCGACGCCGCGGTGTCGATGTTCCTGTCTTACTTTGCGCAAGACACAAAATAGTTGTGTTTCGGTGCTAATCGGTAGCGCTCGTTCAAGAAATATGGCGCAATGATTGCTCCCGAAGAACTGGCGCGGCAACTTAGTGAGTTGGAAAGGACTGCAATACTAACCAGGCTGCGACTGGCATGGTATTTCAGCAGAACTGTTGTTTTCTCGAAAGATAATCCCGTGCAACAGGCGGCTTTGGGGCGGGAGCAAACGGTTGGAGTGGTTCAATGCCAAGCTGTAAAGCCGTTGTTCTGAGTACGACGCAGAAACAGCTTCAAATTCTGTGGCAAACTTTTCTTTCTATGTTTGCAAATTAAAACAATTAATAGCTCTTGTGGCTAACTTTTTTTAGGAAACCATGGTTCAGTAGGACCTCACTCTCTGATGTTCTGGAGCGGTTCTGGCAAGCATTTTTTATTCTTAGACAGATGGTAATGACCAATGTACGGGTGCTGCAGAAACACAGCGGCAAGAGTGGGACTGGACCACACAACTCCAGGCTCACCCGGCCGGAACGCTGTCTCGAGCAAGGTTCTTAGTTCCCACAACGGGCAACCGTGCATTCCACTTGGCGATGTCGACACCTTTGACCAGCATCCACAGGCACATCGCACTTTCCCCGATAAATGCCGGCAGCAAGATCGCCGGGAACAGCATGGTATGCACCGCCGGCGACAGAAACATGGCGAAACTGTTGACTAAGTAGCAAGAGCCGACGATCTGCATCCCAACGCCAAGGATGGCAGGCAGGTAGCCAGATTTGCGGATCAGGTTGCCCACCAGCAGGCACTGGACGCCGAAAAAGATCAGGGCGACCCCGAAGGTTTTTGCATGCGCGGAAAGGGCAAGGTAGCTCATGGCGTAGCGTTGCTCTACGCTGGCGACCTTGGCCAGGGCGGTGCTGGTGAGCGGATCGAGCGTCTCCTGCAGCTGAAGTGCGCACAGGCTTTCCACCGATAGGGAAACCAGTCCAAAACAAACGACCGCCAAGGCCAAGTGCTTGTTGACTGGCTGCAGAAGGAAATACCAGATCGCGGTCAGCGCCACCGCGCAGACCAGCAGCAACAGCTGGCTCGCGATGCCTACCCGCCACAGGAACTCCGATTCGAGAATGCGCAAGGCTGTGGCGGAAGGGTCTCCCGCCACGACCAGACTGTTGCGGATGAGCGCTTCGCCAGACACCCCGATGACAATGATGAGCAGGTAAAGGAATCCCCCAATGCGGGCAAAGCTCTGTACCAGCTGCGTTCCGGCGCTGCTACGATGTGCTTCAAGCATGACGCTTTCCTATTATAAATTGGGCCTCGTTGAGGTTACGGCAATGTTTTCAAGCCGTCAATATAGATTGGCTGCCTCGGCCGCGCGGTAGGTCAACCATCTCCGTACCGTTAACGGAGCTGCCTCAGTGTGAAGTCCGCTCTGGGTCGACAGCTGCCGGTCGAAACAGTCAGTGACTTTTTCAGTCCGGCAACCTGCTAAGCTAATGCGAACGACCGAGATCGGCCAGAAGCGGTCGTCGGTGTTCGCAAGAATAGTAGAGTGATTTGACGGGAGCGGGGATGGAAACCGATGAGATTTGCGTTCGCTATGCCAACGAGGCGGTTGGTATCGTGCTGCGATTGCTGGAGGAAGAGAACGGGCAAACAAGAACTGTCCTAGCCGAAGGTCAGCCAAACGCGCTCAGGATGTTGGGCGAACTGTTGATTGCCGTCGCCGATGGGAGTAGTGGCGACAGCTTTCACATATCGCCCTTCGGCCCCGGTAGCATACATTTTGACCGTACGTCAGAACTCGGAATCTACATTCATAGGCTTTGACACCGATTCAAGCTCTCTGACCGTCTGTTCTGGGTCGGGTCCGGTCCCTCGTGACAGTCTGCGATTTTTCGGCTCTAGCGACCTGCTATGCTGAGCTGAAGAGCCGAGATCGGCCATAAGCGAACGTGCGGCAATTTAACTGTTTTCGTTTTCAAGGACGTATCGATGCGGCGATTCGATGAACATGCGGTAGTTTCGGTAACCAAAGATTCGGAAAATGAAAGGCCGATACCGTCAGCATGGCGGCCAACTCTCAAGAACATCGTTGATGCCTTTGTTCGTTATGACTACCGTCTTGCAAATGGGGGCGCTGGGGTCGCTCCGATATCGGAAGAAACCGCAACGCAGATTCGCACGTACGTTCAAGAGTACGGGGCAAAGCTGGTCTCACTCCCGCAAGAGTCGTGGGCTACATCGGTGTGTATCTGGATGGGCGATCACTGGGACGCATTGATTGATCTCTGGACGGAAGAGGAAGGCAGTAGCGACCTCGTGTTGCAGGTTCACATATCAGAAGTTGACGATGAATTCCTTGTGACCGTCTACATGGTCTACGTTCCATAACACAATGATAAAGCGGGATAGAGGCACTGCTCCACCTTACTAAGTGGTTGGGAAAGTCCGCTTCGGGTCGATAGCGGTCCTTCGCTAGTGAGCTGCTTTCAATAGCGGACATATTGACGTAACAAGTCAAACAGCGTGCACTGGCAATTTCGATCGTGAAAAACGCACAAAGACTAATTTGATATCGGTTTGCAATCCGAGGTCCCTCGATATATATCAGCCAGCTAAAGAAGGGAAATTTATGTTCCTAACAGGTCAAGACTATTTATCGCACATCCATGCTCTCATCTCTAACAGCGATAAAATTGATATCGCCGTAGCATTCTGGGGAAAGGGGTCTGAAAAGCTCCTCCCACTGGGAGCTGAAAACAAGGTGCGTATTATCTGCAATCTTTCATCAGGAGGGACCAATCCAGAACCAATCAAGGCACTTCAGCATCGCAACTTTCAGGTTAAGCAGCTAGATGACTTACATGCCAAAGTAATACTTGGCAGTACGGGGGCCGTTGTCGGTTCAGCGAATCATTCAACTAATGGATTGCAACTTGAAGGAGCCATGAGTAGTGCATGGAGCGAAGCGGGGATCCAGACCAATGAAGTCCGAAGCCTAGCGGATATAGCAGCATGGTTCGAGGCCGAGTGGCAACGTGCACGTACGATAACATCGCGAGACATAGAAGTTGCAAAGGCAGCGTGGGACAAGAGATTTGCTAACCGGCCACTGATGCCAGAGAAAACAATAGCCACTTTGAGCAAGTCAGACTTAATCGGCCGGCCCCTCTTTGGCGTTTTGTGGGCTGAGGAAGCGTCGGCCGAAGCCAACGCAATACACGAAAACGTGGTGTCCCGTGCTGAAGAGATGGGTATGGGACATGATTTCATCGCTAATCTGAGTTTCTACGAAGACTGGCCGTCGTTGCCGTACGGTGCAGACCTTGTAAGCTTCCAGTTCAAACGGAATGGGAAATACAGGTACGATGGGGTCTACCGCCGCCTAGATGACAAGGAGGAGGTGGTAAAAGAATCAAAATCTAGTCAGAAGATGCAGTTTGTTCTCAAGCAGAAGACAATGCTAGGACTACCTGTGCGTTCCAATGATAGCAAACTGCTTGAACAAAAGTTGGCCGAGCGCCTCGATGTCCTGATGACCAACTATAACGATGGCATCGGCACGGTGTTCCCCATCCACGAGCTATATGGCGAGGATTAGTGTCAAGGTTGGACCGTGGTGGCAGGTGATCAAGAGCGGCAGATGTGCGAAGGAGCTACGGAGTAAAACCCTAGCTCGAACCTCCCCTTCGGTTCCGTTCCAGCCCGTCGTGACAGTCTGCGATTTTCCACCTTGGCGACCTGCTATGCTGAGCTCGAGGGCCGAGATCGGCCAAAAGCGGACGCAGGCTGGTTGATTTGACTGCGGTAGAATTAGCTACTCATTGCAACTTTCCCACAAAATATGCCGCGATTTTCTGGAGTTGCCTGTTCGCTGCTACTTATCTCCTGTACGTTAGGCCCGAGCGCTGTTAACGATTATGAAGGTCTAGGTAGTAGTCAGCTAGCCAAAACGCTTCGCTCGTCTCTCTTCTTAGGAGAAAGCACGGTCAATCGTTCAGTCGTCAAGTTGGTGAATCCGGAAATGTTCTCGGCTAGTGAAGACCTACGATCGGAACTGATTCGTCTAGGTTTTAGTTGCGGGCCGCTTCCCGAACCAAAATGCCTCTACGACGGGAGCGCGAAGTCCGAACTAACCATGCCCCCGTCGCAGACAATCTACGTAAGGACAGTTGTTAGAATCTCCATCGAACTCGACGGCAAGCCTTTAAAAGTTGTCACTAAGATCACCAGAGAGTCCACTGATCGATAATTTTGGCTTTCGTCAGCGTCTGCATTGGGTCGCGAGCTGCCTGTAGTGACACTTCGCGAATTTTTCGCATTGTCAACCTGCTATCCTGGTTCGACCGCCTGCAGTCGGCCATAAGCGGTCCTTCGTCAGCAGAGCGCCACACGAGCGGAAGTCACAGAAAGTCAGGTACTTTCGTGATTCCAGCGCGCGACTGATCAGGGACCCGAACATCGCCGAAGCCGGGCGGGTTGTGTCCGAAGATGATCGCTTCTGGCACAACATATGCAATAACCGTGTCCTAAGTTCGTACGTGTTGTTGTAGCTGTTTCCCAACACGATGACCGGCTCGCTCACAATCCAAGTGGAACTAACAAAATCTATATAAGCACTTATATAGTTAGTGATAAAATCATCACACGAAACTAGGATTAGGCACGCAACTACGACATTTGATCGAACTGCTCGACGGCGCGGTCGAGCAGTCCTATGTAGACGCTGGATTGAATTACCGTCCGCGCTATACGCCGGTGATGCGGGTACTAGCCGAACAGTCGAGCGCGACGATCGGTGAATTGGCATCCCTCGGCGGTTTGACGCAACCCGCCGCCACGCAGACTGTAGCCGTGATGGTCAAGAAAGGACTTTTGACCGTGTCCGCCGACGGCGAAGACGGCCGGCAGCGCGTCGTGCGTCTCAGCGCTGCCGGTGCAGCGATGCTGCCGCAATTGCGTGTCTGCTGGCGAGCAACAAAATTCGCAGCCGACAGTCTCGATGCGGAACTGGCCATACCTTTGTCGGGCTGCCTCTCGCAGGCAATTACCGCGCTCGAGACGCGCTCGTTCACAGAACGCATCCGTGACGCGAATGCAAACAAACTGGAAGGCTAATTCAACAACTATCGTTTTTCCCGGGCCGTTGATTTGGCATCATTCACCGTCGGCGCGCCGCTATGTCCACCAGGGGATGTTGCAGACCGTACTTGCTCACGTGGCACAGGACATCAGGTAGCCACTAAAGGACGTCACGCGTGTAGAACCGAAAGGACGTAGCTTCAATCGAGTCGCCAAACAGACAACTAATTGCACAGGCAGAGGCAGAGGCAGAAATGATTAAGAGATGGCTAGTCATACCGGTATTTTCGGCTTTAATCACGTTTGGCGCGATCTATACCATGGATATATGGTTTCCGTTTCTACAAGATCTTAAACCGAAAGCTGAGATTGTCATTGACAAGGGAACCCGTAAGGAAACGATCGATACCTTGATAGCAAAGCTCAACGCCCACTATGTTTTCCCCGAAAAGGCCAAGCAAGTGGAATCAACTTTGCGTCAGAACCTGCGTGAAGCCAAGTACGACAAAATTTCGGATGGCGATAAATTTGCCGAGGTACTGACGGAGGACCTGTACCAGATTACCCATGACCAACACATGGCGGTGAGGTCCAGCCCCAAGAAGGTTCCGTACGACCAAGCCGATGCCCCTCCGCCGACGACGCAAGCGGAATGGGACCAGCGGACACCTTTCGTCAGACGTCACCTGCTGAACATCGGGCTGGCACTTGGAAAAGTTGGCTCGGCGGAGGTCGAGCACCTCGCGTCGAACATTGGCTATTTGAAACTCACCGACTTCCCGCCTGATTTCGTGATGGAAAAAAGATACGCTACAGCGATGAACAAGCTGGCGGATACCGATGGTCTTATCGTGGACGTTCGCGAGAATCGTGGGGGCGGACCGGCAACAGTCACCTTACTAATCAGCTATTTCGTCGATCAGCGCACCCGCGTCAACGACATCTGGGATCGTACTGCAGGCATTACCACGCAGCAGTGGACGAGCACTAAGCTTCGCGGCAAACGCTACGGCGGCAAGAAACCCGTCGTCATCCTTGTCGGCCCCAATACCAAGTCAGCCGGCGAAGACTTCGCCTATACGATGCAGGCAATGAAACGCGCCACCGTGCTTGGCAAGCCGACATGGGGCGGCGCGAATCCGAGCCGCCCCTATCGCGTCAGCGATTATTTCGCCGCGTGGATACCGAGTCGCCGTACCATCAGCCCAATTACGCAGACCAATTGGGATGGCGTGGGCGTCATTCCGGACATTCAAGCTGCGCACGATAAATCGCTTGAAATGGCCACGGCGCTACTCCAACGTCGATTAGGCGCAAAATGAAAGTAAAACGGATTTTTATAGCGTGTCTGGTGCTAGGCGTGATGGGTTTGTGTGCGATGTTTGGGACGCTCGATTACTGGGAAAAATTCGGGCCGCCTCCCGAGGCCGTACTCGATCGCGCAATGCGGCTGAAAACTATTGATGCGCTAGTGGCGAAGCTGAATCAGTTCTACGTTTTCCCCGAAAAAGCGAAAAAGATTGAGGCGATCTTGCTCCAGCGTCATCAAAAAGGAACGTATGACAGCATAAGGAGCGGTTATCAGTTGGCGCGGCAACTCACTGCCGACATTCGCGGCATTGCAAAAGACCTGCACATGAGGGTGGGATACCATCCCAAAATGGTTTTGCCAGATGAAGTCGATGGACCAGAGCCGACGTCACGGGCAGAATGGGAACAGCAAAGCAACCTCTTTACACGCCTGATCGTGCGTCACAAGGCAACCCGGAGGATGGTACAGACCGATCATCTGGATGGGAACATTGGCTACTTGAAGCTTTCCGGTTTCCCAGAGGCTTTCCTCATCGCCGACACATACGCTACAGCGATGGACCAGCTTGCCGATACCGACGGCCTTATCGTGGACCTGCGTCGCAATGCCGGCGGCGATCCAGAATCGGTGGCCTTGTTGATCAGCTACTTTGTCGACCAGCGTAGGCGCTTAAACGATATCTGGGACCGGGAGACTGGCACGACCGTCCAGCACTGGACTGCACGGCAGCTTGACGGAAAAAGATATGGCGGCAAGAAGCCCGTCCTTATCCTCGCCGGCCCGGACACCGCTTCGGCTGGCGAAGACTTCGCATACACGATGCAGGCAATGAAACGCGCGACCGTGGTGGGCGCACCCACGTGGGGTGGCGCCCATCCTACAAAAGCGTATCGGCTAGGGGGGCATTTCATCGCATGGATACCCAATCAACGCAGTATCAGTCCTATCACGCACACGAATTGGGAAGGCGTCGGCGTGACGCCGGATATCGCAGCGGCACCGGACATGGCGCTCGTGGTGGCCAAGAACCTGATGTGGCATCGCCTTCGAGGAACTGCCTCGCTTGTCGCTGCAGAGCAGTGATGCTCTACACTTTTCTTCGCATCATCCGCAGCGTTGCTGGCGCAACGGCGTAAACCTCAATTGGGTTTATCCATATTCGTTTTTGTCTCGATCATACGTGAAGCGGACCTTGCCGAATCAACGGTCTACCATAAGATCTGATCTTCGTCGACGGCACAAAAGTGGCGCTTCCAGCGTCAAGGCAAGCTAGAATTTTTCATGCAAACGTGATAGTCCGCTCTGGGTCGGTTCCGGCCCTTGATGACAGTCGCGACTTCCCCCCCTGATGACCTGCTATGCTGAGCTCAACGGCCGGGTTTGGCCAGAAACGGGCGTTCCCGAACGGATATTCGCTATGACTGAAACACTCGCTCAACTTGCTATCAAAGCAAAGGCATTAGCATACCGCAATCGTTCAAGGCGCAATTGGGTTTGGCTCGGCGGTGTCCTCTGTGGCACAGCAGCAAGCGGGTTTTGGTTCTTCTATTTGTCTGGCAACCTTCCGGATTCAAGGCTCATTCTTTTTATTTCCCTCCTTATTGGCCTGACCACTGCAGGGCTGGTGCTGGTAGTCTGGCATAAAAAGTTTTATCCCGAGAATGCAAAGTGCCCATCGTGTGGTTATAGTTGGGAACTAAAGGAGGGCAATTATGTGCCTCTTTCTGAACAAATGGACGCGTGGGATAAATGCCCGGGTTGCGGTCTTGCGATGAATGATTTCATGCTCGAACGCGCATTACGTGCTGAACAGTAGAGAAAAGAAGTCGGCATGTGCCCCTGAACGCCTACCTGGCAGGGTCTGCTTTGGGTCAGGTGCTGACGGTCGGGTAGCTTGCAAGACAATCTGCAGGCTGTGAGAAAATTTTTCGGTCGCCTTCGGACGACTCCAACAGAGCCTCTTAGCTCGAGTTCTCTTCGCAAACCCACACTGCCCAAGATCAGAAACTGATCACAAAGCGGGCCCCCTTGCCCACCGACTTCGCATAGCGCACCGTGCCGCCGTTTTCGTGGATCAGGTGGCGCACCATCGCCAGCCCGATCCCTCCGCCCTGCTTCTTGGTGGTGTAGAACGGTGTGAAAATGTGCGCAACCAGCGCGTCGGGCACGCCGCTGCCGTTGTCGGCGACTTCGATGCGCAGGCGGCAGCCGCGCACCAGGCGCGCGCTGACCGTGGCGTGGCCGTTGCCCGGTTCGGTCGCTTCGAACGCGTTCTTCAGCAGGTTGATCAGCGCCTGCTCCAGCTGGCCCGGGTCGGCCATCAATTCCAGCGAACTTGGCTCAACCGAAAAATCCAGCCGGCTGCCGCGCGCGCGCCAGGCCGGGCCCACCAGCGCATCCACACGTTCGAACAATTCGCTCAAGCACACTCGCTCGGGCCGCGCGGGCGGCACGTTCGACAGGCTGCGGTAACTGGCGACGAAATCGACCAGGCTGTCGGCGCGGCGGTTGATGGCGGCCAGCGCCGTCTTGAGGTCGGCGCCGACGTCCGGCGGCAGGGTGACATGAAATTCGTCCAGCAGATCGTGCGCGGTGCGCGACAGCGAGGCGATCGGGGTCAGCGAATTCATGATCTCGTGGGTCAGCACATGCACCAGTTGGCGCCAGGCGCCCAGCGCCTCGGCTTCCAGCTCGCTCTCGACCGGCATCAGGGCGGCCAGGCGCTGCGGCGCGCCGTGCAATGTCAGCATCGAGATCGCCACCAGCGCGCGTTCGACGCCGCGCTCGGTATCGAACTCGATCAGGCGGCGTTCACCCTCCTGCGCCGCAAGCTGACGATACAGCGCACCGGGATCGATGGCGCGGCCCGGCGCGACCAGCTTGCGCGCGCTGGCGTTGAGCGGCGCCACGGCGTTTGCATCATCGATGCCGAACAAGGCGATCGGCGCGTGTTCGAGCCGCGCCTCGAAAGCCAGCGCATTGTCCAGCAGCGCGCGCTGGTCGATGCTGGGCGTGGCCTCGACCGACGGCGCCGTCCGCGGGCGGGCCAGCCGTTCGACACACCACCACAACAGCACGAGTAGGGGCACGGCCGCCAGCACGCACAGCACCAGCAAGCGCGGCGACTCGCACAGCGCACCGGCGCCAAAGGCCAGCGCCAGCAGCGCGGCCAGCGTGAACAGGATGGCGAACCTAGATCCCATGCTTGCCCAGCTTGCGGTACAGGGCCGCACGGCTCAAGCCCAGCATCCGCGCGGCCAGGCTGATATTGCCCTTGGCCTGCTCCATGGCGGCGGCGATGGTGTCGCGTTCCAGCGCGCCGAGCCTGAAGTCTTCAACCGGGGCAGCGGCCACTGGGGCTGGCGGCTGCGGCGGCGCCGCCAGCCGGAAATCGTCGACGTGATAGTCGGCCCGGTTGCCGAGAATGACGGCGCGTTCGCAGGCATGGCGGAGCGCGCGCACATTGCCTGGCCAGTCCCAGGCGCACAGGCGCTCGAGCGCGCCGGGCGCCAGCTCGCGCACCGGCCGGGCGTACTGGCCTTCGTACAGCGACAGGAAGTGATGCAGCAGCGCCGGGATATCGTCGCGCCGTTCGCGCAGCGGCGGCACGCGGATCACGATCGTATTCAGGCGAAACAGCAGGTCGGTGCGAAACACCGATGGATCGAACAGCGCTGCCTCATCGAGGTTGGTGGCGCTGACGATGCGCACGTCGATCGGCTCGGGGCGGTCGGCGCCGAGCGGCGTCACCTGGCGCCGCTCCAGCACCGTCAGCAGCTTGGCCTGCGCGGCCAGCGGCAGATTGCCGATCTCGTCGAGGAACAGCGTCCCGCCCTGGGCCGCCTGGAAGCGTCCCGCGCGATCAAGCTTGGCGTCGGTGAACGAGCCGCGCCGGTGGCCGAACAACTCGCTCTCGAAGGTCGCTTCCGGCAAGGCGCCCATATCGACCGCCAGGAAGGTGGCCTGCGCGCGGCTCGACGAGGCGTGGATGGCGCGCGCCACCAGTTCCTTGCCCACGCCGTTCTCGCCCAGCACCATCACATTGGCCGCGGTCGGCGCCACGCTGGCGATCATTGCCTTCACCTCGAGCATGGCCTTCGATTCGCCCATCAGGCCCGCGTCGACGCCCGCGGTCCTGGCGCCGCGGCGCGCCAGCGCGGCCTCGACCGCCGCCAGCAGGCGCGCATTGTCCCAGGGCTTGGTGATGAAGTCGCCCGCGCCGCGCTTGAGCGCTTCCACCGCCAGCGGCACGTCGGCATAGGCGGTCAGCACGATCACTGCCGGCGCGGCGGCCAGTGCACACAGCCGGTCCAGCACTGCCAGGCCCTCGGCGCCGTCGATACGGCCCGGCGTGAAGTTCAGGTCGAGCAGGACCACGTCCGGCACGCCGGCCGCCAGCACGGCAGCGAGCCGCGCCGGATCGTCGAGCGTGACGACCGCGCCATGGCGCCGGCGCAGCAGCATCTGCGCGGCGCAGGCGACGTCCGGGTCGTCGTCGAGGATCAGGATGCGCGCGGTGGATGGGGTCATTGCGGTTCGGTGGCACAGGTCAGCAGGCATTCTAGCAGCGCAGAACGGCGCCGTCCGACCACCGCCGCGCACCTGTTCGCATGCGCACACCCCACTTGTCCGGAAGCGGACACTCACCGCCGAAAAATCGCTCGATCACGCCGAAAAATCGCCTGGCACGCCGTTTGCAATACCACCGGCATGGACCAGATACCCCCTCCCGCCGTCACCGGCGCCGCCATGGACGTGAACGTGCCGCGCCAGCGCGGACGGCGCGCCGCACGGCTTGCGTTCACCTTTGCCGCCATCGCCGCAGGCAGCACGCTGCTGTGGCAGCTGCTGCCGCGCGGCCTCGAAGTCGAACTACGCGACGTGCGCATCGCCAGCGTCGAAGCCGGCGTGTTCCGCGACGAGATCGTGGTGCGCTCGCTGGCCGAGCCGCTCAATTCGATCATGCTCGATGCGGTCGAATCGGGCCGCGTCGAAGAAGTGTTCGCCCGCGACGGCCAGGTTGTGAAAAAAGGCGATCTGCTGTTTCGCCTGTCGAACCCGCAGCGCAACCTGGAACTGCTGGCGCGCCAGGCCGAACATGCGCAGCAGATCTCGAACCTGGCAACCCTGCAGGTGGCGCAGGAAGCGGTGCGCACCGAGCACCAGCGGCGCCTGAACGAGCTGGCCTTCACGCTGGAACAAACCGAAAAACAGCACGACCGCAATGCACGCCTGGCCAGGGACGGCTTCATCTCGAACGTGGCGCTGGAAGAGTCAAGCGACAAGCTGGCGCAAGCGCGCCGCTCGCTCGACCAGGAACGGCGCGGCATGCAGCTCGAACAGGACGTGCGCCAGCGCGCCCTGCGCCAGATGGACCAGGCCATCACCGGCCTCGCGTCCGGCCTCGAACTGGTGGCCGCCACGGTCGACGCGTTGGCCGTGCGCGCACCCAGCGCCGGCGTGCTGACCGACTTTCGCCTGCTGGTCGGCCAGGCCGTGCGCCAGGACCAGGCCATCGGCCGCATCGACGACCCGCGGCGCTTCAAGCTCGCCGCCCAGGTCGACGAGTTCTACCTCAATCGCGTCACGCCAGGCCGCGAGGGCCGCATCACCCAGGACGGCAAGACCTACGCGCTGCGGGTCAGCACCGTCTACCCGCAGATCAAGGAAGGCCGCTTCAGCGCCGAACTGGTGTTCGTCGACGCCCAGCCCGACGTGATCAGCCCGGGCCAGGGCATGGACGTACAACTGACACTCGGCCAGGCGGCGCGCGCCCTGCTGCTGCCGAACGGCGCGTTTGCCAACGACGGCGGCGGCGCCTGGGTGTTCGTCGTGGCGGAGGACGGCAGCCACGCCGAGCGGCGCACCGTCCAACTCGGCCGGCGCAGCACCACCCAGGTCGAGGTCAAGTCCGGCCTGAGCGCGGGCGAGAAAGTCATCGTCTCGGGCTACACCGGCTTCGACAAGGCCGAGCGGCTGCGGCTGACAAATTAAAACAGCGGTTTATCATCATCACCTCGAACAGGAAAACACCATGCTCAAGCTTTCAGGCGTCAGCAAGATCTACGTGGCGGGCGAAGTCCAGACCCGCGCCCTCGACCGCATCGACCTCGAGATCGGCGCCGGCGAATACGTCGCCATCGCCGGCCCGTCCGGCTGCGGCAAGTCCACCCTGCTCGGGGTGCTCGGCCTGCTCGACGTGCCCAGCTCGGGCCAGTTCCACTTCGACGGCCATGACGTCTCGGGCTGGAGCGAGGCGCGCCTGAACGGCCTGCGGCGCGGCATGGTCGGCTTCATCTTCCAGAGTTTCAACCTGATCGAAGAACTGAGCGTGTTCGAGAACGTCGAACTGGCGCTCGAATACACCGGCGTCGCAGCCGCCGAACGGCGCCGCCGCGTGCAGGCCATGCTCGAGCGCCTGGGCGTGGCCCATCGCAGCAAGCACCGCCCGTCGCAGCTGTCGGGCGGCCAGCAGCAGCGGGTGGCGATCGCGCGCGCGCTGGTGGCCGGCCCGGCCCTGCTGCTGGCCGACGAACCGACCGGCAACCTCGACACCGCCCATGGCGACGAGGTGATGCGCCTGCTGCGCACTATCAACGCCGAAGGCACGACCGTCGTCATGGTCACCCACTCGCCGGCGCACGCGGCCCAGGCCTCGCGCACCGTGCGCCTGCTCGACGGCCGCATCGTCGTCGATGCGCTGCAGGCCGCGTGAGGAGAGCAACATGCTACTGCGCGACTTTCGTATCGGCTGGCGTTTGCTGGCCAAGGACCGCGCGTATTCCGCGGTCGTGATCCTGGGGCTGGCGGTCGGCATCGCCGCCTGCTTCCTGCTGCTCGGCCTGGTGCGCCATTCCTTTTCGTACGACCGCCACGTCCCCGGGCACGAACGCATCTACCAGTTGCAGGAACGCTGGAACCTGGCGCTGCTCGGCAATGGCTGGACCCACACCGCCAGCATGCCGGCGCGCGATGCCGCGCTGTCCAGCGGCCAGCCGCTGCTGGCCACGGCGTTCCTGGAACGCGGGCTGGATGCGCGGGTAGGCGACCAGGTACGCGCTTTCAACCTGACGCTGGTCGATCCCGCCTTCCAGCAGATTTTTTCGCCGACGGTGCTGGCCGGCGACCTGCAGGCCGCGCTCACCCGCCCCAATGCGCTGGCGCTTACCCGGTCGACCGCGATCAAGCTGTTCGGCCGCGCCGACGTGGTCGGCGCCACGCTGCAGGGCGACCAGCAGACCTATAGCGTGGCCGCGGTGCTGGCCGACCAGCCGGCGGCCACCACCACGCCCTACGAGGCGCTGGCCGGCATCCGGGCGCCGTTCATCCGCGCGGACTCGCTGCGCAATATGCAGCGCGCGTGGGGTTTCACCGGCGGCAGCATGTACCTGAAACTGCTGCCCGGCGCCGATCCACAGGCGGTACTCGCCAATGTACAGCGCGGCCTGCGCCAGTCGCCCCTGACGCTGCGCGACTACGCCGAGCAGGTGGCAGGCCTGGGCGGACGCGACCTGATCGAATACCGGCTGCGCGCGCTCGCGGATGTTTACCTGACGCCCGACCTCGATGCCGCCGGTTCGGTGCACGGCAACCGCCAGGGCATGCTCGGCCTGGCCGCGGTGGCGGCGCTGATCCTGCTGCTGGCGGCGACCAATTACGTCAACCTGGCCACCGTGCGCACCCTGGCGCGCCAGCGCGAGATCGCGGTGCGCAAGGTGCTGGGCGCCTCGGCGCAGGCGGTGACGCGCCAGTTACTGGCCGAGTCGGTGCTGGTATGCCTGGTCGCGACCCTGCTCGGAATGTTAATCGCCTGGCTGCTGCTGCCGGTGTTTTCCGATCTGGTGCAGCGCACCTTCGACGCCATGTTCGACGCCACCGCCGTGGGCGCCACGCTGGCGCTTGGGCTGCTGCTCGGCCTGGCCGCCGGCGCCTGGCCGGCCTGGTCGGCGCTGCGGGTGCGCCCCGGCGCAGCGCTGGCAGGCCGCAACGGCAGCGAAAGCGCCGGCGGCCTGTGGCTGCGGCGCGCGCTGACCGTGCTGCAGCTGGCCACCGCCATGGGCCTCACCGCCACCACGCTGGCGGTGGCATGGCAGACGCACCACGCCAGCACCGTCGATCCCGGCTTCGACATGGCGCCGCTGTTGATGTTCCCGGCCGCGAACGATATGCGCGATGCGCGCACCCGCGCACTGCGCGACGAGATCGCGCGCCTGCCCGACGTGGCGGGGGTGGCGGCGTCGCACATGCCGTTCAGCGTCGGCCAGAACATCACCACGCTGCGGCGCGAGGGCGGCCCGGTGACCGACCTGGCGATCTATGTCATGACCCCGGAATTCTTCGATGTGCTGGGCGTAAAGCCCGTGGCCGGCCGCCTGTATGATCCGGCGCTGGACCGGGCCAAGGAACAAGGCCGCGTGGTGATCAACGCCGCCGCCGCGCGCCGGCTCGGCTTTGCTACTGCCCAGGATGCGGTCGGCAAGAGCCTGACCAATCCGGACGGGGGTTCAGGACCGAGGCAGATCATCGGCATCGCGCCCGACATCCGCCACCGCTCGGCGCGCGACGAACAGCAGCCCACCGCCTATCTGCTGCACGACCAGGTCGGCATGTTCATCGTGCGCACCCGCGCCAACCCCGAGGCGACCGCGCACGCCATCGAAGCGCTGTGGCCGCGCCACTTTCCGAACGAGACGATCGGCGTGGTGCGCATGCAGAAGATGGCGACCGACCTGTTCTATGCCGACGACCGGCGCCTGGCCCAGTTGCTGGGCGCCTCGAGCCTGATCGCCAGCGCGATTGCCGCCTTCGGCATCTATGTGCTGGCGGCCTACAGCGTGCGGAAGCGGGAGAAGGAGATCGTGCTGCGCAAGCTGTATGGGGCAAGCAGCGGCGCGATTGGCCGCCTGGTGGCGCGCGAGACCGGCCTGCTGGTCGGCGCCGGCGCCCTGCTTGGTTTGCCGCTGGCCTGGTTCGCGATTGCGCACTACCTGGGCGGCTTCGCCACCCGGGCGCCGGTCGGTGGCTGGACCCTGGCGCTGGGACTGCTGCTGGCCTGCGCGGTGGCGCTCGGCGCCACCGCGCGCCAGCTGCTGGCGGCGATGCGCATGCGCCCGGTGCTGGCGCTGCGCGAGTAGCTTACTTGAGCGGCGCGTCGGCGCGCACGGCTTCCTGCGGCGCGCGCAGCGCGCCGTTGCGCTGCTCCCAGTAGTGGGCGTTCTTGATCCCGAGCGCCGCCGGATCGAAGGTCGGATCCTTGCCGGCCTTTTTCTGCGCCTCGTAGTCGCGCAGGCACTTGAAGGCGACGTTGCGCAGCAGGACGATCGCGATGATGTTCAGCCAGGCCATCAGGCCCACGCCCAGGTCGCCCAGCGCCCAGGCGACATCGGCGGTCTTGACGGCGCCATAGACGGTGGCGGCCACGATCGCGATCTTGAGCGCGAAATTGAGCCACGGACGGCGCGCATGGCGGTCCATGAAGGCGATATTGGTCTCGGCGATATAGTAGTAGGCGACGATCGTGGTGAACGCGAAGAACAGCAGGGCGATCGCCACGAACAGCGACCCGAAGCCCGGCATCACGTTCTCGAGCGCGGTCTGCACATAGCCGGGACCGGCCGCCACGCCCTGCACCCCGACGAACATATGGGTGCCGTCCGGCGCCTCGACGTTGTACTGGCCGGTAATCAGCAGCATGAAAGCGGTGGCCGAGCACACGAACAGGGTGTCGATATACACCGAGAAGCCCTGCACCAGGCCCTGCTTGGCCGGATGGCTGACTTCGGCCGCCGACGATGCGTGCGGGCCGGTGCCCTGGCCCGCCTCGTTCGAATACACGCCGCGCTTGACGCCCCACATGATGGCCATGCCGATGATGGCGCCGAAGCCGGCGTCCAGGCCGAAGGCCGAGCTGACGATCAGCGAGATCACGCCTGGCAGTTGCTCGATGTGCAGGAACACGATCACGCAGGCCACCACGATATAGCCCAGCGCCATGAACGGCACGACCAGTTCGGCAAAGCTGGCGATGCGCTTGACGCCGCCGAAGATGATGAAGGCCAGCGCGATGGCCAGCACCGCGGCGGTGACGTTGGGATCGATCCCGACCGCCGTCTTGAGGCCTTCCGCGATCGAGTTGGCCTGCACGCCGGGCAGCAGCACGCCGGTGGCGAACACGGTCGCGATGGCGAAGGTCCAGGCATACCATTTCACGCCCAGGCCCTTCTCGATGTAGAACGCCGGGCCGCCGCGGTACTGCTTGCCGATCTGTTCCTTGTAGACCTGGCCCAGGGTCGACTCGACGAAGGCCGAGCTGGCGCCCAGGAAGGCCACCACCCACATCCAGAACACCGCGCCAGGGCCGCCGAAGGTGATGGCGGTGGCGACGCCGGCAATATTGCCGGTGCCGACCCGGCCCGCCAGGGTCATGGTCAGGGCCTGGAAGGATGACACGCCCTGCTCCGAGCTTTTACCCTCGAGCATCAGGCGGATCATTTCCCGTACATGGCGCACTTGCAGGAAGCGCGAGCGGATCGAGAAATACAGGCCGACGCCCAGGCAAAGCGCGATCAGCGCCGGGCTCCAGACGATGCCATTGATGGCGTTGACTACATCGTTCATTCATGTCCCCATAGCAGATGGCGGTCCCGGCTGTGTCGCGCCGCCGTGTTGTCGACGTTGGTCAGCGCGCTGCGCTTTACCAAAGTGCCGAAGATACAATAGAAAACACACATTTCCCACGGTTATTTTCAGGATTTCTGGCGACGCGATGGCCCTGCATCCCGACAGTGCAGCGATGTTGCCAATCCGCACCTTTGTAGACCATGCCAGCCCGACAATGAGGCGCGGCACAATCTTGAATCTGCGTGATACGATTTGCGCATGGAACGACGATCCGACTACAAGACCGCGCTATTGATCGAGGCGGTCATCCACGACACTGCCGCCCAGGGGCGCCCGGCGGCGCGCGAACTGGCCACGCTCGGCGTGCCGCTCGAAGTGAGCCTGCGCGTGCTGACCCGCCCGGCCGAGCGGCGCTACCAGGTCACGGCGCACGACCTGCGCAATACGCCCTAGTGTCCTGAATTGGAAGTTCGTTGAATAATAAATGTGGCGAAGTCGGCCTGAGACAAGGAGCGAAGCACAGCAAGGCCGGGGCCTTGCGCGCATTTGCGACGCAGTATCAGGCCGACGCTCGCCGCATTTATTCAACGAATCTCTGATTCAGGACACTAGGGAAGCATGCCGGCTTTGGAGGAAATCCTCTGATGTGCACCCCTCCGGAGCGCAGGCCGCTTTGCTACACTCTGCCATACCAACAACGACACTGGAGACACACCATGCGCCACCTGATCCACACGGGCTTGATCGCCGCCGCCATCCTGGCCCTGCCCGCCGCCGCATGGGCGCAGGCCGCCTCGCCGGTCGGCACCTGGAAAACCATCGACGACGAAACCGGCAAGCCGAAGGCGCTGGTGCGCATCACCGAGGAAGGCGGCGTCCTGAGCGGCAAGATCGAAAAACTGTTCCGCCCGGCCGACCAGGACCAGAACCCCAAATGCGTCAAATGCAGCGATGCACGCAAGGACCAGCCGATCATCGGCATGACCATCCTGTCGGGCCTCAAGAAAGAAGGCAACGACTACACCGGCGGCCAGATCCTCGATCCGTCCAACGGCAAGACCTACAAGAGCAAGGCCAGCCTGGCCGACAACGGCAGCAAGCTCGAAGTGCGTGGCTATGTCGGCGCGCCGATGTTCGGCCGCACCCAGACCTGGCAACGCGAGCAATAAACTCGATCAATCATGACCATGGCCCGGCAACGGGCCGTTTTTCTTTCGATGACCCCGAACCAGGCCTACCTCTTCCTTGGCTGTGCGATCGTCGCCGAAGTCATCGGCACCACCGCGCTCAAGGCCTCCGACAGTTTTACCCGCCTCGTCCCCAGCCTGATCACGGTCGGCTGCTACGCCCTGTCGTTCTACCTGCTCACCTTCAGCCTGCGCGTGCTGCCCACCGGCGTCGCCTATGCGATCTGGTCGGGCGTGGGCATCGTGCTCATTTCGCTGGTCAGCTGGCTGTATTTCAAGCAAGGCCTGGACCTGGCGGCGATCGCCGGCCTGACCCTGATCATTGCCGGCGTGCTGGTCATTAACCTGTTTTCGAAGAGCGGCGGGCACTGATCCAGCGGCGGTTCACGCGGCATCCGATGTAGGCTGTGCTATCGTGGAAGATCCTGTCAACCGCGGTGCATTGTAGGACGTTATCTCCGACCGATCCCGACCACTGGCGCCATGAAACCGACCTCCATTACGCGTGCTGCACGCCCCGTCTTCCGCGGACGGGCCATGCGCGTGCTACGCCTGCTCAGCCTGGCGGGCGGCGTGTTCGGCATCCTGCTGCCGGCGGCGCTGCTGGCCTCCACTGCGCATGGCATTCCGGACTGGATCGAGCCATATATCGTGCTGGTCGGGGTGGCGCTCGGTTCGGGCGGCTTCTTTCTGGTGGCGATGACCGGCCACCGCATGCACCGCGATCCGGTATTGCGCTCGTTCGCGGCCCTGCTGCTGATGCTGCCCTTCGGCGCCAGCGGCATCGTGATCTGGCACGCCAGCAATATGCTGATGGTGTATCTGTGCACCTTCCTGCTGATCTTGTCGATCTTTCTCTACTTCAGCTTCATCTATCCCTTGACGCACGTGCCGCAGAAAAAGATCGTGCCCAAAGCGACGGCCAGGCAATTCCCCAAGCCCATGCAGTGGGTGCCGCTGCGCCGCAATTCGCCGCGCGCACGCCGGCATACGCAAGTCCTATAACCAGCCGGCATCGCGCGCCATCCGGTAGGCCTCGACCCGGTTGCCGGCGCCGAGCTTGCTGATCGCTTCCGACAGGTAGTTGCGCACGGTCCCTTCCGACAGGTGGACCTGGCGCGCGATCTCGCCGCTGGAGCGCCCCTCCCCGGCCAGGCGCAATACCTGCCGTTCGCGCTCGGTTAGCGGATCGGCGCCGCTGCTCCAGCTTTCCAGCGCCAGCTCCGGCGCGATCGCCCGCCCGCCGCCGTGCACGGTGCGGATCGCTGCCGCCAGCGCGTCGACCGGCGCATCTTTTAATAGATAACCGCGCACGCCCGCCTCCATGGCCCGGCGCAGGTAGCCGCTACGGGCGAAAGTGGTCACCACCACGACCCGGCAGGCCAGCTTTTTCCCGGCCAGGGCCTGGGCCAGTTCCAGGCCCGTCATCAATGGCATCTCGATATCGGTCAGAACGATATCCGGAATGAGCTGTTCGCACAGCGCCAGCGCCGCGCGTCCATCGCCGGCGCTGCCAACCACCTCGACATCCGGCTCGAACCGCAGCAGCGCTGTGAGCGCGCCCAGCACCAGCTTCTGGTCTTCGGCGATCAGGATGCGGATCATGCCGGCGCTCCCGCCGGCACGTGCAGTTCCAGCGCCAGGCCGGCCCCGGCCTGCAGCGACAGGCGTCCGCCCAATGCCGCCACGCGCTCGCGCATGCCGGCCAGGCCGTTGCCATGCTGCAGATCGTCGAGGCTGCGCAGGCGCCCGTCGTCGAGAATGCGCAGCACCGCGTGATCGTTCTCGCGCCGCAGCGACAGCGTGCAGCGCGAGGCCTGCGCATGGCGCACGATATTCGTCACCGCTTCGCGCACGGCCAGCGCCACCACGTGTTCGGTCGCCGGCGCCAGCGCGATGCGCTCGACCCGTTCATCCAGCGCCACGTCGGCCGCGAGCAGGCTGGCGCGGGCGCTGGCCAGGGCCTGCACCAGGCCGCTCTGGCGAAAGCCGGTGACGGCCGCGCGCACTTCGGCCAGGGCTTCGCGGGCATTGGTCTCGATATCGGCAATCTCGCGCTCGCAGGCAGCCAGGTCGCGCCGCGCCAGCTTGCGCGCCAGCTCGGCCTTCAGGGCGATGCTCGACAGCGAATGGCCGAGCAGGTCGTGCAGATCGCGCGAGATGCGTTCGCGCTCGGCAATGCGCGCCATGTGCTCGACTTCTTCCTGCTTGCGCAGCAGCGCATTGCGCGAGCTGCGCAGCCGCTCGTCCATGATGCAGGACAGCCCGACCGGCAGGCCGGCCAGCAGGAGCGGCAGCAAAAAGATCATCTGCATCGCCGCGCTCAGGAACGATGCCGCCACACCGGCGGCGATCACGGCCAGGATGACTGCGACGGCGCGCCGCGTGTCAGGCACGCGCGACGCCATGGCGCAGGCGAAGATGAAGAAGCAGGCGGCGCCCGGGTTCCAGTGCACCCACAGCGCGCCGATCAGGCAACTGGCCGCCGCGCAGGCCAGCAGTTGACTGCCGCGCAGCCAGTAGCTGGCGCAGTACAGCGGAAAGAACAGCAGCACGGTCAGCAGCAGCAACGCCACCTCGAGCGGCCCGGGCGTGACGTAGGCGAACTTCCACAGCATATAGCCCAGCGAGAGCAGCCAGAAATACGGCGCCTTGCCGTACTGGGCCGGGAACCAGGGTTGCGCCAACGCTTGTCTCAAGGTGGTTTTCATCGTTGACGCTCCGGTCTTTGTCATTGTTCCAGCAGGCGCACGTCGGCCAGTTCGAAGCGGTAGTCGCCCGGTTGCGGCCCGGCACTGAATGCTAGCATGGCGACGGCGGCCGGATCGATGCCGGCGAAGTCTTTCAGGGCCATGCTGACCTCTTGCCATTCGGGTTTGGCGACAAACGGCACGCTGCTCGGCCGCTGGTTACCGGCGCCCATCAGCATCACCTGGTACGTCTTGCCATCGCCGCGCACCTTGAAGCGCAGCGTCTTGGCGGCGCTCAGGTCGGCTGCTTGCATCGGCTTCGCGCCCGGCATGAAGGCCACGCTGGACCAGGCGAACGGCAAGCCCGGCGCCACCGTGGCCTGCACCGCCAGCGGCTTCTGGCCATCGGGCAGCGGCGGCAGCACCTCGAGCTTGACGGTCGACTTGCCACCCGCGAACTGGTCGGTCGACGGCATCCAGCCGCTGCCGAACGCGCTGCCCAGGCGCTGCTCGCTGAAGTCGCTGATGCGGCCGTCTTTCGGCAGCGCCTGGCGCGTGGCGCCGCTGCCCTCTTGCGCCACCTGCTGGCGCTTGGCGTCACGCAAGGCGCTGGCGCTCTGGCCATCCTTCCAGACCTCGACGATGCGGCGCGTGGCCTTGATATCGACTGCCGGATTGCCCTCGACCAGCAGCAGGTCGGCCTTGCAGCCCTTGGCCACGCAGCCGCGCTGGCCCAGCTTGAAGGCGGCGGCCGGCGCGCTGGTGGCGGCGACCAGGGCGGCTTGCGGGGTCAATCCGGCGTCGACCAGTGCGGCCAGCTCGCGGTGCATGCTGATGCCGTACAGGGTGCCGGCATTGCCGGAATCGGTCCCTGCCAGCACTGGCACGCCGGCGTTGGCCAGGGCGGCTGTGACGGCCTTTGGCGTAGCCAGCACGGCGGGGCGCGGCTGCGCGCCGTAGCGGGACTTGAGGGTGGTGGCGCCTTCGCGGTCGACCAGGGCGGCCAGGCCGGCATCAAGCAGCAGATCGTCGCCGCCCTTCACGCCGGCCATGCTTTCCAGCACCGTGAAGGTCGGGATCACGAACGCGCCCTTGCGCTTGGCCAGCTGGGCCAGGCTGTCGACGGCTTGCCGGTCTGGCGCGGCGCCGAGGAACAGGTGCACCAAGCCATCGGCGCCGGCCTCGAGCGCGCCGCGCGCGTCCGCCTCGTTACTGACGTGGACCACGGCCAGCTTGCCGCGCAGGTGGGCGGCCTCGATCAATGCCGTCGCGGTAGCCAGGTCGAGCGAGTTCATCTTGCTGGTGCCATGGCCGCCGGCCTCGAGCACGATCTTGATGAAGTCCGAGCCTTCGGCGATGCGGGCGTCGACGAAATCGCGCGCCTGCGCCGGGCTGCTCAGGGTCGGAATCGGCACGCCGTACTGGGTGCCGTGGCCGTTCGGGGCGGTGGCCAGCGTGCCGGCCGAGAACATGTCGGCGCGGCCCGCGTTCTGGCCGGCCGCCATCGCGCGTTTGATGTCCTGCATCAGCGGCACGGCGGTGAACATGTCGACCTGGGTCGTCACGCCGAACAGCAGCGGCACATCTAACTGGCGGAAGGCGTGGGTATGGGCGTCGATCAGGCCCGGCAGCAGCGTGCGGCCGGCGCCGTTCACGACGCGCGCGCCGCTCGGTGGCTGGCCGCGGAAGTCGGCGTCGAGGATGACGGCGCCGTCGAACAGCACCGAGCGTTTTTCGTGCACCGCCTTGCCGTCAAAGACGCGCACATCCTGGATCAGGGTCGCGGCGGCGAGCGCCATGCCGGACAGGGTGAAGCCGGCGGCGGCGATGGCTACTTTCAGGGTTTGGGTCGACATGGTTTCCTCACTGGGTTGGTGTCAAACCAGTATGTCCAGCGGCGCGGTGGCCCAACAGAACCGCTTGCCATCAATTCGAGATGACAAATGTCACCCGGCCAAAGGTGACAGGTTTACTGCGCGCACAGGACACACTCGCGGCAATACGCATTTCCTGTGTGATATCTTTGTGTTACTGCCGCTGTGGCAGTGATTGCTCACAAAGCTCGTCCATGAACCCGAACACCATCGTCCCATCGCTGTATAAGGACTTGCCATGATGTTCCTTCGCCTGCTGTGCCTGGCTGCTGGCGCGCTGGTGCTGGTTGCGCCAGCGGCGCTGTTCCCGGCCGGCGCCATGGCGCCCGATGCCGGCAAGGCCATGTTCGCCCTGCTGTGCGTGGTGCTGGCGGCAGCCGGCTTTTTTGTGGTCGGGATGGCCGGGCAGCGCCTGCGCCGCTCGCCGTCGCTGCGGCTGTGCGCCGCCCTGCTGCTGGCCGTGCCAGTAGTTTCCAGCATCGCCCTTTTGTCGAAAGGGGGCTCGCCGGCCCTGCTGCTCATGGCCGGCGCGGTGCTCGGCTTGGCCGTGGTGCTGTATCCCACCCTCGTGTTCAGGATGGTGCGGTACGGCTAAAGCGGCCCTGTCCGGCGCCTAGCCGTGCTTGAAGATGGCGATGATTTCGGCTGCCGCGACCAGGCTGAGGATCACCGACACATGCACGCTCATCAGCACGATCGACTGGATCCACACTTTCCACGTTTTACCTCCGTAGACGCGACGCAGCGCCGCCGGTAGATAAGCCACCATCCAGATCAGCGGCAGCAACTGCACCCAGTCCCAGATCGATATCTGCGCGAAGGCGCCGTAATATCCTGCTCCGAACAGCCAGACCAGATTACCTGGAATCAGGATCATCGCGCTCATCAGCAAAAAAGCGAATGCGGTGACATTCAATGCAAATACCAGGTGTTCGCCGTAGCGCCGCCCTGAGCGCCGGAACATCAGTTTGAGATACAGCGCAAACAGCGGCAATGCGCCGATGAGCATATAGGGCAGATAGGTAAAGAAGCCGTTGTTGAGGACCTGCGCTTTCGCCGAGTCCGGCTGATCCATGAAGCGCGCGCCGTTCTCTGCCCAATCGGCATTGAACCTGCCGGTCAGTGCGACGAGCTTGCGCATGGCGGCACGTTCTTCTTCTATTTCCACCTGAATGTATAGCTTGGCGTAAGGCGTCTTGTTAAGCCGAGTGGGATCGTCGATCTTGTGGAGGTAGGCCAGGCCCGCCGCCTCATCTTCCAGCGTCACATGCGGAAGATCGATGCCAACCGATTTGATCAGCGCGAATACCACGAGACTCAGCGTCAGGTACAGGCGTAATGGATTGATATATGGAACGCGCCGTCCACGGTTATGGTCAACCGTCAGCTGCCCCGGTCTGAACATCAACAGGCGCAGGGTCTGCCACAGCTTGCCTTCCAGCGCCACGTAATGGCCCACGAATTCGTGCAGGAACTCACCCGCGGAAGGCGCATGGACGGCGATCGATTCGCCGCATCGCGAGCAGAACTTGTCGACTGCCGGGGCCTGGCAGCTTGGGCAGCAGGCGGCCGCGCTGCCCGAGGCTGCGTCGTCGTGAACGATCTGGATAGCAGGTTTCAAGGTCGACTGCCCATCAAGGTAGGCGGCATGCCGCATCTGGACAACCCGCAATCGCCGGACGTCCCGCAAAAATCGGAGTCCAGCTTAGCGAATTAATTGCCTAAAAATGCGCACTTTCCCACGACAGGCGCCATTCATCCGAGGCCGTCTCGATGTCTACGCGTCGGCCTCGTGCTGCCAGCTTTTGTAGACGAACTCGATGCTGTGCCCATCGGGATCGAACACGTTCGCCGCGTAATAGCGCGGATCGTAATGCAGGCGCGCACCCGGCGCGCCGTTGTCGGTGGCGCCGGCCGCCATCGCTGCGGCATAGGCAGCGTCCACCTCATGCTCGCTGCCGGCCACGAAGCCCAGATGCAGCCCGGCGCCCGCGTGTTCGGCCTGGCGCAGCCAGAAAAACATGCGGCCACCCGCGCCGATGCCCTTGAGGTCGGGATGGCCGGGCGGGCCGTCCTTGCCGTCGTAGTCGAGCCGTTGACTGATACCCAGTGGCGCCAGCGCGGCGACATAGAAGGCGAGCGATGTATCAAGGTCGCACACTGGAAGAAAAACGTGGTCGAGCATGGTGTATTCCTTCTCTTCATATCTGGTAGCCGCCGCCGGCCTCGATCGACTGCGCATTGACCCAACCGAGTTCGTCGCCCAGCAGGCTGGCGATCACGCGGCCGACCTCGCTCGCTTCGCCGACCCGGCCCAGCGCGGTCTGCGACGCGAGCAGGGTTTCGAATTCGTCGTTCAAGCCGCCACCCAGCTCGGTTCGGATCGCACCGGGTGAGACCGCATTGGCGCGGATCCGGCGGGCGCCGAATTCCTTGGCCATGTAGCGGGTCAGCACCTCCAGCCCGCCTTTGCAGGCGGCGTACGGCGCGACACCGCCCGTGGCCACGCGCGTGGTGGCGCTGGTCAGGTTGACGATGCTCGCGCCATCCGCCAACAGCGGCAATAGCGCCTGGGTCAGGAAGAACGGGCCCTTCAGGTGCACGTTCATCAGGCCGTCGAACTGTTCCGGCGTGACCTGGGCAATCGGATTGAACAGGCCATAGCCAGCATTATTCACCAGGCCGTGCAAGTGCGCCGCGCCCCACGTGGTGTCGAGTGTCTTGCGCACGGTCTTCGTATAGGCGTCGAAGCTGTCGACGTCGCCCACGTCGAGCCGCAATGCGACTGCCGTGCCGCCATCTTGCACGATGCGCCCGACGACTGCCTCGGCTGCGTCGGCGCGGTCCTTGTAGGTGAGGATGACGCCCATGCCGCGGCGAGCGCATTCGACGGCGGCGGCGGCGCCGATGCCGCGGCTGGCGCCGGTGATCAGGATGATGTTCATGGTGTGCTCCAGGTTCGTTTGAGATAGGAGCATGGTAGTGACCGATGCCGCATCCGGCCGACCGGATCCTGTCAGAATCCTGCCTATTCCTGCCAATGGCTTGCACCTGGCCGCCGACTCTGGTTGAATGCAGCGATGGAAGAACCACTCAATGAACTGCGCGCGCTGGCGGCGGGCGCCCTGAACCGGCGTACCGACACCGGCATCCCGCGCGTGGCCATGGTGCAGGGCGAGATTCCGGCCCACCAGCTGGCGGCGGTCTACGATCCGATGATCAATCTGATCCTGCAAGGCAGCAAGTCGATGACGGTCGGCGAGCGCACCCTGCACTATGATCCGGCGACCTATTTCGTGATGTCGGTCGAGCTGCCAGCGGTGGGCAAGGTAAATGCCACCGCACTAGGTGAGCCCTATCTGGCGGTGAGTCTGACGCTCGATCCGGTGGTGCTGGCGCCGCTGCTGGCCGACCTGCCCGAAGCTGCTTCGAGCGAACGCGCCACTGGCGCCTTTTCGGTAGCTGCGGTCACGCCCGAACTGATGGACGCCTGGGTGCGCATGCTGCGCCTGATGCGTCGACCACAAGACATCGCGGCGCTGGCGCCGGCGTATGAACGCGAGATCCTGTACCGGGTGCTGCAAGGACCGCATGGCGCCATGCTGCGCGACATCGCCCTGCCCGACAGCGCGCTGGCGCGGGTGCAGCGGGCGATCGCCTGGATCAGGCGCGAGTTCGCCAGCCCCTTGCGAGTCGAGACGCTGGCCGAGAAGGCAGCGATGAGCGAGTCGTCGTTCCACCGCCACTTCAAGGCCGCTACCGCCTTGAGTCCCCTGCAATACCAGAAGCGCGTGCGGCTGATGCAGGCGCGCATGCTGTTGGTGGCGCACGGCGCCAGCGTGACCGGCGCCGCCTTCGAAGTGGGATACGAGAGCGCGACCCAGTTCAGCCGCGAGTACGCGCGCCTGTTCGGCCTGCCGCCGGCGCGCGATGTGGTGCGCGTTGCCAGGCATGCGCGCGGGCGCGGCGATTGATTACGGCGGCAGGCCGTCGTCCAGCGCTGCCTGATCGAGGAAGGCAAGCGCTTTCCAGCTGTTCGCGCTTCTGGCGTCCTCTGCCGGCGTACTGGTCCAGTAGTCATAGCTGATCGCACGCAGGTCGGCGCCGTATTGCCGCAACAGGCGCAGCCCCTCCACGTCGTCGCGCACCGCTGCCAGGTGCATCGCGGTCCAGAAATTGAAGCCATGCCGGTCGGTCGGCGCGCCGCTGCGCAGCAGCAGCTCGAGGATGGCATATTTGTCCTGCCGGTCGGACTCGAGTTCGAGTGCCAGCATGACAGCCGAATAACCTTCGGGGTCGACGAACGACAAGTCGACGCCCCTGGAAATCATCCAGGCAACCGTTCCGAGCGCGCCGCTGTTGATGGCCTCGCCGATCCAGGGACGATCCGAGCTGCCGTCCGTCCCGTGCGGGAAGCCCGGGCGCCGCGCTGCTTCGCGCTCGAGTTCCTCGACGCAGCCATCTGTTAGCAGCGCCCACATCCTCCGCTCTTCGGCCCATTGCGCCGCCTGTTCCATGGACGGCGGCTTCAGGTTGGCGAGCATCTCCGCCCACACTGCGCTCATATCGACCGGCGCCCGGTCCACGGGCGGCGTATAGTCGTCCCCTCGCCGCTCGCGCAGCGATTGGATCGGGACATGGTCGAAGCGCGGCCTGCGCCGCATCCGCGCCTCCAACTGCTCGTTCGACATCGGCGCGCGCAGCCCCGCCTCGCGCAGCCGGGAAAACGCCAGCGTGATGGACACCAGATGCTGGCCCTGATCCGGCGCCTGCGCCAGCGACTGTCCATCCGGCGCCCACGCCGCGCTGCCGCCGCCGGCGTCTTGCGCGCCGTGATCGGCCATCAACACGTACATGGCATTCTCACGCGCACGGGCCGCCATCCACGCGCGCGGCGCATACCCGCCGGCCTCCCCGCCGGAGCTGGCGCCGACCAGATAAGCATGGCACTCCATACCGCCGGCAGCATCCGCATGCCCGGGATGCGCGGCGTCACAGGAAATGGCGAGACCGAACTTCCAGTCGCCCCAATGCAGAACGTAGGCATGCTCGCCACGTTCGTAGACATCCACTTCATCAGGGAACAGGTGCTGCTTGTGATACGTTGCCGACAGTTCTCCGGAGGCGCTGAACACGAGCAGGGAGTTATACAGCGTGGCCCGCTCATGGGTGGCGGCGCCGACGATCGCGGCCACCTCCATGCGGTCACAGGCAGCCACGATGGGGGCGAGGCGCGCATCTTTCTCATGAATCGCATACAAGGAGGGGTCCAGACGGACCAGATCAGGCTCATGGCCGGTCAGGAACAACTCCGGGAATACGACCAGCTTGACGCCCTCCTGCTGCGCGCGTTCGAGCATCTCGACCACCCTGCCAACATTCGTCCGCAGGTCGCCACATGCGGCCGATAACTGCGCCGCGGCGATCTTCAGGGGACGCGGGGGCTTGTCTTCCATGCCATCTCCACTTGCAAGAATATCCCCTGATTGTGCTGCAAATACTATCCTGGCGGCAAGCTATCCCACAGGTCGCCCGTCGGGCTGATGCGCGGCGCAGTCACGCCGAAGTGCTGGTACGCCAGCGGCGTGGCGATCCGGCCGCGCGGGGTGCGCTGCAGATAGCCCTGCTGGATCAGGAAGGGTTCGAGCACGTCTTCGATGGTGTCGGCCGCTTCGCCGATCGCCGCCGCCAGGTTGCCGATGCCAACCGGGCCACCAGCGAACTTGAACAGCACCGCTTCCAACAATTTGCGGTCCATCACGTCGAAGCCGACAGAATCGACGTCGAGCATTTTGAGGGCGCGGTCGGCGATGTCGCGCGTGATGTCGCCATTGCCCTTCACTTCAGCGTAATCGCGCACGCGGCGCAGCAGGCGATTGGCGATACGCGGCGTACCGCGCGCGCGCTTGGCCACTTCACGCGCACCGTCTTCATCGATCGGCGCGTTCAGCAGCGCGGCGCTGCGCAGCACGATCTTGGTCAGTTCGGGGACGTTATAAAACTCCAGCCGCGCCACGATGCCGAAGCGGTCGCGCAGCGGATTGGTCAGCATGCCGGCGCGGGTAGTCGCGCCGACCAGCGTGAACGGCTGCAGGTCGAGCTTGACCGAACGCGCGGCCGGGCCCTCGCCGATCATGATGTCGATCTGGTAGTCCTCGAGCGCCGGATACAGGATCTCTTCGACTACCGGCGACAGACGATGGATCTCGTCGATGAACAGCACGTCGTTCGGTTCGAGGTTCGTCAGCAGCGCTGCCAGGTCGCCCGGGCGCTCGAGCACCGGGCCCGAGGTCTGGCGCAGGTTGACGCCCATTTCGCGCGCGATGATGTGCGCCAGCGTGGTTTTACCCAGGCCCGGCGGGCCGAACAGCAGCGTATGGTCGAGTGCTTCGCGGCGCTTGCGCGCGGCGCTGATGAAGATCTCGAGCTGGTCGCGGATCTTTTCCTGGCCGACGTATTCGTCCAGCTGCTTCGGCCGCAAGGCGCGTTCGATCGCCTCTTCGTTGGGCGAGGCCGGCGCGGCGTCGATCACGCGCTGCTCGGTGAAATTGTCGGTCTGGATGCTCATTGCTCGGTATCGTGGTTAGGCTTTGGACAGCGCCTTCAGGGCGAACTTGATGCCGTCCGAGACGCTCGCGCCGGCCGGCATGCTCTTGATCGCCAGCAGCGCCTCTTTGTCAGAATACCCCAGCGCGGCCAGCGCGTTGAGGACGTCGGTCTGCGTATCGTCGCGCGCCACGCCCGCCACCATGCCGATATCGGCGCCCAGCTTGCCCTTCAGTTCGAGCAGCAGGCGTTCGGCGGTCTTCTTGCCGATGCCCGGCACCTTCACCAGGCGGCCGGTCTCTTGCAGCGTGACGGCTTGCGACAGCTCGGCCACCGTCATGCCCGACAGGATCGACAGCGCCATGCGCGCGCCGACGCCGGTGATCTTGATCAGCTGACGAAACAGCGCGCGTTCGGACGCTGTGCCGAAACCGAACAGCAGGTGCGCATCTTCGCGCACGGTCAGGTGGGTGAACAGCACCACTTTTTCGCCGGTATGCGGCAGGTTGTAGAAAGTGCTCATCGGCACGTCGACTTCATAGCCGACGCCATTGCAATCCACCAGCACGTGCGGTGGCGCTTTTTCGAGCAGGACTCCTTCGATTCGACCGATCATCGGGTTGGTTCCTAATTAAGAGACGAGACGGCTGTTTTTCATGCGCAGCGCCTGCATATCGGGCGACAGCGAACCCAGCAGCGCCAGCGTATCGATGCTGTGGGCGTGGCAGATGGCGACACCGAGCGCATCGGCGGCGTCGCTGCCTGGCAGACCCGGCAGCTTGAGCAGGCGCGCGACCATGTCCTGCACCTGAGGCTTGGCCGCGCGGCCAGTGCCGACCACGGCCTGCTTGACCTGCACCGCAGTGTACTCGGCGACGTCGAGGTCGGCACTGACCAGGGCCGTGATCGCCGCGCCGCGGGCCTGACCCAGCAGCAGGGTCGATTGCGGGTTCACGTTGACGAACACTTTTTCGATGGCCGAACAGGCTGGCTGGTAGGTCGCGATGATTTCGCTGACGCCGCGCAGGATGACTTTCAGGCGCGGCGGCAATGCGCCTTCCAGCCCGGTCTTGATGGTGCCCGAAGCGATGTAGCGCAGCTTGGCGCCGTGTTTTTCAATGACGCCGAACCCCGTCGTGCGCAGGCCCGGGTCGATGCCGAGAATAATCATTATGGAATGTTACCCCGGCTGGGGGTGTTCGTGGGAAAAATACTGTGCAAAAACACAGGTCGAGCGTGAATTGCGCACGCCGTTGTTTGATACCCGTAGGGTCGGCAGGTTTCCTGCCGACGCGTTCAACGCACGGTTGCGTATCGCACCGCGTCCATATCAACGCTGGTTGAACGCGTCGGCGGCGAAGCCGCCAACCCTACGAACACAGGCACATGGCGGGATGATGATGCCATGGCCGATCAGGCCTCGGTTGAACGCGTGGACGGGAAACCCGTCCACCCCACATTGTAATCGTCGACCGTGGGGTGGGCGGCTATGCCGCCCACGCGTTCAACCAGTGCATGCAAGCCGCCCGATGCGGCCAGCCTCGCAATCAATGACGGAAGTGACGGGTACCCGTGTACAGCATCACCACGCCACGCTCGTCCGCCGCATCGATCACTTCCTGGTCGCGCATCGAGCCACCCGGGTGAATCACGCAGGTCGCGCCCGCATCGACGACGACATCCAGGCCGTCACGGAACGGGAAGAACGCATCCGACGCCACCGCCGAACCGGTCAAGCTCAGGCCGGCATTCTGCGCCTTGATCGACGCGATGCGCGCCGAATCGATGCGGCTCATCTGGCCAGCGCCGACGCCCAGCGTCATGCCATTGGCGCAGAACACGATCGCGTTCGATTTCACGAACTTGGCCACGCGCCAGGCGAACATCATGTCTTGCAGTTGCTGCTGGGTCGGCTGCTTCTTGGTGACCACGCGCAGTTCGTCCGGGCCGACGTTCTTCGCATCCGGCGACTGCACCAGCAGGCCGCCGCCGACGCGCTTGACGTCGTAGGCGTTCTGGCCAGCGCCCAGGGCGATCTCGAGCAGGCGCACGTTCTGCTTGGCCGCCATGATCTGACGCGCTTCGGCAGTGAATGATGGCGCGATCAGCACTTCGACGAACAGCTTGGCCAGCGCTTCGGCCGCCTTGCCATCGACTTCGACGTTGAAGGCGATGATGCCGCCAAAGGCCGAGGTCGGATCGGTTTGCAGCGCGCGCGAATACGCATCCAGCGCATCGTTGCCGATCGCCACGCCGCACGGATTGGCGTGCTTGACGATGACGCAGCCGGCCGACTGGTCCAGGCCGCCCAGCGACTTGACGCATTCCCAGGCTGCATCGGCATCAGCGATATTGTTGTACGACAGTTCCTTGCCCTGCAGCTGGGTGTAGTTGGCCAGCGCGCCGTCGATGGTGACCAGGTCGCGGTAGAAAGCGGCGCCCTGGTGCGGGTTTTCGCCGTAGCGCATGTCCTGGACTTTTTCAAAGCCCATGTTCAGCGTCTGCGGGAAGCTCGAGCGGGTCGCGTGGGCACGGTCTTCGCCCAGGCTGGTCAGGTAGTTGGTGATCGCGCCGTCGTATTGCGCGGTGTGCGCGAACACTTTCTTGGCCAGGCGGAATTTGGTCTCGTAGCTGACCGGGCCGGTGGCTTCGCCCTGGCCCTTCATCTCAGCCAGCACCACGCCGTAGTCCGCCGGATCGACGATCACGACCACATCGCGGTGGTTCTTGGCGGCCGAACGCAGCATGGTCGGGCCACCGATGTCGATGTTCTCGATCGCATCTTCCAGCGAGCATTCCTGCTTGGCGACGGTCTGCTGGAACGGGTACAGGTTGACCACGACCATGTCGATTTGCGGGATGTTGTGCTCTTCCAGCTTGGCGACGTGCTCAGGAAAATCGCGGCGCGCCAGGATGCCGCCGTGCACTTTCGGGTGCAGGGTCTTGACGCGGCCATCCAGCATTTCCGGGAAACCGGTGTAGTCGGCCACTTCCGTCACCGGCACGCCATTCTCTTGCAGCAGCTTGGCGGTACCGCCCGTGGACAGGATATTGACGCCGAGCGCGGACAGCGCACGTGCAAAATCCAGCACGCCGGTCTTGTCGGAAACGG
>Ga0265797_10000740_pt1 | contig 59381 bp, 54 predicted proteins | sample P2T30metagenome_FD_192433 | JGI IMG/M metagenome (GOLD analysis project Ga0265797, IMG submission 192433) | Plant litter microbial communities from East Loma Ridge, Irvine, California - P2 T30 | ecosystem: Environmental > Terrestrial > Plant litter > Unclassified | place: USA: California... | reverse complement strand
ACGATTTTTGCGCCCCACTTGGTGGTCGAGACCCAGTAGATGCGCGCTGCTGCGGTGCCGCTGGCCGTGGTCTTGATGCCGCCGGCGTAGGTGCCTGGCGCCACGAAGACCGTGGTGCCGGCCTTGGCGGCGGCCTTGGCGGCGCGCGCCAGGGTCTTGAACGGGGCGGCCTTGGTGCCGGCTGCGGTGTCGGAACCGGTTGGCGCGACATAATAATTGTTGGCGGTGGCCGGGGTGGCGGCGTGGACAGCGACAGCTGCGGTCATCAGGGCGACGGCGCCGGCGGCACGGGTCAGGTTGGCACGTAGGGTCGAGGCGATGGTGACGTTGATTGGCATCTGTAGGTCCTTACCTTGATTAAACAATGTAACCCTTTGAGCTGTGGAAACTTCCTAAGTTCAACTTTTTTTAGGAAATTTTTTCTGGGAGTATCAAATTTCTAAAGGTAATTTCCCCATAGAAAACAAACACTTGCTCGTCAGTTCGAGTCTTCGCACCGCTCGACGTGCATGAACGCCGGTCTTTGAATAGCCGGCGCACCTGTGGCCGCCTAATGCTTAATGCTGGAAAGCGCCGAGGTCGAAGCCGGTGGCCACGTTGCGCGCCTTGCCGTCGATGTCGGTGCCCGGGGCATCGGTCGCAATGCCGCGCCCATCGTCGGCCAGCTGGCCGACAGCTTGACGTTCGGCGCCAGTGCAGTGCGCGAGTAGCCGGCCGGCAGCGGCTGCGCCACGAAGACGGTGGTGCCGCCCTCGGTCGCGGCCCTGGCGGCGCGGGCCAGGGTCTTGAATGGAGCGGCCTTGGTGCCGGCTGCGCTGTCGGAACCGGTTGGCGCGTGTCGCACTGAAAGATTGGCTACTTGGCGGGCTGGTCCGTATGGCACGGGAACCGGGTTGCGCATGCGATTGCATGCGCGATGAGGTGGCCGCCAAATGCGGCGCTTATCGGGCTTGCTGTAGCGCTTGAACGGACTCGACAGCGTCAGGCGCCGTGTCGGTGCTCTGGTAGCCGCGCATGTCGAAGTTGGCGGTGGCGGTAGCAGCGCCGGTTGTACTGGCGGGAGTCGTATTCACGGACTGCTCCGAGGCAGCAGGTTCCGTCGAGGCGAAGGTTTGGTTGGAACGAGCGGCAGCGACTGTCGGCGCGGCTTCGACGGCGACGGCAGTGTCGACAGCCGGGACTGCGTTCACCGGCGCGCTGGCTGCGCCAGCCTGGACCGGCGCAGCGACGGTTTCGGCAGCCATGGCCGGGCCGTTACCCATGGTGTCGGTCGTGCCGCCGCAAGCGCTCAAGAGAAACGCGGCGCTGCACAGTGCTGCGTGGCGTCGGACTTGCGAAGCAAACGTTACGCGTTTTTTCATCAGAAGTTTCCTTACCTTAATTAATCAACGTAACCCTTTGAGGGTAGGAAACTTCCTAAGTTCAACTTCTTGTAGAAATTTTCTCTCGGAGCAATAAATCCGTAAGGAAATTTGTGTCAGTGAAATCAAACGTGGGCATGATCTGGATCGAATCGACAGTGAAACCAAAGCCGAGGCTGGATGTCTTAACCAACAGATACCCGACGCCATTCAATCGGCCACCGACTGGTTGCCGCGCGCGTCGCCTGCCAATCAACGCGAGGTGATTTCAATGGGCGAGTACATGCAAATCCGGGGAATGCTGCAAGAAGGTGAGGAATATGCCGGCCTCATCCTGGGCAAGGACGAACCCGACTACCATCTGGTGCTGTTGCCGGGCGAAGCGGCTGACGTCAGCTGGCCGTCTGCCGCCGATTGGGCAGCCAGCCACGAGGGCGCGTTGCCGACGCGGCGCGAGCTGGCGTTGTTGTTCGCCAACCTGCGCGACGGCTTCGAGCGCAACTGGTACTGGTCGAGCGAACCGCACGCTACCCGCGCGCAATTGGTCTGGGGGCAGAATTTTGCCAGCGGCATCCAGACCATTTATGGCCGGCCGTACCGCGGCCATGCGCGCGCGGTACGCCGGATCGTCAGCGCCTGACGCCGTATCTGGCCCGTAGCTGGGCGCAGTACCTGACGCCGCATCCGGCGCCGGCGGCTGACGCCAGATAGCGCGGCCTTAGGGTTGCGGCACGGTCGAGCGGCCGATCTCCTGCTCCATATTCGCCAGGAACCAGGTGGTCGCGGTCATCAGCGCCACGTGGCGGCGCAGGATGTCCGGATCGACCTTGTCCAGCGTGTCGGCCGGGGTGTGGTGGTAGTCGAAGTAGCTCGACGTGTCGACGATCGGCGCGAAGCTCGGTACGCCTGCGCGTTCCAGTCCGGCGAGGTCGCCGGTGGCGATCACGTCCTGGCGCTGGAACACGTTGGCGCCGATCGGCTGCAGCGCCGTTTGCAGCGGCGCGAACAGCTTGACTGACTGCGGCGTCACGCTGGCGCGCATGCCGAACGGACGGCCAACGCCGTTGTCGCTCTCGATCGCGCCGAAGTGCCTGGCGGCGTTTTTCTGCTCGGCGGCCAGGTAGGCGGCCGCGCCGCGCATGCCGTTTTCTTCGTTCATCCAGGCGATGAAGCGGATGGTGCGGCGTGGGCGGTAGTCGAGTTTCTTGAGCGTTTCGAGCACGGCCATCGCGCTGGCGACCGCAGCGGCGTCGTCATGCGCGCCCGGCGACAGGTCCCACGAATCGAGGTGGCCCGAGACGATCACGATCTCGTCCGGTTTTTCGGTCCCTGGCAAGTCGGCGATCACGTTGAAACTGTCGGCGTCGGGCAGGTTCTTTGGCGTGAGCACCAGCTTCATGCTCATCGGGCCGCGCTTGGCCAGGCGCGCCATCAGCATCGAATCCTCTGCCGTCACGGCGGCGGCCGGGATGCGGGTGCGTTCGTCCATGCCGGACGAACCGGTGTGCGGCAAGCGATACGCGGCGCCGCCGACCGAGCGCACCAGGGTCGCCACCGCGCCTAGCTCGGCAGCCATGCGCGGACCATTGCGGCGATAGGCCGAGCCCTGGCCGTAGGCGTGACCGGCAAGGCCGCGGTCGGCCATGTGCTGGTCGAACGCGACGTCGAACAGGACAATCTTGCCCTTGACTTCGGCGGCGCGGGTTTTCAGTTCTTCGAAGCTGTTCAAGACCAGCACCGGCGCCACCAGGCCCGCCTCCGGCGTCGCGCCCGAGCCACCGAGGGCGGTCAGCACCACGCGCTGCGTGACGCCTTGCGGCCGGCCGGTGTATTCCACCAGCTCGCCTGTTTCCAGGCCGCGCACCCAATGCGGCACCTTGACTGGCTGCAGCGTGACTTTGGCGCCGAGTTTGCGCATCTGCTCGGCCACCTGCGCCACCGCCGCCGCCGCACCCGCCGAACCGGACAGGCGCGGGCCGACCAGGTCGGTCAAGTCTTCGGTGCGCTGCCAGGCGTAATCGCTGACCATCGCCGTGTCGCGGATCTTGGCCAGCGCCGCCGGGTCGTTGCCCGGGGTGGCGGCCAGCGCCGGGGCGCCGATCAGTGTCACGGCGAAGGTAGCCGCGAGCGCGGTAGCAACTGCAGTCAGGACAGGAAGGCGGCGAATCTGGCGGCTCATGCGAAGAATCCTTTGCTGATTGGAAAGGATTCAGACAATAGCGCATTTGCCACGTTTACGCTGCTGTTTTATGGGCGTGTCGACAGCGTTTTTCGATGGCGTTCACGCCGGCACCAGCCGCACCAGGGTGATCTCGGACGGCGCGCCGAAGCGCTTCGGCGGGCCCCAATAGCCGGTACCGCGGCTGGTATACACCCACATGTCGCGCACCCGGTTCAGGCCGGCGACGAACGGCTGCTGCAGCGGCACGAACAAGTTCCACGGAAAGAATTGGCCGCCGTGCGTGTGGCCCGACAGTTGCAGGTCGTAGCCGGCCGCCGCCGCCGCAGGCGCACTGCGCGGCTGGTGCGCCAGCAAGACGCGCACGTCGACGTCGCCCGGCGCGCCGGCCGCCGCCCGCTGCGGGTCGCTTTTATGGGCCGGGTTGAAATGGTGGGCGCTGTAGTCGGCCACGCCGGCAATCATCACGGACGCGTCGCCGCGCCGGCGCAGCACGTGCTGGTTGAGCAGCACCGTCACGCCCAGCCGGCGCACCTCGGCGATCCAGTCCTCGGCGCCCGAATAGTATTCATGGTTGCCGGTGACGAAGAACACGCCATCCTGCGCGCGCAGCCGCGCCAGCGGTTGCGTGTGCCGGGCCAGGCGCTGCACGCTGCCGTCGACCAGGTCACCCGTGATGGCGATCGCATCCGCGCCGAGCTTGTTGACGCGGTCGACAATGGCGTCCAGGAATGGGCGTTTGATGGTCGGCCCGACGTGGATGTCCGAGATCTGGGCGATCGCGTAGCCGTGCAGCGCCGGCGGCAGGTTGCGGATCGGCACGTCGACCTTGACCACCCGCGCCAGCCGGCGCGCATTGATGAAGCCGATTACCGTCACGGCCAGCGCCACAAGCGGTGCAATCAGTGCGCTGATGTGGATGATCGTGCTGTCGAGCACGCCGACAAGGAACAGCGCCAGCAGCACCAGGTCGCGCGCCAGCGTCGTCACCAACAGCGATGAGAAAAAGCCCATGGACAATAGTCCCAGCCAACCGACCACATGCGACCAGCGGCGTCGCCGCAGCGAGGCCGACATCAGCCCGACCGGCACCAGCCCGCCAAGCACGGCCAGCGCCAGCACCCCTCCCAGATTGGCGCCCAGGCCCAGGTCCAGATCCGGCAGCAGCCGCATGCCGATGTAGACCAGCAGCAGCGCCAGCAGTGAAAGAATGACGATGAAACTTCGGCTTGCGCGCATAGGATGACCGGACAGTAGTGAAGGGAGCGAAGTGACGAGGACAACGGTGATTGAAGAGGCTAGATGGGGCGCAAGCCGAGTCCTGCAAGTCGGCTTGTTACTATGACTGTAAGCAATGTTACAGACGATGATGCAACTGTAAAAATCTGTATTAACGAATGGCACGCTCGTTCGTGAGGACTATAGTGGATTCATGCCCGGTGTCGCAGCATCATTCCGATGCCCGCCGGATGTAAAGGAAAAACCATGTTGACATCGAAAACCCTTGGTGCTGTGATCCTGGCGGCCGCTGCCGTTTCGCCAGCGGCAATGGCCGATAATCGTGGTACGAACACGGCCATCGGCGCCGTCCTCGGCGCGGTGGTCGGCCACAGCGCAGGCGGCACCGGCGGCGCCGTTGCCGGCGGCGTGATCGGCGCCGCGATCGGCAACTCGGTCTCGCGCCACGACGACCGCCGCCACTACGGCGACCGCGGCGGTTACTACCAGCAGGCGCCAGTCTATGTGCAACCGCGTCCGGTGTATGTGGAACAGCGTCCGGTGTACGTCCAGCCACGCCCGGTCTATGTCCAGCCGCGTCCGGTTTACGTCGAGCAGCGTCCGGTCTACGTGCAGCCACGCCCGGTGTATATCGACCGCGGCCACGGATACGGCCGTCACGACCGCTGGGATCGTGACGATCGGCGCGGCTACCGCGACCGTGACGAGCGCTGGGACCGCGGCCACCGCTGATCCCTTCCAAGCCAACGCAGCCGCGCCCCGAGCGCGGCTTTTTTTCGTTCCGACGCCGCTTTCCCCTGCCCCCCGCTAGCTCCCGGCATCGGCGCCATGCGCCACGTTGGAGCACACCATGTACCAGGCAGGCGCCATCATCTCGCTCACCACCGGCCAATACCGCCTGCGCGCAGCGCTGGCCGGTTCCGCCTACGGCGTGGTGTGGCGCGCCGACGCGCTGCAGGCCAACGGTTGCGTCGCCATCAAGCTGGTCAACCTGGAACAGATGGGCCGCGCGCCGCGGGCGCTGCGCGAACGCTGGCTGGCCAGCGCCGCCAACGAAGTCGCCTTCCTGCGCGCACTGGCGCCGTGGGACGGGCGCCACATCGTGCGCCTGCTCGACAGCGGCGCACACCTCGGCATGCCGGCCATGGCGCTCGAACTGCTCGACGGCGACCTGGCCGCCCACCTGGCCGCCGAACAATGCGCCGGCCGCGCTGTCAGTCCACGCCAGGCGCTCGACTGGATTGGCCAGGTCAATGGCGCACTGGAAAAAGTCCATGCCGGCGGCTGGCGCTATCTCGACCTGAAGCCGGGCAACCTGCTGTTCGATCGCAACGCCAACGTGCTGAAACTGGCCGACTTCGGCACCAACCGCCGCCTCGACGACCTGCGCGCCCACACCTACGCCGGCACCGCCAACTGGCAGGCGCCGGAACAATTTTTCCCCGACGCCGACGGCTATGCCACCGAAGCGCGCACCGATTATTTCGCGCTCGGCGCCCTGCTGTATTACCTGGTCGCCGGCCGCCTGCTGCGCTACAGCGCCGCCTGCGGCCAGGCCTGGCAAACGCACGGACGCGACGCGCCGGGCGCGTTGCTGGCGCAAAGCCGCGCCCGTCCCGCCGTCTTGCAGCAGGATGAAGCCGCCCTGTTCGCGGACCGCCTCGGCGCTGCCGGCGCCCCCGGCCTGGCCTTGCTGCGCCGCTTGCTGGCCGACCGTCCCGCCGAGCGGCCGCAACACGCGCTCGAGATCAGCCGCATGCTGCACGATGCGATGCGCGCGCTTGCGGCGCCATCCCACTGGCTGCCACTACAGAGCGCGGCATGAAGCGCTTCTCTCCCGCCACCCTCCTGGCCGCGTCGCTGCTTGCGATGCTGTGCGCCCTGCATCTGCTGGCCATCCTGCGTAGCGCACCGGCCTGGCTGCCGTCCGAAATCGCGGTGACGTTGCGGCCCGGCGAATCGATCGTGCTGGGACGCCAGGAACTGGCGGCGCCGCGCGCCGTCCCGCGCCAGTTGCTGCTTCAGCGTGATGCAGGCGGCGCCTGGTTGCTGCGCAATAACGAGCCGGCCCAGCCGCTGGTGCTGCGCCAGGGCGAAGCGCGCGTGCGCAGCAGCGAACTGCCTTTGACGCGCGGCCAGCGCCTGCGCGTTGGCGCGGCGTCCCTCAGCGTGACCGAGACTGGCAACGGTCGGGTCGAACTGCACGACGGCGACCATGCCTGGCGCTACGACGGCGCCGCCCTGCTGCGCAACGGCGCGGCCCAGGACGCCTGCCCCGACACGCCACTGTCGGCGCGCCTGGTGGCGTTCTGGAATCGCTGGATGCCGCAATCCTGGACCCTGCCGCGTCCGCTCCTCATCGGCGGCAACCTGATGTGCGGCAACCGCATCGCCGCCGCCGCGCTCGAAGCCGGCGCCGCCACCCTGCTGCGCCTGGACGACGGCCGCATCGCGCTGTCGACGCGCGGCACGCAGCCGGTGCTGGTGTCGGATGGCGCCGGCTGGCAGGATGCGGCCCGGCGCGACCTGCCGCTGAAAGACGCCGACGGTTTTGCGCTGGGCCGCACTGCATTCGCGATCGACGTCAGCGACGACACGCTGCGCCTGCAGCCTTCCGGCCAGGTAGCGCTGTCGCCCGCGCCGGATGGTCAGCTACCGGCAGCGATCGGCCGCGAATGGCGCGAGCGCGCACTCTGGTCGCTGCCAACCCCGCCGACGCCGGCCTGGCTCGCCGCACTGGGCTTCCTGCTGCTGGCCGGCCTGGCCGTGCTGCCCTCGCTGCGCGGCGCCGTCCGTGGCGCCAATCGCGGTGCGGCGCGCGCAACCGTCGCGCGCCTGGCCGCCGCCGCGCTGCTGGGATCGGTCGCCACCCTGCTGCTGGTTACCCAGCGCAGCGTGGCCGCCCCCGGCGCCGGCGTCTCGCTGCTGCTGTGCTGGAGCACGCTGTGGCTGGCCCTGCTGTGGCCACGTCGTGCCTCCCTGCTGCCGACGGTCGCCGTGCTGCTGCTCGGCGTCGGCCTGCTGGTGCAACTCGACATGGGCCTGGGCGCCCGCGACAGCGGCTGGCTGCGCCACTTCCAGAACAGCGCCGCCCTGCTGGCGCTGGCGCTGCCCGCCGCCCTGCTGGTGCTGTCGGGAATGGCGCGTGGCGCCGTCTCGCGTCCTGTTACCGAGCGCGTGCTGCTGGTGCTGGCCGGGCTCGCCCTGTGCGGCCTGCTGCTGCAAGTGTGCTTCGGCGGCGAGACCGGCGTGTTCGACATCCAGCCGTTCGAATTCGCCAAGTTCGCGCTGGCCGCCCTCAGCGCCCATTGCCTGGCGCTGGCCGCCGGGGGCGCCGCGCACCAGCGGCGCGACTGGCGCTTCTGGCTGCGCATGGCCGCGCCGGTATGCCTGTTCGTGTTCCTGCTGGCCGTCGCCCTGGTGCGGGTCGACGATTTTTCGCCGCTGGTGCTGTTATTGCTCTGGAGCGGCGCCATGCTGCTGGCCTGGTGCGCCACCGGCGGGCGGCGCGCCGCGCTGGCGTCAATCGCCTGCGCCGTGTGCCTCCTGGCGGCGGGCGGCGCCGTGATCAGGAGCGGCGGCGAAGTATTGGGCAGCCTGGGCTTTTATCCAGAACGTTTCCAGGTCTGGAGCGACCCCACCGTGCACCCGCACACCGGCCAACAGATGTTGTTGGGCAGCCGCGCCATCAGCCAGGGCGGCTGGATGGGCGCCGACGGCTTGCTTGGCATCGCCGCGCTCGGCGGCGCGGCCGGGGACGCACTGGCGATTCCCGCCATTCAGGACGATTTCGCCCCTTCCTTCCTGCTGCACCGCCACGGGCTGCTGGGCGGCCTGCTGTTCTGGACGCTGCAGGCGCTGTTCCTGGTGGCGCTGCTGCGGGTGGCGGCGCGCGCCTGGGGTGCGGCGTGCGGCGCGCAAGACTTCCGGCGCGCCTGGCTGGGGCGCTTCCAGTGCTTCCTGCTGGTCGGTGGCGCGGCGTTTATCGGCGGCCATCTGCTGCTGTCGTGGGGCACGAATCTGTCGATGTTCCCGATCATGGGCCAGCCGATGAGCTTCCTGTCGTCGGGCGGCTCGCACCTGGTGTTTTTCATCTGCCCCCTGCTAGCGTTCGGCATGGCGAGCGCCCAATACCACGAGGAGAATCCAACATGCCGGTCTATGTCCAACACGAAGTCCTAGGCAAGGTCCAGGACGTGTTCAATGCCGACGCGCTGTGGCAGGCGCCCGGCCTGTCGCTGTTCGCGCGCCGCCCGCTGCTGCGCGACCTGCTCGAGCGCTCGCCGCGCGAACAACGCGGCCGCGCCGCCACCCGCTGCTTCTCGCACGTGACGTTGATGCTGCCGCAGGATGAACTCGACGACGACCGCCACCTGACCCGCGGCGCGCGCGTGCGCGACCTGGCACAGTCGCTGGCGGCGCTGCACCAGAAGGATTTCGGCGACCTGCTCGGCGGCGACGAAGTGCGCTACCACGTGGTCGGCAGCGACGAGATGGAAGCCGGCGAAGTCAAGGTCAAGTTCGGCCATGCGGTGTACCTGCCGGCGCCGGGCGAGCAGGTCCAGTACACCGTCACCGCCTCGCGCGACAGCGCCATCTGGCAACCGGTGTGCGCGATCTATCCGAACCAGCGCCTGACCCTGGTCGGGCTGGACGCCGCCAGCGCCACCTTCGCCGCGCCCGGCTGGCCGTTCGGCCCCGAAGGTGGCCTGCTCTTGGTAAACGACGGCCCGGACGCGCCGCTCGAACTGCAGGTGCGTCCAAAGGACAGCTTCGAGTGCCGCTTCGACGCCGCCAACGGCTATTACGTGTTACGCGGAAAAAGCGCCGGCGCCCAGCGCCTGCTGCTCAAGATCGAGCGCAGCGGCGCGGTGCCTACGCCAGCGATCGCTGTCGCCGCAGCGCCGGCCGCACCGCTTGCTCGCAGCGCGCCACCGCAGCGCAGTCCCGCCGTCTGGAAAGCGCGCAGCGTCACGCCGCCGGCGCCGGACATGACGGCCATGCCGCTCGCCGCTGCCGCGCCCGCCCCGATGCTGGCGCCGGCCGTGGAAGCGGACGCCACCTACGCCCCGGTCGCGCGCCACCGCCTGACGCTGGCCGCGCTGGCCCTGCCGCGCCTGTCGCGCTACCGCGACACCGGCGCCCAGACCCTCGAAGTGGGCCTGAACAATGCGCTCTTGCCTGCTGCACCAGGCAAGGACAACGTGATCCGCTTCGCCGTCGACGACGCCGACGAACTGCACGCCATCACGCCTGCCGGGCGCCAGAAGATCGCGGTGCCGTCGCAGTTTTCGCCGCTTGAAAACGCCAGCATCCGCCTGCTTGGCGCGCCGGCCCAGCTGGGCGAGCGCTACAGCGCAATACTGGTGCTGCCGGAAGGCCCGTCCGAGCCGGCCCTGCCCGGCGCGCGCCTGGTGTTCGGGCGTGGCATGCCGGCCCTTGGCGCGCTGCGCGTGCTCGACACGCCGGAATTCGTGCGCCAGGGCGACGGCGCCGCCGCCGCCAGCGCCGACCGCCTGGGCCTGTCGCGCAACGCCTTCAGCTGGGAAGCCGGCGCCGACGGCCTGCGCGTGGCGCGTGGCGCGAGCACGCAGGCGCTGTACCACCTCGACGAGAACCTGGCGCTGGTGGCGCAGATCGAGCGCGCGACCGAGGACGCGCCCTACCTGATCGCGCCGGGTCACCACCTGGTGGCGGGCCACTACGTGTTGCGCTTCGACGCCTGAGGACCACATGCCATCGCCCATGCACTTCGCCGCCTACGGCGCCGGCCTGCTGCTGACGCTATGCGCCTGCGCCCGGCTGACGCCGCGCGCCTGGTGGCGCCGGCCCAACGCGCGCGCGCTGGGCCTGCTGGCCGGCGGCACGCTGGTGCTCGGCGCGGCGCTGCTGGCCTTGTTCGGTCCGCCGCCGGTGACGATGCCGACTGATCCAGTTCAGCTGGCTGCAGACGCACCGCTGGCCGGCGCCCGCTACCGCGTGTACGACGCCCTCAACTTGCGCGTCGCCGGTGGCATCGGCGCCGAGCGCCTGCTGGTGGTGCCGGCCGGCAGCCGCCTGACTGCAACCGGCCTGCGCGACGGCGACTGGTGGCAGGTGCGCGGCACGGTCAACGGCGAAGCGGTCGAAGGCTGGGCCAGCAGCCTGTGGCTGCGCCGTGTCGACGAGGGCTAGCGCCGCTCAGGCGACGATTCGTACGACACCGCCGTCCACCCGCAAGGCCGCACCGGGGGTGGCGGACGCCTGCTCCGAACAGGTGTGCACGATCAGGTTCGCCACCGTCTCGGCCAGCGCGCGCGAGACAGCCAGCTGCGCGGTTTGGCTCACGCCGTAGTCGAGCGTCTCTTCGGGATATTGACTGCCGACCCGCTGCTCACGAACACCACCCGCCCTAAGCCACGCTCGACCATGTACGGCAGATAATGGCGCGTCAGGCGCACGCCGCTCATCACGTTCAACTGGAACAAACTGAGCCAGTCTGGGTCGGGAATGTTGGCGATGTCGGCGATGCGGCGCCCTGCGCCGTCGCCAGGTCGGCCGCGATGCCGGCGATTTCACGGTCCGGGAATGCCTGCAGCACCTGCTGCACGGCCGCGTCGGCCCGATCCTGGCGCCTGAAGTTGATGACCACCGACGCGCCGGCGCGCGCCAGCCCGTGCGGATTAAGCGTCAGGAACGCCGGCGTATGGCTTTCGTTTTTGAAGAGATCGACATCGATGCGCTCGAAATCGATGCCCATCAGGTTGGCGGCAGTGGCGACGCGGCGGTAGCTGCCCGAACCGAGGTCGCCGTAGATATGGATGGTCATGGTGTGTCAGTCAGTGTTGTTGGATGGTTGCGAAGATCGTCCAGGCTGTGCCGCGGCGCTGTTGGCGATTGCGCGGCGCCGTGCAGGACGCGCTACGGACGATATGCCGCAACCTGCCGGCGCGGAAGATCCGCGCATGGCATGACACTTATTCCGAACGGGAATGGGCGCGGGCGTGGAGACCAGCTGCCGCACGACGGTCTAGACGTCGTGCTCGTCGACAGCCAGGCGCATCGGGTTGTAATACAGGCCCTTGGCAAACTGGGTCGGCCCGACGCGCACGAAGCCGAACGACTCGTACACCGGCACCGCGTAATTGGAAGCGTTGACGGTGAAGGCGCCGTCGCCGCCGCGCGCGATGGCGTCGGCATGCGCGACGTGCCACAGTCTGCGTGCGATGCCGCGCCGTTGGTGACTGTCGGCCACGAACAGGTGGAACAGGTGGCTGTTGTCGCGCACGGCAACGAAGCCGACCACCACGCCATCGACCAGCGCCACGTGATAAGCGTGTCCACGCGCGATGAAGCCGCGGATACCCATCTCGTTGTTCTCGGCCAGGAAGTTGGCCGCGCCTTCGGCCGGCGACTCGTGCACGATGTACGCGCGCGCCAGCATCTGGAACAATGCCGTGACGGCCGGGATGTCGGCATTGACCAGCGGTCGAATATCCATGGCGTGTATTGACGCATCTGAAAGGGATGTAAACATACCACAGCACTTAATTTCTGCAATGCAATTTTCTTGACCAGCCGAGGCAGCCGGGCCTACCATGGTTCGACCATGCCCAAAGCCAGCTTCTTCGCCTTCCGCGCCGCCCCAGCTGGCGCTCCCGCTTCCACCCCGGCGGCTGCTGCGCGGCGCAAGATCGCGCTGACCCAGCCGCTGCGCCACCCGCGCTACCGCCGCATCTGGCTCGCCAACATGGTGTCGAACCTGGGCACCTGGACCCAGACCTTCGCCGCCGCCTGGCTGGTGGCGTCGCTGTCGAATTCCGCCTCGATCACCTCGCTGGTACAGACTGCGACCTATATCCCGGTGTTCCTGTTCGCCCTGTTTGCCGGCGTATTGGCAGACGCCGTGCACCGGCCCAAGTTTCTGTTCTTCTGCAATCTGTTCAATGCGGTGTGCGCCGGCACCATGGCAGTGCTGGTGTGGAGCGGCAAGGTCTCCAGTGGACCGATACTGGCAATCACCTTTTGCCTCGGCATCGGCACCGCCTTCATCTGGCCGGCGTGGCAGGCCGCGATGTCGGGGCTGGTCGAGCCGGACGAAGTCGAGGCTGCCGCCACGCTGAACAACCTGTCGTATAACCTGTCCGCCATCCTCGGGCCGGCGCTCGGCGGCCTGCTGTTCGGCTGGATCGGGCCCGGCGCCCTGTTCCTGGCCAATGCGGTGTCGTTCGCGGGGCTGCTGCTGGTGTACTGGCACTGGTGGCGCGAAGGCGCGCCGCAGCAGGTAGCGCACGCCGCGTTCGGCGCGCGTTTCCGCCTTGGCGTAAAGAGCGCACTGGGCTGTCCGCGCTACCGCCGCATCCTGCGCAACGTGTGCTCGGTGTTCTTCGCCACCATCGCGTTCGCCAGCCTGCTGCCGGTGTTCGTGCGCGACGTGTTGCACATGCGCGCCGGGGTCTACGGCACCCTGATGGGTTGCCTCGGCGGCGGCGCGGTGATGGCGGCGTTCTTCCTGCCGCAGGTACGGGCCCGGGTCGACAAGACCGGCGTGCTGGCCGGCGCCCTGCTGGTGTATGGCGCGATGCTGATGGCGATGCCTTTGACACGCTCGCTGTCGCTGCTGATGCCGCTGATCGTGTGCGGCGGCATGGCGTGGTCGGCCACGGTGTCGACCTTGAACGCGGCGGCGCAGCTGTCGTTTGCGGCCGAGGTACGGGCCAGGACGTTATCGATTTATTTGTTCGTGATGTCGGGCGGCTATGTGGCGGGCAGCGTGTTCTGGGGCTGCGTGGCCGATGCCTGGGGCGTGCGCACGGCGCTGGCGGCGGCCGGGGCGTGCGTGGTGCTCAATGCGCTGGTGCTGGTATTGGGCAAGAGCAAACACCCGCTTTAGAAACCAGACAAGCTGGCCAGGCAATCTCGACGGCTACGGTGGGGTCGGAATCACGCCGCCATTGCCTTGCACTGCTCCCGATTTTTATTTCCCCACTCGCACAGCGGTTGCAACGCCAGCGCCAGCGTGCGCCCGAAATCGGTGATCGCGTACTCCACCCGCGGTGGCACTTCCAGAAGGAAGATTCCGACTTCATCCTGCCGCAGGTGACCGAGCAGGACGTCTTCGCGGTGGAGAGAATCAAGGCGTCCGGCCTCGACTACACCTTTGTCTGCCATCCGCCATTTCTTGAAAACATCGCACTTTATCTGGGGGGCGACATCCTGGAAAACGGCCTGCCCGCGCCGGCCGCTGACTTCATCCTGGCATGGGTGGGTGGCATCAACGCCGGCGAGTGGGACGGTGCGTCGGGCGACCTGGAGAAACTTCTCGGCCGCAAGCCGGTCACGGCGGCGCAATCCCTGCGCGCGGATGACGCGCAGCGCCAGGCATAAGCTCAGCGCGGCAGTGAACGTAGTACAGTAGCGGCAACCTACGAATCTTTCCGACAATGCCTGCCACGCTCACTGGTTTTTCCTTCGCGCCCTATTTCGATGTTGCCGTTGCCAGCCGCATTGGCGTCAATGGGATGGCGGCGCGTGCCGAAAACCAGGACAACGTCGTCGTCATCGATTTCGACGGCCGCGCCTGCATGCTGCGCGACGGGCAGCCGCGGCACCTGACGCTGGCGCATTGGCCTGCCGGGCATGGCCGCTTGGCGGTGCTGGATGGCATGGGCGGGCACGGCCACGGACGGGAAGCGGCGGAAGCGGTCGCAGCCGCCCTGCTCGACGTGCCGCCTTGCGATTCGCTCGAAGAACTGTCGGCGCGCCTGGACGCCGTGCATGCCGACTTGCAGAGCCGCTTCGCACGCGGCGCATCCGGCGCGGCCCGTCCCGGCACCACCTTGACCCTGCTCGAACTGCGCCCGGGTGCGGCGCCGCTGCTGTACCACGTGGGCGACTCGCGCCTGTACCGGCTGGCGCGCGACGGGGCCACGCCCCTGACCGTCGACCACGTACCGGCCACCGTCGCCGCCTTGTCCGGACGCATCGACGCCGACGCTTGGCGCGCCCAGGTCTACGGACGCCATGCCCCGCAGATCGCCCAGGCCTTCATTCTCGGCAACGCCTTCGCCGACCCGGCGCGCCTGTCCGATCCGCTGTTTGCGCTGACGGCGTCGAACCTGCCGCCATGGCTGGCCCATTTGCCCGACCGCCGCCCGTTACCGATCGAAATGGACGCGGCCTATCTGCTGGCCACCGACGGCTTCTGGTCGTGCGCCGAACCACATCGGGTGACTGGCCGGTGGCCGGCGCTGCTCGACGACTGCGCCAACGCTGCGATGCTGGTGGATCGCCTGTTCGCTGCGCTGGAAAGCGCTCCGCCGCCTGGACTGCAACCGGACAACCTGACCGCGCTGATCCTGCGCCCGCTTCCACGCCCTACCGACGAGACCGCGCTGCCGATTAACGCAGAGAAATGATTCATTTAGGAAAAATAGTGTTGCTAATCAACGAACTCGGTGCGCCACGCCCGAGCAAAACAGCGTAAGCTTGTGCTGTTGACGTTTACCACTTTTTACTTGTCTTTCTGACATGAACCGCTGCCGTAATCCCGAGCATCCACATTGCACCGTCTGGGTCTTGCCCGATGACGGCGTGTGCGAGCACGGCCATACGCAGCCAGTGGCGACGCCGTCAGCGCAGCCGGACACCGCCGCGTTACCGAAAAATACCGGTCTCCCGCTCAGCTACGAGGCCATCCGCAACCTGCGCGCCCGTCGCGACACCATCGTCGCCCCGGCACCTGGCGCGCTCGACGCCACCCTGCAGCGCCCGCAACTGCACATCAGCGGCTTCGACCCGCGCGCCGCCGGCGGGCGCCAGGCGATCCGCCTTGAACTGCGCGGCATGCCGATGGATTGTTCGGCCGAGGTGCGCATGCTGGTGCGCTCCTCGCTCAAGCTGCAAGGCGGCGCCAGCTACGCGTTCCAGCGCACCACGCGCGGCGAATGGCGTCCGCTGTTCCTCGAGTTTTCCTCGCGCGGCGTGGAGCACGGCCAGCACCGCATCGAGATCGAACTGCACAGCCGCCACCCGCAGACCCCGAGCGCCAGCCGCACCTGGGTCTGCTCGCCGGTGATCCTGGTGCCGCGTCCGGACGCCGGCCTGGCCGAGATCCACCAGACCTTCCTGGCCACGCACAAGAACGTGCGCGTTACCGCCGACGACGCCGGCATCGCGCGCGTGCACGCGCCCGGCGGCGGACGCATCGACATCGACGTCACCGCCCGCAACGCCTCGATCGCGCACCTGGACCTCGACAGCGACAACCACGGCGGCAAGATTGCGCTCGGCATGTCGACCATCGCCTGGGACGAAGACCTGATCGAGATCGACCTGGCGCACGGCGCCGGCGCACATCCGTGCCCGGCCAGCAGCGCCTGCCTGGTGCATGCCGAAGCCGACTCGGCCACGCAGCGCCAGGTGCGCCTGTTCGCGCTCGACGAATGCGTGCTGGGCCGCTTTGAGGCAGTCGAGCCCGAGGCCGACCTGCTGCTGGCGCATCACGGCGAAGCCGGCCCCGAGCAGGACGGCCTGACGCGCCGCCTGTCCGGTCGCCACGCCGTCATCCGCCGCGGCCGCGCCGGCTTCGAAATCGAGGATGTGTCGCGCTACGGCATGCTGCTCGACGGCGTCTGGCCGGGCAAGCATTTGCCGGTGCCGCTGCGCCCCGGCATGCGGATCGAATTCACGGCCAGCATCAAGGGCATCGTTACGCTGGAAGTAACGGCCCTGTTGCCGCACGCGGTGGTGCTGCACCGCCTGGATGCCGGCGCGCGCGCCGAATGCTTTTATCTGATGGCGCCGGAATGCGCGCCGCACGCACGCGACGTGGCGCGTGCACACGTGGCGCCGCGCGCGGCGACGCTGCCATTGATGTTCCATCGCGACGGCGGCTTCTGGCAGCTCGACCGCGACAGCGGACAGGAACAGCCGCTCGCAACGGGCGTCGGCATGGCCCTGCAAGGTTTTGGCCCGGGCGCGCGTTTCACGGTTGATGCCTATCCGGAAGCGCGCGTCAGCCGGCGCCAGGCCAGCGACCGCCGCGGCCGCCTGCCGGCAGCCCTGCTCGAAGCCTGAGCGGGCGCCCGCCCCCTTACGGCCGCAGGATCAGGAACACCAGCGAGGTCCCGATCAAGAGTGCCGCCTGCAGGGCGAACACGATCACCGGCGCCATCAACTGTTCTGGAATCTTCATGGCGCGTCTCCTTTCGTGCGCATGAACCAACACTGCGGATCGCATTGCACGATCCGCACCCGACACCAGCTTACGCCCGCCCGCGCCGCCCGCGCGCCAGCTAGACTCGCAGCAAAGTCACGACGTCAATAATCGATGTGAGCTGCTCAGCTAATCCAGGTCGCGCACTACCCGGAAGCCCACGATATCGTTCGACAGCACGGCCGAGAACCCATTGCGCAGCGCCGAGCGCAGGTAGCGCGGGTTGTATAGCCAGGAGCCGCCGCGCAGCACGCGACGCGCGCTGTCGCCGCCCTCTTCCCAGGCGCTGCCGTCCAGTGGCGCGCCGTCGTAGCTGTCGTGCACCACGTCCTGCACCCATTCCCACACGTTGCCGTGCATGTCGTGCAGGCCCCAGGCGTTGGGCGCGAAGCTGCCGGCCGGGGTGGTGCCGCGCCGGAATTCGCCGCGCGGGCCGCCGTTATAGGTGAAGGTGCCGTCGAAGTTGGCTTGCGCGGTGCTGATGGTGTCGCCGACATTGAAGGTGGTCCTGGTGCCGGCGCGGCAGGCGTATTCCCATTCGGCTTCGCTCGGCAGGCGGTAACGCTTGCCGGTCGCTTCGCTCAGCCACGCCACGTACTTCTGGGCGTCGATCCAGGTCACGCCCACCACCGGGTGCTCATCGGACTGCGGGAAACCAGGTGCGGCCCAGTCGACTTCGCCCTGCGGCTGCCAGCCGCTGGCCAGCACGAACTCGCGCCACTCGCCCACCGTCACCGGATAGCGGCCGAGCGCGAACGCACGTTCGATGCCGACCCAGTGCTGCGGCGTTTCGCGCGCCAGCCAGTTTTTCTGGGCGCCGGCCGCCATCGCGATGCGGCGTTCATGGTCGGGTGAGCCCATCTCGAAGCGGCCGGCCGGGATCGGCGCCATCACCGGGCCGCTGCCGCTGCCGTCAAGGAACGGGTCGCGCAGCAGGCTGCCGATGGGAACCGACAGCGCAGCTGGCGCGCTCGCGGGTTCGGACGGCGGCGTTTCGAGCGGTGATGCAGCAACCGGCGCCGGCGCCGGCTCTGACGTTGCGGCTTGCGCCGGCGCCGATTGCGCGGCGCGCGCCGCCCCTTCCTCGCGTACGCGCTTCTGCTGCGCCAGGTAGGCTGCCGCGGCCTTGGCCTGCACCGCCTTGCGTTCGGCCTCTTCGCGCGCCGCGCGCACCTTGGCCACTTCCTCGTCGCGCTTGGCCAGCAATTGCTGGCGCAGCGACGCCTTGCGCAGTTCGCGCGCTTCCTCGGCCGCTGCACGTTCGCGCCGCTGCTGTTCGCGCAGTTGTGCGCGGCGCTGCTCGTCGAGGCGCGCCTGCACCACGGCGGCGGCTTCCACTTCGCGCTGGCGTTTGGCCGCCAGCTCGCGCTCGATGCGTTCCTGTTCGGCGCGTTCGGCCGCCTCTTGTGCCGCCAGCACTTCAGGCGCCGGGCCGGCCGCGGCGCGGATCGCGTCGAGCAGCGCGTGTACGGTGGATGGACGGCGCGCCGCCTCTGGCGCGAAGCCGGCGCGCAGCACTTCCCACTGGCGCGCGCCCAGCGTTTCCGGCACCTGGCCGCCGGCGCCGCCCGGCAGCAAGCCGGTGAGCAGCTGGTGGATCATCACCGAAACCGCGTAGACGTCGAGGCGCGGTTCCGGCACATGGCCTTCGCGCCCGACTTCCGGCGCGCGGTAGCCGGCGGTGCCGGATGTCGCCGGCGCCTCCAGCGCGGCCGCGTGGTTGCCGCCGGCCGCCCGCGCGCGCGCCGCGATGCCGAAGTCGAGCAGTTTGACCTCGCCCTTGCTGGTGACGAACACGTTGCCCGGCTTGATGTCGCGATGGACCAGGCGGTGGCGCTGCCACGCATAGTCGAGCGCCGCGGCCACCGGGTCGAGCAGCGTCAGCACCCGCTCCAGCGGCAGCCGCGTTTCGCGCGCCAGCACCGCGTCCAGGTCCTCGCCTTCGAGGTACTCCATGATCAGGAAGAAGCTGGCGGTGGCCGGGTCTTGCGCCCATTCGTAGACGCGCACGATGTGTTCATGCGCCAGGCGGCGCGCGCGCGTGGCTTCCTGGATCAGGAGCTTGGCGTGGCTGGCGGCCTGGGTCAGTTGCGGCGGCAGGATTTTCAGGGCCACCTGGGCGCTGTGGCCCAATTCGGCGTGGGTGGCGAGGTCGGTCGCCTGCCATACCTGGCCCATGCCGCCGTGCGCGATCAGGCGCTCGAGCCGGTAGCGGCGGTTTTGCGGGCCGATTTCCTGGCCCGTGATCAAACCGAGCTCGGTGCCCGGACGCGGCGCCGGAACCGTGTCCTGGTCGCCCGGATCGGTGCTTGGGCGCGGCTGGCCCGGGGCGTAGACGGCATCGAGGATCGCGTTCTTGCGCAGGTCGAATTCCTGACGGCTCAGCAGCCCGTCTTCGTGCAGCGCGCGCAGTTCGCGAATCTTGTCGATGGCCGTCATTGCTCGATCAACTGTGCAGCGGCGAGCCGCACGCGGCGCAGAAACGGTCCTCGGGCGCGGCCGGGTGGCCATGGACGCACTGGCGCGCCGGTGCGCCCTGGGCCACGCTGGCCTGCGCGGCCAGCGCCGCCTTGTTGACGTCGTTCTGGCGCTCCATCAGGTCGAGCTGGTGGCGGCGGTCCTTGTCGACCTCTTGCTCGCGGCGCGTCTGTTCTTCACGCACCAGCTGCGCCGCCTCGCCGGGCGTGAGCTTGCCGGCGCCGACCACACCCGCGAGCGACGCCAGCTGGCCGCCGTCCATGGTGGCGTGCACGCGCGTCTTCATGAAGTCGGCCAGGATCGCGGCGTTGGCCTCGCCGGCAATGGCCAGCTTGGCGGTGTCGTCGAGCATGCCCATCATCTCGGCGCGCTGCAGTTCGTGCGCGCGCTCGGCGGCCAGCGGAATCTGCGCCACTTCCTGCATGCGCCGTCCATGTTCGGCATCGAGTTCGATGGTGCGCAGCAGCTTGTCGTGCTGGGCCTGGGCGTCGCGCGTGCCGGCCTGGCGCCGCACGTCGCCGATGCGCTGGCGCGCCTGTTCGTCTTCCCACTCCTGCCAGCGCTCGGCTTCGCGCCGGTGCGCCTGGTTGGCAGCAACCAGCGCCTGGCGCCGCGCCACGTGTTCAAGTTCGTCGAGTTCGCGCAGGCGGCGCGCGCCATCCTGTTCGCTTTGGCGCAGGCGCTGCACTTCGTCGCGCTGGCGCGAAGCATCTTCGATCTGGCTTGCAGACTCGATCTTGTGGCGGATCTGCTGTTGCAGCAGCTGCTGCGAGAAGCGCTGCTGCGCCAGCTGGCGGGTCTGCGTCGCTTCCTGCTGGGCCGCGCTTAGCTCCGCGCGCATGCGCAACTGGGCCAGCGCGCGCAGGTGGCGCCATTCGAGCGCTTCGTCGCCGCGCTGGGCGTTCTTCTGCGCCAGGTCGTGTTCGAGTTCGGCCAGCACCGCGGCCGCGCCCTGGTCGAGCGCCTGCTTGCGCGACTGCGCTTCGACGATGCGGCCATACAGTTCGATCTGGCGCGCACGCACGCCGTGGGCGCGGTCGGCGCCCTGGAGCGACAGTTCGGCGCGCGCGATCGCGTCATCCTGTTTCAGTTCGGCGCGCCGGTAGCGCAGGCGCGCGTCTTCTTCGCTGCGCTTGATGCGCTGCCATTCTTCGGCGCTATACAACTCGTCGAGATGGCGCGCGTGCGCCAGCTGCACGTGCTGCTCGTCGGCGGCCAGCCACAGGCTGCCCACGCGGGCGCGGTTGGCGTCGTATTTGTCGTGGCGCAGCCCCAGGGTTTCGATGCCGGTGACGGCCAGCCCGTACTGCGCCAGCAGCGTGCGCAGGCCGCCCTGCAGGCGCTGGTCGAACTGTTCGCGCAGCTCGCGGTTGCCGGCCATTTCGCGGATCGAACGGGCGGCCACGAATTCGCCCACCAGCTGGTGCACCGGGTGCTCGAGCAGCTCGCGCAGCTCGGTCACGCTGACGGTGCCGGGCGCGGTCATGAAGTGGCGCGCGAAAGCGGGCACGTTCTCGATTTGCACCTGCAGCGCGAACTTGACCTCGATCGCCAGATGTTCGCTGGTGGCGACATCGTCGAACGCGAACGGCACCGGCAGCGCGCCGGTGCGGGTGACCAGGATCTCGGCGTGCTGGTCGCGCAGCAGGTGGTTCAGGCGCGTGAAGAAGCCTTCGATCTCGTATTCGCCCTGCGGCACTTCGGTCGCCTTCTCGCCCTGCAGGATGAAGCCGCGTGCGGTGGCCGGCACGCGCAGGGTCTTGACGAACAGGCCAGACAGCTCGCGCACGCCAAAGAACACGGCCAGTTCGTCGGCGCCGGCCACCCAGCGGTTCTCGACCAGCACCGGTTTGCTGCGCGGCGCGCCCAGGATCATGCCGCAGCCGGCGCAGTAGCTGGCTTGCGCCTCGTTCCTGCGCTCGCAGCGCGGGCAGCTGGCGCCTTTGACTCCGAACATCTGCAACATATCCAACTCCGTTTTACGTGGTCGTGGCTGCGCCGTGCGTGCTGCGCAACGCCGAGGATTCTAGCAGGGCGACGCTGCGCGCCGCCGCGCCTGGCCCGCTATCGTGCGCGGGTGATTGTGACGTCAAATGATGCCGATGCGCTCGACGCAGGCCAGGCTGGCGCCGCGTGCGCGCAACGCTTCGCGCAGGCCGGCGGGCAGGCCGGCTTCCCATTCCTTGGGCAGCAGCACGCGGTCGCCCGGCGCCGCTTCGCGCGCGATCAGGGCGCATTTGGCCTCGCGCGCTTCCACCGATTCGACCTTGCCCGCGTGCCAGGCGTTCGAGCTGCCGCTGGCGATGATGCGTCCGCGCGCCAGGAATTCGCGGCCGCGCGCGATGCGGTCGGCCATCACCAGCGCGAAGCCGTACGAGTCGCCCTGAAAGCGCGGCTCGCCGAAGCGCACCGTGGTGCGCCACTGGCCCTGGCCGCGTCCATCGAAATGGCGCGACGCCGACAGCACGGCGGCGATGGCGGCCTGGCGCACCGGGTCGAGGTCGGGCGCGGTCACGCTGTCTTCATCGGCGGACCCGGATAGCGGACGTACGCTGACCTCGACCCAACCCAGGCTATCCTCCGCACCGCCGCTGTGCAGCGGAAACCAGGCACGCGCGCTCGAGACGCCGGCCGCAGGATCGGGTTGTCCGTTCAGCGCGCCCAGGTGCGGCAAGCCGCCGGCGCCGCCGGCCAGCACCCCGGCCGGTGGATTAACCAGCGCGCGGCCGTCGATGCGGCCCAGGTGCCAGGCGTCGGACCAGCCGTTGGCGCTCACCGGCCCGCGCGGCGCGAACACGCCGCGCACCATACGGTCGGCCAGCACGGCGGCCAGTTCCCAATCGCGCCAGTCGCCCGGTGGCGTGCGATCCAGGCTCAGCACCACCTGGTCGCGGCTGTCGAAGCGCGGTTCGGTGTGGCGCGCCAGGCGCACCACCTGCTGCATGCGCTCGGCCAGCGCGGCGTCGCCCGGCACGCTGCACTTGACGTCGGCGCGGCCGGCGCGCGGCCGGCGCGTGGCGGTGATGGTCAGCACGCCGCCATCGGGCGCGATGCTGCGGCAGACGGCTTCGTGCGGCGCGCTCATGCCGCCACCTCTTCGGTTGCCACCACCGTCAGACGCCGGCCCGCAGTTTCGTATTCGAGGTTGGCGACGATGCGGTCGGCTTCGTCGAAGGACGTTCCCAGCACCGCTTCGCCGCCATTCTTGATACGCGCCAGCAGGGCCCAGGCTTCGTCCAGCGCGGCAGCGGCGCAGCGGCTGTGGCGCGCACGGCGCAGCTGTTCGTCCTGCGCCAGCGCTTCGTTGGGCGCGCGCAGTTCCAGCGCCGGCATGGTGCCGACCGACAGGCTGACCAGGTCGAGGCGGCGCAGCAGGTCCTGCTGCTGGCGGAACTGTTCCTGCCCGGCCGGCAGCGCCGCCAGGCGGATTGCGCACATCAGGCACGGCAACTCGAGGAACAGGCGGCGCAGCGCGCGTGCGTCTTCGCAGGCTGGCACGAAAGCTTGCTGCGGCGTGATCGCTGCCGGCGCCTGAACCTGTTGCTGCTCTACGGGTTGCTGCGTCAGGCGCGCTTCCAGCACCTGCGCATAGTCGCGCGCGGCGCCCAGGTCGACCGGTACGCAATCGTCGACCATCACGCCGAAACGGGTGTACATCAGTTGATTGAAACCGGCGCGGAACACGTTCCACTCTTCGAGCGTGGTGCATGGCGGCAGATCGAGGTTGCCCTGCGCCAGTTCGCGCTGCAGCGCGTTTTCCATGGCGGCGGCAAATCCGTTCAACTCCACGGCGGCGCCGCCTTCGCTGGCCAGGAACAAATCAAACCGCTGATGGGTCGCGCGCGGGTCGCTGGCGTCGATGGCGATGCTCACCCGCAGGCCGATCTCGGGGGCGGCGGCGAACGGCGCCAGCTCGCAGCTGTACGGGCCGGGATGGACGCACCAGGCAACTTCGCCCTCGTGCGCCGCGATTTTTCCGCCTGCCGCCAGGCGCCGGCTGCGGCCATTGCGGTCGACCAGCACTGCCGCGCAGCCGCCTGGCAACGCGCTGCCGGCTGGCGCCTGCAATGCGATGGCACTCACGCCCAGGCGGGCGGCGTCGAAGTCTGGCTGCCGCAACGGGCGGTGCAGAGAAAAATTCTTGAGCAGCGAACCAAACATCATCTTCCTTCCGACGGCGTCACGCGCTGGGCATGACGTCGAAACGTGCTCCATGCTGCTGAAAATGTGCCGCCGGCGTTGTCGCGAAAGGCCAGGGCCCTTCGCATTCGCCGTCGGCATCCAGGCTCCCTCGTAATACGACTGCCTTGGCGCCGTCGCGCACCGTGATCTCGATTTTTGACGCCAGCACCTGGGCCGCACCGGGAACGTGCGGGTCGAGCTGCAGGATCACTGCCAGCTTGCCGCCACTATCGACGACATGCAAGCGCCACATGCCGTCGTCGGTCTGCAGAGCGGCGAATTGGCCCGCGCTGTCGGCTGCGCGCAGCAGTCCGTGGCTGCCCGACCACGCCGGCGCGGCTGCGCGGCGGCGCGTGTCGGCCAACGCTTTAAAACGGCGCAGCGTCAATGGCGACGCCTGCAACGCTGCGCGCTCGCCAATGGTCAGGGGGCGGCTGCCATCGAGCGCCGCCGTCAGGACGGCGTCGTCCAGCATCAGGCGATCGCCTTCCACCCGTGCGCCCAGCAGCATCCGCGCCTGCAGTTTACGGTCCAGTTCCGTCATGCCCATCGTCGTTCCTCCTCGGTTGCCGCACCAATCGCGGGCGCCGCGTTCAAATGCGCGATCGCGGCGTCGCGCCGCTTGCGCAGTGTCGGCAGCGAAATCCCGTCGAGCAGCGCCAGTTGCTGCATCGTCGGCAGTTCGCCGCTGGCGGGGTCAAGCCACTCGGACGGGTAACTGTCGTCGAAGGGTCCAAGCAGCTTGAGGTAGACCGCCAGCCGTACCGGCAGCGACACATCGCTCATGCGGCGCGCCGTCCAGCTGGTGCGGTCTTCAAGCGCCGCCGCTGCAAGGAGATAGTCGGGGGGCAGAGAAAGTTGTCGGGTCACAAGCGCAAGGCGGGCAGCTTCCCGATCGTCGGGCGCGGGCGGCGCAGGTTCGGCAGGTGCGCCGCTGTCGGGCGCCGCCAGTTCATCCTGCTGCGCTTCGAGGATCTGGTCCGGGCCAGGCGTGCTGCCCGTTTCGGATTCGTTCAGAACGCGCCAGTAATCGTCCAGCCAGGCGCCGGCGTCTTCGCGCTCTTGCAGCCAGTCGCGGTCAGCGTTGGCCGACAGTTGTTCGTAGTCGCCGATCTCGCGCAGCATGGCGCCGATCTTGTCGGGATTGTCCTTCAACGCGGCGAAGCGCTTCGATCTGGTGTGCAGTGGCCCCGGCGCGCCGGCGAAACGTTCCTGATGCTCGCTCCAGCGCAGTATCCACTCCGGACGGCAGTCGGCGATCGAGCGCAGTTGGCGCGCCTCGATCGGCAGCGCCACGATCGTGCGCTCCAGGATGGCGCCGACCTGCTCCAGATGCTGGTGCCACGCTGCGAACAGGCGCGCCAGCTCGTGGTACGCCGTGTCGAGCATCCGATACGCGTACATCCGGTTCGGGCTGCACGCGCGGCCGCAGGCAATCTGGTAGTTGTCGCTGTCGACCTTGTCGCGCAGGACGGCATATACATCGTTGAATTTCTTGCGCAGCTGCGCTTCGCCGCCGGGACGACGCCAGAACGGGCCGAGGCGCGCGTGCTCGGCGCCGACCGCTGCGCACAGGGCGGCCCAGTCGGCCGGGCGCGCCTGCAGTTCGAAGGTCAAGGTCAGCGCCAGTTCGGCCACGCTGTCGCCGTAGCTGTTGCCGGCTTGCTCGCCGCGTGCGCCTGCCGCGTACAGCAGCGGGGCCACGGTGTTGACGTAGGCGGCCAGCGAAGCGTCGGTGTCCGGGTCCAGCAGCAGCGCGCTGTCGAGACGGGCGAACGCCTGCAGGGAGCATTGCCCCAGCAGCTTGCGGACCTGCTCCCAACCGTGTTCCTGGTACCGGGTTCCCGGCAAACGCATACGTTCCTCACCCGCTCATGACATGACATCACCCCCGCAACGTCGCGGATTACAACAGATGATGCCATACAAACACGGCCTTGAGGCGCGCAGCAGATGCCTATTTCCCTTTCACTTCGGTCGATTGCGACGCCATGTCTTTCAACAGCGCAGCCACCACCGGCGCCGCATGTCCGCCACCGGTGGCCGGCGAATGGCTCACGAACGCGGCAAACGCCAGGCGCCGGGTCTGGCCTGGCAGGCTGCCCGGCTCCAGCCAGCCCATGAACCAGACTGTCGCCAGGCCGTCGTTGCCGACCGGCGCGGTGCCGGTCTTGCCATACAAACCACGCCGCAAGCCGTCAAAGGCCGGGTCGCGGAAGGCGCCGGCACCGGTGCCGCTGTCGATCACGCCCTTCAAACCGGCGCGCACGCGATCGAGTCGCACACCGAGCTTTTCGCCGCGGGCGGCTTGCGCTTCGCGCCCGTCGAGCGACAGTAGCAGGCGCGGGGTCACGGTGCGCCCTTCCCCGACCGCCGCCGCCACCAGTGCCATCTGCAGCGGCGTGGTCTGCATGCGCAGGCCGATCGCCATCTGGCGCAGTTGGTGGCGGCTGTGCACCGGGTCGAGGTTCGAGGCGCTGGCCTGCAGCGCGTCCCATTGCGACCAGCGGAAGTCTGGCGGCAGCAAGCCGCCATCGAGACGCAATGGCTGGCCGAAGCCGAGCCGGCGCGCCATTGCCGCTACCGGCCGCGCGTGGTCGAGCGCCTCGGCTTCCAGTTCGCGCGCGCCCGGCATGCCGCCGTCGGGCTGGCCGAGCAGCGTGCGGTCGCTCAGCTCCGCGGTCCAGGCGAACCAGGTGTTCACGCTGTGCGCCAGCGCCTGCGCCATGCCCAGGCGGCCGCCATCGGCGCGCGCGCCGGTGATCTGGTCGCGGAAGTTGGTGATGTGGGCGCGGCTGCTGTCGGCCGGGTAGCTGGCGGCGTCGGTGCGGAAACCGTAGCCGCCGTCCCGGGCCATGCGGTCGACCGCCGGCAGCGGCAAGCCGCCCAGCAGTGCGTCGAGTTGGGCGTCGCCCTTCGCAGCCTGCTCCAGCCCCAGTGCGCTGACCACCTTGAAGGTCGATCCCGGAGCGCGGTGCGCGCCGCCATCGTGCTGGAACGCCGCCAGGCGCAGTGGGCTGCGCGCGGGGTCGGCGCGGTCGAAGTCGCGCAATTCGCTCCACTGGGCCGGGTCGACCGGGCCGGCGCCGCCCGACGCCGCCGCCAGGATGTCGCCGTTGCCGGCGTCGAGCAGTACCAGGCCGGCGCGCCGTTCGGTTGCCGGGTTTGCGCCGCCGTGGCAACCGCCTTGGCCAAGGCTGCCGCCGCGCAGGCCGACGCAATCGAGCGCCGCCTGGGCCTGCGCCTGCAGATCAAGGTCGAGGCTCAGGCGCGCTTCATGTTCCAGCCCGCGCAGACGCGCCAGCATGCCGGCCACGCTGCCGTCGTGCGATTGATGCACGCCCAGCAGCGGCGCCAGGCCGGCCTTGAGCGCATCGCTCGAGGGCGCGCCATCGGCCCACAGGGCGCCGCCGTTGCGGTCTTGCAGGCGCACCGGCACGGCGGGCGCACGAGCGCTGCCGGTCGCCGCCGGCAGTGCCTGCCATGCCAGTCGTGCGCCGACCAGGCGCAGATGACGATAAGCGGCATCGGCGTCACCCGACAGCGCGGCCAGGTCGAGCGGCGCGACCTGTAGCGACACGCTGGCGGCGCCCGGTAGCGGTGTCAAGACCACCCGGCGCACGGCGTCGCCGTCGGGGCAGGCACGCCCGTCGCAAGCTGCTCCTGCCATCGCACTGGCGCCGGACGCGCTGCGCACCCGGCCCGCCACCAGCAGTTCGAGCGGTCCCTGGCCCGGCCTCACGGGTGCACTCAGCGTGACGAAGTCGCCACGGCGCCCGCCTTCCCAGCCGACGACCCGGTTCCACGGCTCCCATCCTTGCGGCAGGCGCGCGAACAGGCGCATTGCCGCCAGCGGCAGGCCGGCCTCGCGCGGCGCCGGAGCGCCGTCGACCGCCGCGTGCCAGCCGGCCGCATTGCCTGGGCGCTCGCGCCAGGCCACCAGCCGTCGCTCGCTGTTAAAGATGCGCACCTGCTCGCGCACAAAGGCACCGTCGGCGCGATGGTGCAGGCGTTCGAGCAGGCGGCGGTCGCCGGCGTTCAATGTCATGTCCGACCAGCCGGGCAGCGGCGCGCGGTTCTCCGGCGCTGCTGCGTGCCAGGCCAGCAGGTCGCGTGGCGCCAGTTCGATCAGGCCGTCGCGGCCCAGGCGCAGCAGGCCGCGCGCGCGCAATGCTTCGAACAGTGCCTGGTCTTCCATGCCGGGGCCGGGAACCAGCGGCACCGTGTAGCTGCCGGGCGCAAGGCGCAGCGAGACCGGGTCGCCGGTTACCGGGAACGCTTGTACCAGAGCCGGAGCGGCGTTCACGGTCTTAGGCATGAGGTATTGAGTCAGGACCAATTCACCGGCCTGCGGACAGGCGCTGCTGCCCTGGCGCGCGAAACGCAGCGCCTGGCCATTCCACACCAGCCAGCCGCCACGGCCGAGCGGCGCCTCGCCCTGGCGTGCGCGGGTAACGCGACCGCCGCTGGCGTCGCCAATCCATCCGGCAGTGCCAGCGCCGGCATCCCAGTTCAGCCTCAAGCCGCGCCCCAAGCCGGCGTTGCCACTGACCTGCATGCGCGGCATATTCGAGCCCGATTGCGCCAGCAGCACCGTGCGCGACGGCGCGCTGCGGGTGCGCGCAATCGCGGCGGCGTCCTCGAATGGGTAGCCGATGCGCAGCGGCAGCAGTACCGGATTGGCCGGGTCGAGTGCCTGCGTGCACAGGTCGACGCGAACAGCGGGGCTCGGGACCATGTCGCCGGCGACCAGCAGCGCAATCCCGGCTTCCTGCGTCAACGTCACGCCCGGTGCGCGCGGCACCACAAAATGCAGGCCCGGCGCCAGCGGCTGGAGCGCGACCAGGGCGGCAGCGCCGGGGATGCCTTCGTCGCCTGATGGCAACGCGCGCGCATGCAGCGCCAGCGCCGCCGCGCCGCCGATGGTCAGCACCAGCGCGCCCCACAGCCAGCCGTTGGCGAGCCAGGACAGCGACAGCGTTGGCATTGCCGGCACGCGAACGCCGCCTCTGCCGCCCGCACGCAGGTTGCGCGCGCGCCGCCGCGCGGTCTGGCTGGCGGCCAGGAAATCGAACAGAGTGGAGAACGTGCCTGGCATGTGCTGGTCCGGGTGTCGATGGTCGGCGGGCGCCGGTGCGCCCTTCGCGCAGAGCTAGCAGGGGGCGACTGAAAAACGCGTGCCGATATGGTCGCGCAAGGCGCGCGTTCGTGCGCGGATTTGCGCAGGCCATCCCGCATTTTGCGCCGCCCGTCGCAAGCCGCTGGAGAGCGCGCCGCGCCTGGCCTACATTGGACACATCGACCACCCCACTGCAGGAGAACATCATGAACATCCTCAAACACATGGAAGCCACCTTCCTCGTCGCCGCGCTGGTGGCGGTGCCTGCCAGCTACCTCGGTGGCGTGATCCCGGATGCACGCGCACACAGCGTCAGCGCCGACACAATCGCCTACGGCGCCGGCGTTGCCACCCCGACCAGGATGGCGACCGTGGTGGTCAGCGCCAAGCGTCCCGACGCGAGCGAGAAGCGCGCGATCCTGCTGGCCGCACGCTGATTGTTTCAAATGTAAGAACTTGCTTCAAACGCTGTTTCCAGAAATCCGGATTGCTATATTTGCGTCATCCGCTTTCCGGACCTGGAGACAAACATGAAAATCGCCCTCACCCTCGCCACCCTTGCCCTCGTCGGCGCCGCCTATGCGCCGTTGCCGTCGCAGGCGCAGCCGCACGTATCGGTCGTGATCAGCAGCGCGCCGCCGGCGCCGATCTATGAACGCGTGCCCGGCCCACGCCACGGTTACGTGTGGGCGCCGGGATACTGGGAATGGCGCAGCCACCGCCATGCGTGGGTGCCGGGCCACTACATCGCGGCCCGTCCCGGCTACGTGTATGCGGCGCCGAGCTGGCGCCAGCGCCAGGGCCGCTGGTACATGGAGCCGTCGCGCTGGGATCGTCATGGCCACGGCCATCGTCCTCCGGTGTATGCAGGCGGCTACCGCGGGCCTGACCGCCACGATTATTACGACCGTCATGACCGTCGCGGCCACGGCCACGGCGGACGCGACAACCGCTGGCGCGACACCGATCGTGACGGCATTCCGAATCACCGCGATCGCGATCGCGACAACGATGGCATCAGCAACCGCCATGACCGTGACCGCGATGGCGACGGTGTGCGTAACCGCCATGACAGCCGGCCGGATAATCCGTATCGTCGCTGATCGACGGGATCGTTCTTTTGCCCCCTTGAAGACCGTCATTCCCGCCTGCGCGGGACTGACGGTCATTGGACGAACGACTGACGGTCAGCGTTTCAGGTGTTTATCGAGGAAGGTCAATATCCTGGCACTCGCCTCTGCCTGATTCTTCTTCTTCGAGAAGCCGTGGCCTTCGTCGCCAAACACCACGTACTCGACTTCCACCCCGTTCTTGCGCACCGCTTCCACAATCTCGTCGCTCTCCGGCTTGATCACGCGCGGGTCATTTGCGCCCTGGATCACCATCAGCGGCTTGCGAATATGGTGCGCGTGGAACAGCGGCGAGGTCGCGACCAGGAACGCCTTGTCCTTGACCGGGTCGCCAATCTCGTCATACAAGGCCCTGCGCTGCGCCTCCCAATACGGCGGAATGCTCTCCAGCGTGCGCACCCAGTTGCTGACGCCGAAGATGTCGACGCCGACCTTGAACGCTTCGGGCCGGAACGCCAGCGCCGCCAGCGTCATGTAGCCACCGTAACTGCCGCCCATGATGCCGATCCGTTCCGGGTCGATATAACCCTGGCTGGCGAGCCAGGTCTTGGCTTCGACGCAGTCCCATAGCGGCTCCATGCCGTGCTTGCGATCGTCGGCGCGGAAGAAGGTTTTGCCGTAGCCCGAGCTGCCGCGGTTGTTAATGCCCAGCACCGCGTAGCCGTGGTTGACCAGATACTGGATCTGGGCGCTGTAGCCGCGCATGGTCTGCCCGCCCGGGCCGCCGTGCACGTAGACCACCGCCGGCACCTTGGCATCCGGCGCGGCGTTCTTCGGCTTGTAGTAGATCGACGGGATCACGGTGCCGTCGAAAGAACGAAAGCGCACCACCTCGGCGTCGACCAGGTCGTTGGGATCGATCTCGGGGCTCAGGCTACGCGTCAGCTGCGTGGTTTTGCCGCTCTTGAGGTCGTGCACGTACAGGTTATTGGGCGAGCGGTCGCCGTTCAGGTGGAACGCCATCAGGCGCCCACTCGGCGAGAACGTCACCTGGCGCATCTCCCCGCCCGGCAGCTTGGGCAGCGCCACCGGTTTGCCGGCGCCGCTGCTGCTGGTGTCATACACCCGCACATCGATGCTGCCGTCGCGGTTGACGACGCTGACGCGGTGCTTGCCGTTGCGCGAGTAGCCGGTGCCGAGCAGGTCCCAGTCAGCCTTTTCGACGTCGCTGCTGGCGCCGGTGGCCAGGTCGTAGGCGACGATACGGGTGAATTCACCGTCGGCGTTGGTGGTGTAGAGCAGCCGCTTCGATTCGGGATCGAAACTGGCGGCGCTGTAGCTGGCCGGGTCCTTGTGCGGCGTGATGTGCTTCATCTGGCGCGTGCGCACATCGTACAGGTAGATGTCGCTGTCCGAGGTGGTGTTCGGTTTGCTGAAGGCGAGCCAGTTGCCGTCGCGGCTGATGCTCGAGACGTTCATGCCGCTGTCGTTCCGGTACACGATCGTGCGTTGGTAATCGGCGGCGTTGTACAGGTAGAGGTCGAAGAATTTCGGATCGCGCTCGTTGGTGGCCACGTAGAAGCCGCTGCCATCCGGTTTCCAGCCTGCGAACGACGCTTTCAGTCTGGCGCCCGGCGTGAGGTCACGTTCGCTGCCATCGAGTTCGCGCACGTACAAGTGATTTTGCTCGTCGCCGCCCTTGTCGCGCGTGAACAGGATGCGGTCGTCGTCATAGAAATAATCGACCGCGTAGGTGGTGTCGGTGCTCGACGTGGTCAATGCGCGCGGCGCGCCGCCGCTGACCGCGACCGTATAGGCGTTGAAGATGCCGGACTGGTTGCTGCTGAACAGGATCTGCTGTTCGTCCTTGCTGAACGAGGCGCCGGTGACCGACGTCGTCGCCATGAACTGTTCGATGGTGTAGCGCTTGACGGCTTGCGCGCTGTCTTTGGCCGGCGCCGCCTTTTGCTGCTTGACGGTTTGGGCCGATGCGATGCCGGGATGGATGATCGCGCCCGCGAGCGCGGCGAACAGGGTCAGTCGGACTGCATGGCGGTACGGACGCATGAACTCTCCTGGTGATTGACACAGCGATGACAATAACCCGTCGAGTGTTTCAAAAGTCTTAACGTCTGTCAACGATCCAGGATCGGTTATGCTGGCGACATGATCGACTTCGCCACGCTGCACGCCGCCGCCTTCAAGACCGAACTCGCCGCCAGCCGGCGCTTGATGGCGCGCGCCGGCATTGACCAGGCCGAGGCCTTGCACCGCACCTTGACGCTGAGCGCGGGCGTGGCCGGGCTCGAAAAGTTGCTGGCCGAGCGCGCCGCGCATCGCCGCCACGCCGCGCTGCAGGCCGCGCGGCGCCAGGCCAGTGCGGGCGCCGCGCAGCGGCGCAGCGCGGCGCCCGCCAACAGCGCCTGGCGCGCCTGGTTCGATGGCTCGGCGCGACCGAATCCGGGCCGCTGCGGGCTGGGTGGCGTGCTGACGGGGCCGGGCAACCGGCGTATCGAGATTTCGCTCGACGGCGGCTATGGCAGCAGCAGCGAAGCCGAATACCTCGCCTTGCATTGCGTGCTGCGCGCGGCCGTCGAACATGGCGCGCACGGTCTTGTCATCCACGGCGACAGCCAGGTCGTGATCGACGACGTCAACGCGCCTGAATGCGCAAGCTCGCCCTCGTTACGCGTCCTTCGCGCCGAGGCGCACGCGCTGCTGGCAAACCTGCCAGGTGCGACGCTGCGCTGGATCCCGCGCCACAAGAACCTGGAAGCGGACGCGCTGTCGCAGCGCGCCGTGCCGACGCCCGAATCGACTGAACCAACCGAACAAGAAACCCCATGAGCGATAGCACCACCCTCGACCTCACCACCTGGCGCACCAGAGTGGTCGCGCTGGCCGCCGGCGCCGGCGGCAACGATGGCGCCCACGACAGCGCGCACCTCGACCGCGTCTGGGGCAACGCCCAGGCCCTGCTCGAACATCACCCGCAGGCCGACCGCCTGGTGGTGCTGGCCGCCTGCTACCTGCACGACCTGGTCAACCTGCCAAAGAACGATCCGGCGCGAGGCCAAGCCTCCACGCGCTCGGCCCGGCTGGCGCGTCATCAGCTGGCGCAGCTTGGCTTCCCGCCCGAGAAACTGGACGCCGTCGCGCATGCGATCGAAGCGCACAGCTTCTCGGCCGCGATTCCCGCCACCACCATCGAAGCGAAGATCGTGCAGGACGCCGACCGCCTCGACGGCCTGGGCCTGGTCGGCCTGGCGCGCCTGTTCTATATCGCCGGCAAAATGGGCAGCAGCCTGGCCCATCCCGACGATCCGCTGGGAGACAACCGCGAGTTCGACGACCGCAATTACGCGCTCGACCACATCATGGTCAAGCTGGCCAAGCTGCCCGACATGATGCAACTCGAAGCGGCACGCGCGCTGGGCCACGAGCGCCTTGCGCAGCTGCTGGCATTTCGCACCGACTTCGCCGCGCAGTGGAGCGGACAAGCCGCGTAAAGAGCGACATCGATGCGGATCGGGTAATCCGCCGCCCGGCGCCATCAATACCGTTCAAGCCGATGCTAAGATAAGCGATTCACCGCGTTCGGAATCTTCATGACCAGCCAGAGCACGCTCGCTACTCCCGCCGCCGGCAAGCTCAATTTCGTCCTGGTCTGCGTCTTCATCGACATGCTCGGCATCGGCCTTCTGATCCCGGTGATGCCGCTGATCGTCGGCCAGTACGTGTCTGCGCCCGACGAACTGGCGCTGTGGTACGGCGTGATGGCGACCGTGTTCGGCCTGTTGCAGTTCTTGTGCATGCCGGCCCTTGGCGCGCTGAGCGACCGCGTCGGCCGCCGCCCGGTGCTGCTGTATTCGATGGCCGGCATGTGCCTGAATTTCCTGATCACGGCATGGGCGCCGAGCCTGGCCTGGGTGTTCGTCGGGCGCGTGATCGGCGGCATGTCCTCGGCCAGCATGTCGGTGGCCTCGGCCTACGCGTCCGACATCTCGACCCATGCCGACCGCGCCAGGAGCTTCGGCAAGATCGGCGCCGCCTTTGGCGCAGGCTTCATCTGCGGCCCGATGCTGGGCGGCCTGCTGGGCGAAGGCGACGTGCGCCTGCCGTTCTATGTGGCGGCCGCGCTGTCGGCGGCGAACCTGGTCTACGGTTACTTCCTGGTGCCCGAATCGCTGGCCCCGGGTGCACGCGAACCATTGCGCCTGGCACGCCTGAATCCCTTCTCGGCCTTGCTGCGCCTGGCGCGGCGTCAGGACATCCGCGGCCTGCTGATCGTCATCACGCTCACCACGTTTGCTCAGATGATGATGAATTCGACCTGGGTGCTGTACACCACCTTCCGCTTCGGCTGGACCCCGCGCGACAATGGCATCGCCATGTTCTGCGTCGGCCTGGCCGCGGTGCTGGTGCAGGCGGGGCTGCTGGGGATGCTGATCCGGCGCTTCGGCGAAGTGCGCCTGTCGCTGCTCGGCCTCGCCTCGGGCGCGATCGCCTACACCGCCTATGGGCTGGCGACGCAGGGCTGGATGATGTACCTGTTCATCCTGTGTAACATCCTGGCGTTTGCCGCCGGCCCGGCGCTGCAGGGGATCGTCTCGAAAGGTTCGCCAGCGGACCAGCAGGGAGAGCTGATGGGGTCACTCCAGTCGATCGCCAGTCTCGGCATCGTGGTCACGCCGCTGATCGGCACCGGCATCCTGAGCACAGTGAGCCACTTGCCGCCCAACGACTGGCGCATCGGCAGCAGCTTCTTCCTGTGCGCGGCGATGCAGGTCTTGGCGCTGGTCGTGGCGCGCCGTTATTTCCGCGCCCACCACCAGCAGGCATGAGCGACTTGCCACCGGCGGTGCTGGCCGCGGTGCTGCTGGCGGCGCTGCTGCACGCGTCGTGGAATGCGGCGCTCAAGGCGCAGCCGGACACCTTCCTGGCGGCGCTGGCGGTGACCGGCGGCGCCGGCCTGGTTGGCGCCGTGATGCTGCCGTTCCTGCCCGCCCCTGGCGCCGCCAGTTGGCCGTTCATCGCCGCATCCGGCGCAATTCACGTGGTGTACTACCTGCTGCTGGCCTGGGCCTACCGCCACGCTGACATCAGCCACGCCTACCACTTGATGCGCGGCGGCGCGCCGGTGCTGGTGGCGCTGGCCGCGTCGGCGCTGGCCGGCGAATGGTTGCACGGCGCGCAGTGGGCCGCGGTCGGCCTGATCTGCGCCGGCGGTGCGGTGCTGACATTCGGCGCCTCGACCAAGACGGGCAGCCGCGCATCGACCCTGATCGCCCTGCTGGCAGCAGTGCTGATCGCGGCATACACCCTGGTCGACGGCATCGGCGTGCGCCGCTCCGGCTCACCGGCCGCGTACACCGCCTGGATCCTGATCCTGGGCGCGCTCGGCGCAATTGCCGTTTCCTGGCGCCGTACCGAAGGCCGCCTGCCGGCTTATGTCTTGCAAAAGCCGGGACTGGTGCTGCTGGGCGGCGTCGCCACCACCGGCGCCTACGGCATCGCCCTGTGGGCCATGACGCTGGCGCCGGTGGCGGTGGTGGCGGCGCTGCGCGAGACCTCGATCGTGTTCGCCACTGCAATCGCCGCGCTGCTGCTGCGCGAGCGCATGACGCGCGCCCGTGTTGTCGGCGCCAGCGTGATCGCGCTCGGTGCGGCGGCGATGCGGCTGGCTTGAGGCGTCAGTAGTTCACTTCATACGTCAACTGCGTGCGTAGCGTCCCCGGATAGCGCCAGCGACGCTGCTCGACGCCGCGCAGCGGGTCGGCGTACGAGACATCGAAGCCGTCGTCCTGGCCGCGCAGGTTCGACAGCGCCACGCGCAGCTCCTGCTTCGGGGTGAACTTCCAGGCAGCATAGGCGCCGAGATCGGTGCGCGCCGCCGACGAGAAGGTGCGGTTGGCCGTGACCCGCACCAGACCGTTGCGCACGTAGCCGACGCTGGCGCCGGCGCTGAGCCGGCCCGAACGCCAATCGATGCCGGCATTGGCCGACAACGGCGTCTGGCGTTCCAGCCGGTTATTCGGCCCCGGCACGATTGTCACCCGCGACCAGTGGCGGCTGACGCTGGCGCGCAGATCGATCGCCGGCGCGCCCTCAATCAACGACTTGAGCGGGAACTTGGTTTCCAGCTGCAGCGTACGGGTCTCGGCGCGGCCGTCGTTGACCGGTGTGAAGACCCAGCGGTAGCCGTCGAAGTAGATCTGGTTGCCGATGTAATCGCTGAGGCGCCGCAGCGAGCCGCCGATCGACACCATCGCCCCCTCCTCCCAGTAGTGCTCGTAGCCGGCGTCGATGCCCACTGCCAGTTCCGGTCTTAAATCCGGATTGCCCTGATAATCGGCCTCGGTGGCGCTGTTGTTTTCCCAGGTGTTGCGGCGCGGGATGAGTTCCTGCACAGTCGGCGCCTTGAAGGTGCGGCTCAGGGCCAGGCGCAGCGCGTCGCTCACGCCTTCGCTCTTGCCCGGGATCTTCCACAAAGTCTGCATCACCGGGCTCCACACGTTGGACCGGTTGTCGACCGCCTGCGCCACGCTGCCGTTGACGCGGGTGCGGATGCCTTCCCAGCGCGCCCCCAGATACATCGACCATTGCGGCGTGATATTCCATTCATCCTGGGCGTACAGCGCCAGGCGCGTGACGCGGCCGTCGAAATCCTCGTCCAGCGCCAGCCCGGGCGGAAACACGCGGACCGCGTCGCGCTCGACGCGCACGTCGTCGCGCCGGCTGGCGCCGCCGTCCCAGCCGAACGCCATCACGTGGCCGGCATCGAGCTTGCGCACATACTTGCCGGTCGAATTGAGTTCGCGCTCGCGGGTGCGGGTGTCGACCGCGCCGTCGGTGGCAGGCTGGCCAAACGGGTCCAGGCCGCGACGGCGGATCACGTTGTCGCTGTTTTCTCCCTTGACGCCGAGCTTGGCCTCCAAGGTGGCGCCGGAAGCCAGTTCGCGTGTCCAGTTCAGATTGGCGAGGACATCCTCGGCATCGGCGCGCATCGCGTTGCCGACCAGCGGCACGGGTGGCGGGTCGCCGATCAGGGTGGTGACCGTCGACGGCGCATCGTTGCGGAAGCGATTCACGTTGATCAGGGTTTCCAGACTCAGTTTATCGCCGCCCTCGAGCGCCCACTCCACCCGCGGCGTCAGGTTCAGGCGCCGCATGCGGCCACGCTCGGGCGTGGTGGTCAGGCGTCGGCGGTCCAGGGCGCCGTCGATGGCGATGTTTTCCTCGACCCCGTTCCACACCCGGCTGAAGCGCTCGAGTTGCAGGTCGGCCGCCAGTGAATAAGCAACGTCGCCAGCCTTGTCGCTCAGGCGAAACGACGAACTGGGTCCACGGAACAGCGACGACTGCAGCATGCCGAGCTTGAACTGGCGCTCGGCCTTGCCGGATGCGCGACGCAGGATGATGTTGATGGTGCCGGCCACGCCCTGCGTCGACAGGTCGGCCGTGGCCGCGCGCAGCACCTCGATGCGCTCGATGACGTCGGGCGACAGCGAATCGAAGCTGAAGCCGCTCGGGACCCGCTCGCCGTTGACCAGCACCTGGGTGTACGCGCCCAGCCCGCGCATCTGGATGGTGCCGCCGCGACCGCCGCTCCCGTCGATCGTCACGCCCGGCACGCGCTTGAGCACGTCGAGCACGGAACGGTCGCCGTAGCGCGTCACTTCTTCGCGCCGGATGACGATGCGGCTGGCCGTGTCGTCGCGGCGTGCGTCGTAGGCGCCGCTTTTGATGTCGACTCGCTGCACGGTCTCGACTGGCGATGTCTCCTGCGCGCTGCCGTGGGCCGACGCGATGGCGGCGATCAGCAACGGGATGGTTCGATACGACGGACGGCGCTTCATGGCGATTTCTCTCCCCGGTTATTGAACACGTATGGACAGAATGTATGCCAATAAGTGGCAAAATGTAAACGTATTTATAGAATCAATTAGTGCTACGTTGTGGAACTTGCATATTACTCATGATGGAATCCTTGACTACTCACCCAAGGTGCATGCGCCACCGTCCGCCACCGTCGTGCGACCTGGAGTACACTCGGCGCGTGCCTCGTCAGGAAGTGCTATTTCCAATATCATTTCCTAGGGACAAGCCAGTTATAATGCGCACTTTTCCGTGAAAGGCGATCGACCGTGTCCCGACTCAAAGTCCTGCCCCAATACGTCATGCCGAAACAGGCGATGACCAATTTCGCCGGCCGCGTCGCGGGCGCCAAGGGCGGCGCCATGACCACCAGTCTGATCCGCTGGTTCGTCGGCAAGTACGGCGTCAACATGGACGAGGCGGCCAATCCGGACATCGCCAGCTATTCGAGCTTCAACGAATTCTTCACCCGTCCGCTACGCGACGGCGTGCGTCCGCTGGCGCAGGCCGACTACGTGTGCCCGGTGGACGGCGCGATCAGCCAATTCGGCGACATCGACGACCACCAGATCTTCCAGGCCAAGGGGCACAAGTTCACCACGGCCGAACTGGTCGGCGGCGACCAGAGCCTGGCGGCGCACTTCCAGCACGGCCACTTCGCCAACCTGTACCTGAGCCCGAAGGATTACCACCGCCTGCACATGCCGTGCGACGGCCGCCTGACGCGCATGATTTATGTGCCTGGCAAGCTGTTCTCGGTGAACCCGACCACGGCGCGCGGCGTGCCGGGCCTGTTCGCGCGCAACGAGCGCGTGGTGTGCGTGTTCGAGAACGATGAATTCGGGCCGTTCGTGATGACGCTGGTGGGCGCCACCATCGTCGGCAGCATGGCGACCGTCTGGCATGGCATCGTCAATCCGCCGCGCATGCCGCGCATCTGCGACTGGCACTACGAGCCGGGCCAGGTCACCCTGAAAAAGGGTGAAGAGATGGGCCGCTTCCTGCTCGGCTCGACCATCGTGATGCTGTTCCAGAAAGGCGCGATCGACTTCAACGCCGACTGGTCACCGGAACGCGGCGTGCGTCTGGGCGAGACGATGGGCAATCGCCCCGCTACGCGCTGAGCTTCTCGCCCGCTGCCGCGTCAGCACCCGGGCCGGCCAACGGCGCGTGACCGTGCTCGCGGCAAGCTTCCTGCATCATGTCCAGAAACACCCGGGTCTTGGCCGGCATTAGCTTGCGGCTCGGGAATACCGCCCAGCCGTTTGCGCTGGGCATTTCCCACTCCGGCAGTACCCGCACCAGTTCCCCCGTTTGCATGTACGGCTGCGCGAATTGCGTTGAGCTGAGCGCAATGCCGGCTCCGCGTGCGGCAATGCGCGCCAGCAGGTCGGGCGAATTGGCCGTCACCCGCGCCGATAATGCCCGCTCCCAGCGCAGCTTGCCGCGCGCCAGCACCCACGGCACCGCGCCGCCGCTGCGACTGAGGATGCACAGCAGATCGTGCGCCGCCAGATCGTCGGGGTGTTCCGGGATGCCGTGGATGGCCAGGTAGCCCGGCGCCGCATACAGCCCCGGCTGCTCGAGCGTGATCGGGCGCGCGCTCAAGGTGGCGTCGTCCGGCAGGTCGCCCATGCGGATCGCGATATCGAAATTCTCCGCCACCAGGTCGACCCGGCGCGGCGACAGATCCAGTTCCAGCGCCACCTGCGGATAGCGCGCCAGGAAGCGCGCGATCACGTCGTTGAGACTGTTGGCGAAGTCGCCCGGGGCCGAGATGCGCAGCTTGCCGCTGGGCGTGCCTTGGCGGTGCTGGGCCAGCGCGCCGGCGGCGTCGACTTCGTCGGCCAGGCGCCGCGCGTGTTCGTACAGGCTGGCGCCGAATTCGGTCACCACCAGTTTGCGCGTGGTCCGCTGCAGCAACCGCTCGCCGAGCGTGGTCTCGAGCAGCGCCAGCCGGCGTGACACGGTCGACTTCGGGAGTTTGACGCGCTCGGCTGCGCGGCTGAAGCTGCCCGACTCGACGATTCGGGCGAACAGCAGCAGGTCATTCGGTTCCACATCCATGATTGTCCCACCAGCAGAATAATGTTATCCATTCTAAGGGCTTTCGCATCGATTTTGGAATTGATAAAGTCACTCCATCGACACACACCACCAACAACGAAGGGACACACCATGAACATCCTGCAGATCACCACCAGCGTGCGCGGCGAAGCCTCCGAATCGACCCGCGTCACGAATCAGATCGTCGCCAAGCTGGTTGCCGCCAATCCAGGCGCCAGCGTCGTGCGCCGCGACCTGGGCGCGCAGCCGCACCCGCTGCTGGACGGCGCCGCCCTCGGCGCGCTGTTCACTCCGGCGGAGCAACGCAGCCCCGAGCAACTGGCGCGCGTGCAGCTGGACGACGCCCTGATCCTGGAAGCGCAAGGCGCCGACGTGATCGTGCTGGGTGCCCCGATGTACAACTTCGCGATGCCGGTGCAACTGAAAAGCTGGTTCGACGCGATTGCCCGCGCCGGCGTGACGTTCCGCTACACCGAGACCGGTCCGGAAGGCCTGCTCAAGAATAAAAAAGTGTACGTGGCGGCCGCACGTGGCGGCGTCTACGAAGAAGCCAACGACCCGCAAGTGCCGCAGATGCGCGCGCTGCTCGGCTTCCTGGGCTTGACCGACCAGACCTTCATCTATTCGTCGGGCATGGCGATGGGCCCGGACGCGGTGGCCAATGGCCAGGCCGCGGCCAACGCAGCGATCGAAGCAGCGCTGGCATAAGGATTGAACCACACGCGCCGCCCTGCCAGGCGGCGCATTGCACACAGGAGAACCGCATGAGCACGACCGCAATCGAGACCACGCTGGCCAAAACGCGCAGCGTCGAACGCATCATCAACGGCCAGTTCGTGATGGACGGCGCCGGCGTCAAGATCAACCGCGTGCTCACCGGCCCCCTGCAGCGCCGCCTGGACCCGTTCCTGATGCTCGACGCCTTCGGCAGCGACAAGCCGGGCGACTACATCGCCGGCTTCCCGGAGCACCCGCACCGCGGCTTCGAGACCATCACCTACATGCTGGCCGGACGCATGCGCCATCGCGACAGCGCCGGCAACGAAGGCCTGGTGACGGACGGCGGCGTGCAATGGATGACGGCCGGGCGCGGCGTGGCCCACGCCGAAATGCCGGAGCAGACCGAAGGCCTGATGGAAGGCTTCCAGTTGTGGCTCAACCTGCCCTCTGCGGACAAGCTGATGGCGCCGTGGTACCGCGACATCCCGGCCGAAGAAGTGCCGCGCTTTACCACGCCTCACGGCGTGACGGTGCAGGTGATTGCCGGTAGCAGCCATGGCGTGGCGGGTGCCGTGCAGCGCGCGCATACCGAGCCGTTGTACCTGGACCTGGAGATCCCGGCCGGCGTCACCTTCGAGCAGCCGCTGCCGGCTGGGCACAACGCGTTCGTGCTTGTGTTCCGCGGCGAGGTTGTCATCGAGGGCAAGGGGGTGGCGTCGACGCGCATGGCGATCCTGGACAACGCGCCGGGCGCCGACGGCGTGCGCATCAAGGCGCTGGCGCCGACGCGCATGCTGGTGCTGGCCGGACGGCCGCTGAACGAGCCGATCGCGCAGTACGGTCCGTTCGTGATGAATACCCAGGCCGAGCTGGTGCAGGCGGTCGAGGATTTCCGCAGCGGGCGCTTCGCCTGAATTGCAGCGCAGCGCCGGCCGACCTCAACCGTACGGCGTGTAGACGATGCCGCTGCCGACCAGCTCTGCTGCCTGGGCCTGGTTTTCCGCACTCTCGCTGAATGCCGCCAGCACATCGCCACGATCGGCGCACCGGGACAGCGCGTCCATCCAGAACGCCATGCCATCGGGTTCGCCAGCCCGATGCAGCACGTTCTGGTACAGGGCGTTGATGAAGGTGCGGTCTTTCGGTTGGACGCCGTACAGCTCGGTGAACTCCTGGCTGGCGATGAAGTTGCGCGCGATGTCCCCCAGTCTCGTGCCGTCTTCGGCCGCCTTCAGCCAGTAACCCAGCCCGCCATGATCGGGGGCACGGTCGAAGGCCGACATATACAGGCAGAAAGCCAGGCCCAGGTGGCCATCCAACGACAGCGCGACGACCTTGTCGCTGTCGGTGAACATCACGCGCTCGACGTCGCTCACGATGCTTCTGAAAGCGCCGGGGCCGGTGTAGGCCAACCTTCCTTCCAGACCGAGATCAGCGGCGCTACTGCGTTGATCATGGCGGGTGCGAAGTAATAGCCGTGGTTGACCTTGAGGTCGAGCCTGAAAAGCAGCAATTATAAGTATTTACGATCGGAAAATCTTGTATTTTTACTCAGCCCGCAGTGGGGCTGTGCGGCCAATTGCACCATGCGCTACACTCGCGGGATGACACAACCGCAACACACCCCGACATGGCGCTGCTAGACACGCTCGGCGACCTGCTGGCGCGCGCCAGCTATGCCCTCGGCCTGGAAAACGCCGACCGCTTCCCGCGCGGCCACGCTTGTGCGCACACGCGCTGGAACAAGGCGTATTTCGACATCCCGTCCGACCTCAAGCCGGAGCAGATGGAAAGCATCGTCTGCGCCGCGATCGCCAACACGCCGCACGTGTTTGGCGAGATCCGCAATCCCACGCCGCGCATGCAGCGCGCGCTGCTGGCGGTGATCGAATCGCGCCTGCGCCGCGCCGATGCGCCGGCCGACCTGGTGCATTTGCTGATCCGCGCCTACCGCCAACCGCATACGCCCGACATCGTGCCCGGCTTGCGCGAGCAGATCGCAGCCAACGCGCAGTACGACGCGAATATCCAGGCGCACGCGGTGCTGGCCTTCCTGGGCGACGCGCCGGCCGGGTTCGGGGTGATCGAGGCGCGCGGCTGAAAGTTGCCTGTATGTGGAAATAAGTGAGTGTGCAGCGCCCATGCTGGGCTATGCTGGTCAAGCGCTGGACAATCACGCCACCTCACGCCGGGAGCTCGCCATGGAACACCTCGATGCACGCGCGCTGATCATCGAATACATCGCCGCGTACAACGCCTTCGATCTCGAGCGCATGTTCGGCGTCTTGTCGCCGTCGATCAGGTTTGAAAATTACGCGAACGGCGAACTGACGGCGCAAGCGAGCGGCATCACGCAATTTCGCGCACTGGCCGAACATGCCAGCGATGTGTTCGCCGAGCGCGATCAGTCCGTTACCAGGTGGCAGCCGAATGGCAACGACATGCATGTCGATGTCGCCTACCGCGCCAAGCTGGCCCAGGATATTCCCGGCGGCCCGGCCGCCGGGACGGTGCTCGAGCTGGTCGGCGTCAGCGAATTTGGCTTCGCCGACGGCAAGATCAGCCGCATTGTCGATCGCAGCTAAGCGTCGGCTTCAGGCCAGCGCTTCCTTGGCCGCTTCTTCCGGCGTCAAGCCGTCATAGAACTGGTCGGTGAACCATTCGATCTGCTCTTCGATGTGGTCCTGCGCCTCTTTGACGCTGGCGCCGCCGGCGACCAGGAAGCCTTCGACTTCGATGCACCAGTTGATGATCGCCATCGTTTCTTCGTCGAGTTCTTCTTTCTTGGCCATGTTGTTTCCCTGTACGCGTTCATGAACGGCGAATCGACGTGATTCGCCAGTCACGATTTTACCGCGTTGCCACCCGCCGGCCAAAGTTTCGGCGCTGGTGGTTTTCCCGATAAAATACCGGCACTTTCTCTTCAGAGCCGCCGATCCATGACCTCTTCCCGCCAGTTCCAGTTCAAATCCATTAACTACAGTGCCATGCAGCCGGGCCCGCGCGTCATCATCATGGGCGCGACCCACGGCAACGAAGTCTGCGGCACGCTCGGCATCCGCCGCGTGATGGAAGAGATCGACAGCGGCAAGCTGCACATCGCAGCCGGCAGCGTCACCTTCGTGCCGATCGTCAATCCACTGGCGTATCAGCAAGTCACCCGCAACGGCGACCGCAACCTGAACCGCGACCTGTTCCCCAAACAGCAGCCGCAGGATTTCGAAGACCACATCGCCAACTGGCTGTGCCCACTGCTGGCGCAGCATGACGTATTGCTCGACCTGCACTCGTTCAACGCCCACGGCGAGCCGTTCGTGATGGTCGGCCCGCTCGACAACGACGGCGCATTGCAGCCGTTCAAGCACGCCGCCAGGGAACGCGCCTGGGCGCGCCGCCTGGGCGTGCGCCGTTTCGTCGACGGCTGGCTGGCGACCTACGGCGACGGCGTGCAGCGCCGCAGCCGCAACGCGGCCGAACTGGAAACTGTGCTGCGCTACGGCGTCGGCACCACCGAATACATGCGCAGCACCGGCGGCTTCGCGCTGACGCTGGAATGCGGCCAGCACGACGATCCGACCGCGCCCGACGTCGCCTACCGCGCGATCATGAATACACTGGCGCACCTGAAACTGATCGCGGCGCCAGACCCGGAGCCGACCCCGTTCGAGGAGATGGAAGCGCTGTCGATGGTGGTGGTGCACGACCGCCTGCATGCCGACGACAATTTCAGCCAGCCCTGGAAAAGTTTTGACCCGGTTGTCGAAGGCGAACGCATCGGCACCCGCGCCGACGGCACGCCGGTGCTGGCCGAATTCGGCGGACGCATCCTGTTCCCGGCCGTGAACGCCGCGCCGAATACCGAGTGGTATTACCTGACCCGCCCCAACCCGCAGTTCGGCCGCGAGCACGACTGATCGCTTCCAAAGGCAGCGCCCGGCTGCAAAACCGGGCTGCTCCCAGCAGACTTTTCTTGAATATCGTAAGATGACGATATTCGGATCGACAAACTCCGATATACCGAGAGACCCATGGACATCGACGCGATACACAAGGCGCTGGCCAATCCGGTGCGCCGCCAGATCCTGCAGTGGCTGAAGGAACCGCAACAGTACTTTGCGGACCAGGAGCATCCGCTCGACTTCGGCGTGTGCTGCAAGTTGATCGACAAGCAGGCCGGACTGTCGCAATCGACCGTGTCGGCGCACCTTGCGACCATGCAGCGCGCCGGACTGGTGAGCACGCGGCGCGTCGGCCAATGGGTCTTCTACCATCGCAACGAGGAGCTCATCCAGGCCTTCCTCGCCCAACTGAACGACGGACTTTAGGAAAACCACATGACCACATTGTTTGATCCGATCAAGGTCGGCGCCCTCGAATGGCCGAACCGCATCGTCATGGCGCCGCTGACCCGCGCACGCGCCGATGCAGGCCGCGTCCCGAACGCGCTGATGGCCGAACACTACACCCAGCGCGCCTCCGCCGGCCTGATCCTGTCGGAAGCGACCTCGGTGACGCCGATGGGCGTGGGCTATGCCGACACCCCGGGCATCTGGTCGGACGAGCAGGTCGAAGGCTGGAAGCTGGTCACCGAGGCCGTGCACAAGGCCGGTGGCCGTATCTTCCTGCAGCTGTGGCATGTGGGCCGTATTTCGGACCCGAGCTTCCTGGACGGCGAACTGCCGGTGGCGCCATCGGCGGTCAAGCCGGCCGGCCACGTCAGCCTGCTGCGTCCGATGCGCGACTACGTCACCCCGCGCGCGCTCGAACTCGATGAAATCCCGGGCATCGTCGCCGCCTACCGCAAGGGCGCCGAAAATGCGAAAAAGGCCGGCTTCGACGGCGTCGAAGTCCATGGCGCCAACGGCTACCTGCTCGACCAGTTCCTGCAAAGCTCGACCAATCTGCGTACCGATGCGTACGGCGGCTCGGTCGAGAACCGCGCACGCCTGATGCTGGAAGTGACCGACGCCTGCATCGAGGTGTGGGGCGCGGACCGCGTCGGCATGCACCTGGCGCCGGGCGGCGACCAGCACGACCTGAGCGACGCCAACCCGGCCGAGACGTTCGGCTACGTGGCGCGCGAGCTGGGCAAGCGCAAGATCGCCTTCATCTTCACCCGCGAAGCCGATACCCCGAACGCGCTGGGCCCGATGATCAAGAAGGAATTCGGCGGCGTCTGGATCGCCAACCAGCAGTTGACCAAGGCGCGCGCCGAAGAGCTGGTGGCAAGCGGCACCGCCGACGCAGTGTCGTGGGGCCAGCTGTATATCGCCAACCCGGACCTGCCGGAGCGCCTGAAGCAGGACGCGCCACTGAACAAGCCGGTGCCGGAAACCTTCTACGCCAAGGGCGCCACCGGCTATACCGACTACCCGGCGCTGGCCGCTTAAGTCCACAGTCTTTCGCAGTTTCGCCAACGCTTCGCCCGCACCCGCCGGCGAAGCCGCGGCTTCCCATCCGCGCAGGGCCAGCCGGCCCTGCGCCTCCCCGCCCTCCCATTCGTATTTACCCCTTCGGTGCAGCATGCATATGCCGTGCATACGCCCTCGAAGAGAATGACATATCCTCGTGTCAACGCCTCCATGTGCGTGCTATTCTTGCGCGATTGACATCTCGCGCACCCAGATGCGCCCACCAAGAGGAGTTGTTCCGTGAACTTTCCAGCACACCGCGTGATGGCGCTCGCCATCGCTTCCACGCTCGCCTTCGGCGCCGTCGCCCAGGCCGCCCCGACCACCGCGAAAGCCGCAGCAGCGCGCGCCGACAACCCCTTCCTGTCGCAGGAAGATGCTTTCGCCCGCTCGGCGCGGGTATCGAACGTGGACTACGTGCTTGACTTCACCCTCACCGGCAAGGAAACCTTCGCCGGCACCACGAGCGTCACGTTCGACCTGAAAGACACTGGCGCGGACCTCACGCTCGACCTGAACAAGGCCACCGTGAAATCGGTGACGGTCAACGGCAAGCCAGTCAAGACCAGCTACAACAACGCCTTCATCACGCTGGCAGCGGCCGACCTGGCCAAGGGCCGCAACACGGTGGTGGTGGCCTACGAGCGCCTGCACAGCACCAATGGCGAAGGCCTGCACCGCATGGTCGACCCGGCCGATGGCCGCGTCTACACCTACTCGCACTTCGAGCCGGCCGCCGCGCAGCAGATGTTCGCCGTGTTCGACCAGCCCGACCTGAAGGCCAGCTACACCGTCACCGTGACCGCGCCGAAAGACTGGCACGTGGTCACTACCACGCGCGAGACCGGCATCCAGGACGCCGGCGCCAACCGCCGCTGGAGCTTCAAGCAAACCAAGCGCCTGAGCCCTTACAACTTCTCGCTGCACGCAGGTCCCTACCAGGTGTGGGAAGACGGCAGCGGCAAGTACCCGATGCGCCTGTTCGCGCGCCAGTCGGTGGCCAAGCAGGTGGTGGCAAGCGACTGGTTCCGCTACACCAAGAGCGGCATCACCTTCTTCGAAGCGTACTTCGGCATTGCGTATCCGTTCGAGAAGTATGACCAATTGATCGTGCCGGACTTCCTGTACGGCGCCATGGAAAACGCCGGCGCCATCACCTTCGCCGAAGGACGCTTCCTGGGCGAGTCCATGACCGCCGCCGACAAGCAGCGCCTGGCCGAAGTCATCATGCACGAGATGGCGCACCAGTGGTTCGGCAACCTGGTCACCATGAAGTGGTGGAACGGCCTGTGGCTGAACGAAAGCTTTGCGTCCTTCATGGGCGTGCTGGCCACTGCCGAATCGACCGAATTCAAGGACGCCTGGCAGAACTTCTACGGTGGCGGCAAGCAGGCGGCCTATATCCAGGACCAGAAGGCCAGCACCCATCCGATCGAGGTGCCGGTGCCGTCGTCGGCCAATGCGTTCGACAACATCGACGCCATCACCTATTCGAAAGGCGGCTCGACCCTCAAGCAGCTGCGCCACCTGCTGGGCGAAGACACCTTCCGCAAGGGCGTACACAATTACCTGACCAAGTACTCGTGGCAGAACGCGACGCTGCAGGACTTCATCGGCACCCTGGGCCAGGCCGCCGGCCGCGACATGAACGGCTGGACCAGGGAATGGCTGTACCAGGCCGGCGTGAACACCATCGCCGCCAGCTACACCTGCAGCAACGGCAAGATCGCCGGCTTCAAGCTGGCGCAGAGCGCGCCGAGCAAGGAACTGCCGACCCTGCGCGAACAGCGCGTGCAGGTCGCTGCCTTCAAGCTCGACGGCGACAAGCTGACCCTGGTGAAGAACGTACCGGTCACCTACAAGGGCGCGAGCACCGGCGTGGCCGACATGAACGGCGCCGCCTGCCCGGATCTGGTGTATCCAAACTACGAAGACTGGGGCTACGCCAAGGTGCAGCTCGACAAGCGCTCGTTCGCCACCGCGCAGACCAGCCTGTCGAAAGTCGAGGACCCGCTGCTGCGCGCGATGCTGTGGCAAAGCCTGTGGGATGGCGTGCGCGACGCCCAGCTGCCGCTGAACGATTTCATCAACGTGGCCCTGAACAACGCCCCGGCCGAGAAGGATTACACGCTGCTGGGCGACACGCTGGGCAAGGTGGCCGGCGCCAAGCGCTACCTCGACGCGATGAACCTGAACGACGCCTACACCCGTGACACGACCCGCAAGCTGGAACAGATGGCGTGGGACGGCGCCGCCGCCCACAAGGGCAACGCCGACTTCCAGCGCCGCTGGTTCGGCCTGTACGTGAACGTGGCCAGCAGCCCGCAAGCGCTGGCGCGCCTGGCCGCGGTACTGGATGGCAAGGACAAGGCGGAAGGCTTGAACGTCAACCAGGAACTGCGCTGGAGCATCATCGCGCGTCTGAACCGCTACAACCATCCCGGCGCCAACGCGCTGGTCGAGGCCGAACTGGCGCGCGACAAGTCCGACGCCGGCCAGATGGCGGCGGTGGCCGCGGTCGCCGGCCGTCCCGACAGCGCCACCAAGAACGAGTGGCTGGCCAGGATCGAAGACCAGCAGACCAAGCTGCCGTTCTCGCGCCTGCGCACCGCGATGGGCAGCCTCTATCCGGCCGAGCAGAAAGCGCTGAACGAAGCCAGCGCCGACGCCCGCCTGGCGCGCTTGCCGGCGATCGACAAGGCGGCCGTCCCGGTGTTCATGCGCAGCTATGCGGTGACCATGATCCCGGCCACCTGCACCCCGCAAAGCGTGGCGCGCCTCAAAAAAGCGGCGGACGGCATGAAGGACCTGTCGGCGTTCACCCGCCGTACGCTGCTCGACACGCTGCAGGAAGACCAGCGCTGCGTGGCGATCAAGGGAGCAATGACCGCGCCGAAGGGTTGATTGGTCGATGCGCGCGCATGACGGATTGATGCCGCGCCGTGCGCCCGGCTGGCCGCTGGCGGCCACGCTGGGCGTGCATCTGTTGTTGGGCTGGTGGTGGCTGCAGGCGCGGCCACCCGTGCTTGATGTCGTGACGGGGGTGCGCGAGATGTTTTTGGTGCCGGTCCTGCCGGCGCCGGTTGCACCGCCCGCGCCTGACCCTGTGGCATCGCCGTCGACGCCCACGGATCGGGCGCCGCGTCCGAAGCCGGTCACGCGCGAACCGCAGCCAACTGCGGCTGCAGTTCAAACTTCGCCACCCACTGCTCCTTCGACCGCGCCGGAACAGCCCTCTGCTGACCCATCTGTGGAGCCCGCGGCGCAAGCGGCAACTGAATCCACAGCAGCGCGCGCCATACGCGCTGCCGGAGCGATCGACCACAGCCTGCGCAGCGGCAAGCTCGACAAGCTCAAGCCGGCCGACACCCCAGGCAATCGATTCATCAATGCGATGGAAGCGGCGCACAACGACACTTCGCGCACCATGACTTCGGAAAGTTACACCACGCCCGACGGCGTCACCATCTACCGCTTCCGGCGCGGCAACAAGGTGTACTGCCGCTCCGGCGGACACGTGCGCCCCGGCATCGGCAACCTGGCCGAAGGCGGCGGCATCGTCAATTTCGACCGCGCCGGCGGCGAAGGTGGGGCCGGGCTAGTGGCGTGTCCGGGCCAGGCCGCGTTCAAGCGCGACTGACCAGGCGCCGGTTTATTTCCTGAGCACGGTGCTGGCCCGGGTCGGGTCGTCCGGCCCGTCGGGCGCCGGCTTCGGATTCGGCTTCGGCGCGGCGCACAATTCCACCACACGGCGCCAGGCGCCGCTCGCCTCGCACACGGTCGGCGGGCGCGCTTCCAGCAGCTTGCCCAGGTCGACCGGCTCGCCATCATTGACCGCGACGTCGCGCGCGATCGGCACGCACAGCACATCGTGCCACGCGGCAGTGTAGCCGCCCGGGGTCGGCAACGGCCCGCGCAGGCGCACGGCGGCCGTCTCGCAATCCTTTTTGCTGGCGAACTGGCCGCGCAAACTGCTGCTGTCGAGCGAAACGTCCAGGTTCTGTTGCAGGTAAAGCAGCAGGATCATCGTAAACAATTTCCCTCCTTCTTTTGCATGGCACGCGATCGGGGCAACGGTTGCACGCCCTGCGCTGGATCAGCCTGAATCGGGCGCGGCGGCGCTAGCCTTCGCTGTCATTCAAACAAGCGTGAAAAGGAGCGCCATGTTCACCCTCGTTACCTGGAACATCCAGTCCGGCCGCGACCCGGACGGCCGACCCGACATCGGCCGCGTCGTCACTGGCCTCGATCGCTTTGCCCATCACGACGTCGTATGCCTGCAAGAAGTCGCCTCGGGGTTCGACCCCGATCGCGAAGATCAGTTCGCGGCGCTGCGCGCAGCGCTGCCGGCCCATGTCCCGGCGCTGGCCTTCGCCTGCGACATCGCGGCGCCTGACGGCGGCGCCGCGGCGCCGCGTCGCCGTCAGGGCAGCATGATCCTGTCGCGCCATCCGCTGCTGCAGGTGCTGCGTCACTCTCTGCCGTGGCCGGCCGATCCAGCGGTGCCGAGCATGCCGCGCGTAGCGCTCGAAGTCACGCTGACCACGCCGGGCGGCGCACTGCGCATCATCACGACTGACCTGGAACGCTTTTCGCGTCAGCAGCGCTTGGCCCAGGTCGAACGGTTGCGCGAATTGCAGCGCGAAGCGCGTGCCCATGCTGCGCATCCACGGTGCGACGGCGCCGGCGCGTTCGCGGCCGTGGCGCGCGCCGCGCCGGCGCTGCTGGCCGGCGACTTCAACATGCTGCCCGGCTCGCCCGAACACGGACGCATGCTGGCGCCGTTCGGCGACGACACCCCGCCCTGGCGCGATTGCTGGCACCTGGTCCAGCCCGGACGGCGCCATGCACCGACGGTCGGCCTGCACGACCTGCGACCGGACGCCGCGCCACCGTTCACGTTCGATTATGTGTTCGCCAGCGCCGACCTGGCGCCGCGCGTGCGGCGCATGCGGGTCGATGCCAGCGAACAGGGGTCGGCGCATCAGGCACTATCGATCGAGCTCGATTGGCCGCTTGCGTGAGCGCACGGCCGGCGGCGTCGTCCTTGCCGCTGCCGTACAATGCCCGAGTCCGCGGCGCTGCCGCTTCATCAGGAAGATTGCATTGGACTGGGATTATCCGCAACCGTTCATCCTGCCGGTAACGCCCGCGGCCGGCGACATCGACGGCCTGAACCACACCAACAACGCGGTCTACGTGCGCTGGTGCGAGCAGGCCGGTTGGGCCCATTCGCATCAGCTCGGCCTGTCGCTTGACGACTACCGAAAGCTGGACCGTGCGATGGCGATCCGCCACGGCAGCTACGATTATCTGCTGCCGACCTTCCAGGATGAAGCGCTCAGCCTGGCCACCTGGCTGGTGGGTGGCGATGGCAAGCTATCGATGGCGCGCCGCTTCCAGCTGGTGCGCGACAGCGATGGCGCCACCGTGCTGCGCGGACGCTGGGACCTGGTCTGCATCGAGATCAGCAGCGGACGTCCGCGCCGCATGCCGGCCGAATTTCTGGATGCCTATATGCCGGTGGTCGTGGCGCCGGCTTGACGCCGCGCCGGCCGGCAGCGCTTGCACTTGTGCTCGCTTGCCGCCAGGATCGCCTTGCGTGCGATCAAGGACGACATTGAGCCAATCGATGTCCGGCCCGCTTGGGCGCCGCCACACTGGACCCGTCTCCGCCATACACGACGAGGAAGCGATGGTCAGCCCTGTGCCACTTGGACGCTTACTGCTGTTAGCCCGCTTGCTGCTGTTAGCCCGCTTGCTGCTGCTGTGGATGCTGGCCGGCGCGGCGCTGGCCGGTTGCCGGCTGCGCGAAGGCGGGGCCAAGCGGCTGGTGGTAGCCGAGCCGGTGCGCACCTACCTGTACGTCGCGCCCGGTGGTTCGGACAGCAACCCCGGCACCCGCGCCGAACCGCTGCGCACCCTGGTCCGCGCGGCCCAGGCGGTCACGCCCGGCACCACGGTGCACGTCGCGCCGGGCGTGTATTCGGGCGGTATACGCAGCAACACCAATGGCGCGCCTGACGCCCGCATCGTGTTCCAGAGCACCGGGCGCTGGGGCGCGCGCATCGTGCCGCCGCTCGACGCGCGCCAGAGCGCGGCCTGGGACAACCGCGGCAGCTACGTCGACATCATCGGATTCGAGGTCGACGGCAGCCAGTACCAGAGCGGCATGAAATGGGTCAGCGGCATCTACAACGGCGGCTCGCATAACAGCGTGCTCAACAACCATGTGCACCACATCGGTCTCGATGTGCCGTGCGAACCGAAGGGCGGCGCCGGGATCGGGGTCGACAGCTACTACAAGGGCATCGATGTCACCGTCAGCGGCAACCGGGTGCACGACATCGGCCCACCCGGCTGCCGCTTCATGCACGGCATCTACGTCAGCACCACGGCCGATGTGCGCAACAACATCATGTACCGCATTTCCGGCGCCGGCATCCATTTATGGCACGACGCCAGCCACGTGACCATCCACGCCAACACCGTGGCCGCCTCGGGCACCGGCATCGTGGTGGGTGGAGGCGACTTCTATCACGCCAAAGGGCCCAACGACCATACCCATGTCAGCAACAACATCGTCTACGACAACGGCCACGGCATCCTCGAGCAAGGCGCCACTGGCCGCCACAATAGTTTCCGCAACAACCTTGTGTACGGCAACAACGATGGCGACTGGAAGCTGGCCGACGGCCGCGAACACACCGGCAGCATCAGCGCGCCGCCGCAGTTTGTCGAATACCGCGTGAACGGCACGCCGGATTTTCGGCTGCTGCCCGGCTCGCCCGCGATCGGGCAAGGCTTGCCGGCGCAATCCGAGGCGCTACCTCGCAAGAATGGGGGCAACAAAGGGGCGGCAGCAGCAGCGCGTAGCGCAAGCAAGACCGATATTGGCGCCCTGCCGTTGCCGGCGCTGTAGCGTTGCATCGCAGTGCATTGCAGCGGGGGGCGCCGCGCGCCGTTGTATTGCGACTGCCCCGCGCAGCTGGCTTACAGAATTTCCTGCACCCGTTCCACCGGACGGCAAAGGCGCACGCCCTTTGGCGTCACCACGAACGGCCTGTTGATCAGGATCGGATTGGCGACCATTGCGTCGAGCAAGGCGGCGTCGTCGACGCCAGGCAGGTCCAGCCCCAGCTCGGCGAAACGCGCTTCCTTGCTGCGTACGGCGTCGCGTACCGACAGGCCGGCGTCCAAGATCATCGCCTGCAGCGCGGCGCGCGTCGGCGGCTGCGCCAGGTAATCGACGATTTGCGGTTCGTGGCCCGCCGCGCGGAGCGCCGCCAGGGTATCGCGCGAAGTGCCGCAGCGCGGGTTGTGGTAGATCCTTATATCCATTGTCATAACAGGCGCCGTTGATTGTGTTTTGGTCAGCGGCATGATAACCACAGCCCTTGCACCCCGCCACTTTTTTTGCTTGTCCGCCGCCTGGGCTGCCGCTAGAATTCCGGCTTCTTTCACCCAGCCTGGATGACGCCGGTCGAGACGCACTGTCCTGACGCTTTGTCATCGCGCTGCCTCGGAGACTCGATGAACAATTACCTGGTGCGTCCTTCAGACCTGCCAACCCTGCGCCGCCGCCTCGCGCTGCGCGTCATGCGCCTGGCCGGCTGGACACTGCACTACAAACCGCTGCCCGGCCCGCACGGGATCGTCGTCGTGTATCCGCACACCTCGAACTGGGATTTCCCGATCGGCCTGCTGGCAAAGTGGGCGCTCGAACTCGATTTCCGCTGGCTGGCCAAGGATTCGCTGTTTCGCGGCGTGATGGGTAAGCTCATGCGCTACTGGGGCGGCATCGCCATCGACCGCAGCGCGCCGATGGGCGCCACGCGCCAGCTGGCGCAGCAGATGCTGGCCGAGAAATGGTGCTGGGTCGCGATCACGCCGGAAGGCACGCGCGGCTACCGCCCGCACTGGAAGAGCGGCTTTTATCACCTGGCGCAGACCGCCGGCGTGCCGCTGCTGCTGGTCAGCTTCGACTACGGCAAGAAAGAACTGCGCCTGGTAAGCACGCTCGACCTGAGCGGCGACATCGAACGCGACATGGACGAGATCCGCGCCGTGTACAAGGATGTGCAGGCGCTGCATCCCGAAAACGCGGCCCCGATCACGCTGGCGCCGCGCGACAGCGAAGCGCCGCGACGCAAGCGCGCCTGACGACAACGGCGGCTGTGCTGCGGCATACGGGTTCGGCGCCGGATATCGCCACGGCCAACAATCGACGCATGGGCGCGCGAACCCGGCTGCGCGCCCTGCCCCCTAAAATCGCACCCCCAGCGCCATTGACGCCGTATCCCGGTCGGCTGCCGGATGGTAGTCGCCGCCCCACGACGGGTTGTACCCCAGCTCCAGCAAATAGCGCTGGCGGTACTCGAAGCGCAGCGCCAGCGCCAGCGACTTGCGTCCCTCGTTGAGCAAGAAGTCGCCCGACCAGCCTTTCACGTCATGCACGAACAGCAGGCTGGCGTTGGCCGTCAGTTGCGGCGCCAGCGCCGGCAGGCGCGCGTCCAATCGCACCCGGTAGCCCCACGATCGCGCCGTGTTGTAGCCGCGCAGGCTGCACTGGCGCGCCGCGTCATTGGTCGTGACGTTGCAGTTCGCCCCCACCGGCCCGACGCCGAAGATGTCGGCGCGGCCGTAGCGCAGCAGCGCCGGATTGGGCAGATCGCGCACGTGCTTGCCCACCGCCTCCACGCTCGCCGCCAGCGGCACCCGTCCCAGCGTCCACTCATGCCGCGCGCCCGACTGCGCCTGCCACATCGGATACACGTCATAGCCGTGGAAAATGCCGCCCGGCGCCACCGCGTCGGCGCGCGCGCGCAATAACGCCGGCACGGCGGCATTGAGGAACGGCGGCAGCACGTCGCCCGGCGCCAGCATGAACGGCATGCGCGGCCGGTGCGAGACTTCGCCATAGATCGTGGTGGCGCCGCGCTTGCGCGTGAAGGTGGCGGCGCTGATGCGCAGGCCTTCCGGGTACTCGGTGAAGTACGCCATATTGCGTCCGTCCGGGTCGCCGGGGATCAGCGCCGGCGCGCCGACGCGCGTGCTGCGGCGCAGTCCCGGCAGTGCGCTGCGTGCGTTGTAGCGCGCGTGGTACAGGCCCACCTCAAACCCGAGGGTCTCGATGCGCCAGGTCGCGCCGAAGCCGAATTCGTGCGCCTGCGGCTTGGGTGTCGGCAGCCGTTTCTGGAATGCGCCCAGCCCGATGCGGGCGCGGTCGCTCACCTGCGGCGGGCCGCTCATCACCCGGTCGCAGCCTTCGAGCAGGTAGTCGTTCATCGACCACAGCGTGCCGCACATATCGAGCGCGGTGGGACGGAAGCGGGTCTGGTAATACGCTTCCAGCGCCAGCCCCGGCGCCGGCTCGATGCGGCCGAACAGCATCGGGCGCGGCACGACCGCCTCGACCGGGGCCAGCCCGGCGCGCCGCAGCGCCGGCAGGTCGCGTGGATTGAGCGTTTCCAGCCCGCCGAGGTTGAGCGTACGCCCGCCCCACTCGAGCGACTGCTGGCCGACCCGCCCGAGCACCGCCATGTCGCCGATGCGCCCCGTGCGCTGGACCCAGGCGTCGAGCAGCGCCACGCCATCGAAGCGCGACAGGCGCGGCGCACCGGCGTCGCCCAGCGGCGCGTCCGGCGCATAACCGTTGATGACATTGCCCCACGGGCGCTCGTCGTGCAGCAGCCCCTCGTCGCGCCAGGCCTTGACCCGCAGCACGCCCGACCACGGCCCGTCGCTGGCGCTCAGTTCGAATAATCCCTTGAGCGCGCGCGAAGCGGCGTCCCAGCGCGCGTAGTTGGTGTTGGCGTCGTCCGCATTGCCGCCACTGCCGAAGCCCGACAAGCCAATCGCGGCAGCGTTGACGCCGGTGAGCAGGTTCGGGTCGCGCGCTTCGACGCGCAGCACTTCGCCGTAGGTGATGCGTGCGCCAAACTTGACCTCGGCGCCCAGCGCCATGGTCGGGGCCGCGCACGCCAAGCCGGCCAGCAGCGCGGCCGCGCCGGCGCGGCGCAGACAGGTGGAACGGGTGCGGCGATGACGCGTCATGGTCTGCCCTGTTCGATCGGCCCCGGCTCGGATGCCGGCATTGTCATGCAATGCCGCACCGAAAGATCGTAGAAGAACCTTAACCTTGCGTCAATACAAAGCTGGGCCTGGCGCCAAGCTTATGCCGCGCGCGTAGGTGGGCGCGCCGGACACGGCCACAGATGTCGCCAACTAATAAAGTCCGCCACAAACTAATAAAGTTCGCCACAACAACCGCGGCCAGCCTGCTCACCAAAGGCTTGTCTGGGAAGCAACGGGGCCGTACACTGAGCCATATCCACAGTCCGCTCTCGGCCCAGGCTGTGTAATAACACGAAATAGACAGCACGCTGGCGACACCCGACCTCTCAGAACGGCCGCTACGCCGTTTTCTCAAGGTCGGGAATGGTCAAGAGACCCCTGAAAACATGCGAATCTCGCGTTTTTACACAGCCTCGACCCAAAGCAGACGCTGACATCGGTCTTAGCCAATCCGACACTTATTTGGCGGCTCTGTGGCCATAGCTGAGCACCCGTGTAATCTTCCATGCGCCGTCCATATTTTTCCAAATCGTGACAAACTCCGCGATGCCGTCGCATGTTTTCGTGCCGAACTGGCAGAACCGATGGGAGCCTTGCGCGATCGCGCCGTAGTCCTTTATGGGAAAGACTTGCAGCGTACCCGGAATGATTTCGCGCGAGAATTTTCCACAGGCGTTTTTTTTAGTATTGGCGATCATGCTGTCTCTGCTCCAGGTCACACCGCCGTTGTCGTGATAGAACTCGACATCGGGAACGAAATAGTCTGTGTGTTTTTGCAGCTGAGCAGGGTCGCTACACTTGTTAAATGCGTCGAATACAGCCGCATCGAGGGATGCGATGGTGTCAAACAGGGGGGGCACGGACGTCTTGTTTTCGGCTGCAAAAGCGCCACCGCAAAGCAAAAGAAGGGGTGCCGCAATTATTTTACTGTACCCGATGGCAAGTCGTTTTTTCATATGGTTTCCTGGTTGTGCTGAACTTTTTCAGGTGGGCATGGCTAATTAACCTGGGCGTGCAGATATGCCAGAAAGCGTGGGTTTGCCCCCAGCTTTTTAAGCACCGGAAGTACGGCTTTATGTCCGTTATCTCCGTTGGTCAGAATCACCACGCCGTCTTGTGTGGTTTTGCTAAGGTAAGCGAAAGTAAACACGCCATCATCCTTGCCCGTGTGCATGAAGATAATATCCCCGGCGAAATCGAGAATTTCCCAGCCAAGGCCGAAACCGATGTGCTCCGGACAGGTCGCCGCTTTGCTTCCCACACAGCGAAGATTGCGCAAGTCGACTTGTATGCGCCGCCGCTCACGTGCGACTTCTGAACTCAGACCTTTATCCTGCATGACCTCGACCATGAAGCTCGCATAGTCGGCCACAGTCGTATACACCAGATCCGCAGCGTTGGGTCGCTCGGCTATATGCGGTGTCATGTATTTCCCTAAGACATCGCTTGGCAACGCAATCCGCTCTCGTAGCCAGGGCTGGTCCGTGAAGGTAGTATGCGACATGCCGCCGGGCTCGAAGAGCTGTGAGCGCGCCAAGACATCGAAACTTTTGCCCGTTTTCGTTTCGGTAAAACGTAATACATATTGGTAGCCTTCACCCGAATAACCCCATTGTGTTCCCGGATCGAAAATGAATTTCATTCCTGTCTTGCTGTCGCGCCAGTTAGGAAAACCTGTCTGGTGAGAAAGAGCAAAACGTGCCGTCAAGACCCGACTCCGGAGATCGGAACTCACGTCAGGATCAATCCAGTGGTAAAACATCGGCTCATCCAGACCAAGCATTTTTTTCGACGCCAGTCGCAATACCACTTCGGCAGTCAGTGGCTTGGTCAGCGAGGCAATGTTATAGGTCGAGCTTTCAGTGGCGGCAATGCCGGGCGACTGCTCGCCAAACGTAGACATCTGCACGATGCGTCCACCTTTGATACTGGCTATCGCGACGCTGGGTATTTTCGCGTCAGCCATTACAGTGGCAAGGTGCGATTCAAGCGATGTGTCTTGCGAAAATGCCGTCTGGGAAGTGAGCAGCATCGTCGCTAGCGCAAGCCCGGCGCTGCGATAGAGAACGGAGCGAAAGGTTGATCGCATACAAGACCCTATTAGATATATTCGAGACCTGAAGATATGTGCTGCGAAGGCCACGGGCTACGCCATTGCGACGGACGGTCGTTTTTACAGGACGAATGGTAGCGTGACAACTCGAAAGGTCACCGGCACGGTGAGATTACGCAAAGACCTGCCTGCCTTGGCGGATTGCAAGATGGCGAATCGACGTACAGACCAGTCAGGATACGAACGTCCGCTCTGGGTCGGATCCGGTCCTTCGTGACAGTCCGCGATTTTTCGCCACTGGCGACCTGCTATGCTGAGCTCAACGGACGGGTTCGGCCAAAAGCGGTCATATCACAGTTTTTATCAATGGAACACTTCAGACGATGATTTCGCGCTCAATGACCCTTTGCATTGTCATTACAGTTCTCTCTGAGTTTGCACATGCACAAGAACCTGTCTGCCTTAACGATGGATCGGGGCGGGATACCGCTGTCTGCGCATACGCTGAATTAGCGAAAGCCGATACTCAGCTAAACGACGCTTACCAGAAAGCGCTTGATCTTTTGGGTAGCGCTGACCGAGCTGACGCGAAGGTTGCGTTAGTCGCTGCGCAGCGGGCATGGGTCAAATTTCGTGATGCCGATTGTCATGTCCAGGTCGCATCTTTGAAAATGGGACAATGCGTGCAGCATTAGTAGGGTCGTGCCTCAAGGATCGGACCGAACAAAGAACAAAGGAACTAAAAGAAATTTGGTTGCCGTAAGTGCGATGACTCGCGACAACACACGAAACAGTCGTGGGTAATACAGAAGCGACTGATATTGAAGGTCCGCTTGGGGTCGGATCCGGTCCTTCGTGACGTTCCGCGATTTTTCGGCCCTGGCGACCTGCTATGCTGAGCCGAGCGGCCGGGTTCGGCCAAGAGCAGACATCGCTACCAACTATCGAGCACTCATGGAAAAATTACTTACTGCAGTCGTTTTGGATGACCAAACCGTAATGCTCGATGGACGCAAGTTGGCGGGGACCGATGAGGTTGCTGAAGTAATAGGGGTGCTACTGCAGAGCGTCCCGCACTTTGTTCTTATGATCGAGGGCATGCCAGAGAAACATTATGAAGGAATTGGAAAAGTGATCTATGGCAGTTCACGCGCAGGATTTGAACTTGATAACCTTCGCTACAGTTGGAAAGGGAGCGAGGCAGGCTGAAGGTCTGCTTCGGGTCTAGCCTGTGTAAAAACGTAGGCCGATGTAAACGAAACCGGTCCGGTAAACGTTGAGGAAGTATCTCATCACTGGGGTTCCAAATGAAGCGCTTTATCGAAGGCGAAGAACGCGGACAAGGCACGCT
>Ga0265797_10000739_pt1 | contig 59449 bp, 54 predicted proteins | sample P2T30metagenome_FD_192433 | JGI IMG/M metagenome (GOLD analysis project Ga0265797, IMG submission 192433) | Plant litter microbial communities from East Loma Ridge, Irvine, California - P2 T30 | ecosystem: Environmental > Terrestrial > Plant litter > Unclassified | place: USA: California... | reverse complement strand
CGGTCTGGGCGTCGCTGGCGACGTGGGCGCGCTCGCGGATCGCGGCGTCGCGCGCCAGCGCGTAGTAACCGAGCAGGATCGGCAGCGCGCATGCCAGCACCAGTGTGTACAGCTTGGCGCGGATCGACGGCAAGGGCAGGCGGGCAAACGACAAATGGGGCTCCGGTAGGCGGGTCAGGGTGCGGTGATGGGGCAAGCGCGGGCGCACCTGCCATGGTAGCGTCAGATACCCTTGCCGCATAGCATTGGATGGTTTTCGCCGACACGCGTCGTCATTGCGCCGCAACATGGTACATCGACCATTTCCCATAGATGCAATGGCCGGCGCGGCATATCGGCAACACCATTGCGCGTGTCGGGCAACGGCAAATCTTCATTTTGATGCTTTATGGCATAAAATTGACGCAGCAACGAATCACTGTAGAGGGAAGCATGGCAAGGCCAGAAAAAGTTCGCCTCGGCGAAGTGCTGATGCAGCAAAAGCTGCTCAGCGAAGAGCAACTGCAACAAGCTTTGGCGGACCAGAAGCGCACCGGGCGCAAACTCGGACGCGTGTTCGTCGAAAGCGGGTTCGTCACCGAAGACCAGATCTCGGGCGCGCTGGCGCGCCAGCTCGACATCCCCTACATCAACCTGAAGTTCTACAATATCAACGCCGACCTGGTGCGCCTGCTGCCCGAGACCGCGGCGCGGCGCTTCCGGGCGCTGGTGCTGGAAGACCGGCGCGAGACGCTGTTGGTGGGGGTGTCCGATCCGACCGACCTGTTTGCCTATGACGAAATCGCGCGTTTGCTGAAAAAGGCGGTCGAGCTGGCGGTGGTCAACGAGACCGAAGTGCTGAGCGCGATCGACCGCATCTACCGCCGCACCGGCGAGATCACCGGGCTGGCGCGCGAGGTCGAGGCCGACCTGGGCGACGCCTCGATTGACTTCGGCGCGCTGGCCGCCAACCCGGGGCTGGAAGAAGCGCCGATCGTTAAACTGCTGCAGTCGGTGTTCGACGACGCGGCTCAGGTGCGCGCCTCCGACATCCATATCGAGCCGCAGGAGGGGCGGCTGCAGATTCGCTTTCGCATCGACGGGGTGCTGCACCTGCAGACCGAGGCCGACCTGAAGGTGGCGACGCCCCTGGCGCTGCGCCTGAAACTGATGGCCGACCTGGATATTTCCGAAAAACGCTTGCCGCAGGACGGGCGCTTTGCGGTGAAAGTACGCAACCAGCGGATCGACGTGCGTATCTCGACCATGCCGACCCAGTACGGCGAATCGGTGGTGATGCGCCTGCTGAACCAGGGCGGCGCCACGCTGCGGCTGGACGCGATCGGCATGCCGCAGGCCCTGGTCGACAAGTTCCGCGCGATCGTCACGCGCCCGAACGGCCTGGTGCTGGTGACCGGCCCCACCGGCAGCGGCAAGACCACCACCTTGTACAGCGCGCTGGCAGAACTCAATTCGGTCGAAAAGAAACTGATCACGGTAGAAGACCCGGTCGAGTACCGCCTGGCGGGGATCAATCAGGTGCAGGTCAACGACAAGATCGCGCTCGACTTCGCGCGCGTGCTGCGCTCGGCCCTGCGCCAGGATCCCGATATCGTGCTGGTGGGCGAGATGCGCGACCAGGAAACCGCGCAAATCGGCCTGCGCGCCGCGATGACGGGTCACCTGGTGCTGTCGACCTTGCACACCAACGATGCCGCCAGCACGCCGCTGCGCCTGATGGACATGGGGGTGCCGCGCTACATGGTGGGCGGCTCGCTGCAGGCGGTGCTGGCGCAGCGCCTGGTGCGCGTGATTTGCGAAAGCTGTAACGAGCCGGTCCAGCTGCCGGCCAGCGAGCGCACCTGGCTGCGCGCGGAACTGGGAGAGCTGGCGGCTTCGACGCCGTTCTTCCACGGCAAGGGCTGCTCGCACTGCAACGGCACCGGTTACCGTGGCCGCACCGGCGTCTATGAATTGCTCGAGATGACGCGCGCCGTGACCGATGCCGTCGGCCACCCCGATCCGTCGCATTTCCTGAAGGTGGCGCAGGCCCAGATGGCCGGCGAGACGCTGCGCCGCCACGCCGTGCAGCTGGCCGTGCAAGGCCGTACCACGGTATCGGAAGCGATGCGCATCAGTCATCAGCTGGAGGCGTGAGGTGCCGTTCTTTGCCTACAAGGGCCGCAACAGTCGCGGCGAGCTGATGCAGGGCGTGCTGGAAGGCACCGATGCGGGCGCGGTGGCCGACCAGTTGATCGGCACCGGCGTCACCCCGGTCGAGATCGCGGTCACCAGTCGCGCCGTATCGGCCGCCGGCGGTGAGCTCGGTGCATGGCAAAAATTCAGCGAAAAAAAGGTCACGTCGATCGATGTGCAGTTGTTCAGCCGCCAGATGTACACCCTGATCAAGTCTGGCGTGCCGATGATGCGGGGGCTGGCCGGTCTGCAAGAGTCCAGCATCAGCCCGGCGTTCGGGCGCGTGATCAAGGACTTGCGCGAATCGCTCGACGCCGGCCGCGAACTGTCCGCCGCCATGCGCCGCCACCCCGCGTGTTTCTCCAGTTTCTACCTGTCGATGATTCGCGTGGGCGAGATGACCGGCCGTCTCGAAGAAGTGTTCCTGCGCCTGTACGACCACCTCGAATTCGACCGCGACATGCGCGGCCGCGTGAAAACCGCGCTGCGCTATCCGATGTTCGTGGTGCTGGCGGTGGTCATCGCCATGGGCATCATCAATGTGTTCGTGATTCCCCAGTTCGTGACGGTGTTCGCCAAGTTCGGCGCCGAGTTGCCGCTGATGACGCGCATCCTGATCGGCGCCTCGAACTGGACGACAAGCTACTGGCCGCTGCTGCTCGGCCTGGTGCTGGCGGGCTACTTCGGCTTTCGCGCCTGGACCGGCACCGACGCCGGGCTCTACACTTGGGACCGCTACAAGCTGCGCTTTCCGATAGCCGGCAAGATCATCCTGAAAGGGACCATGGCGCGCTTTGCCCGCAGCTTCGCGCTGTCGATGAAGAGCGGTGTGCCGATCGTGCAGGCGCTGACGGTGGTGTCGCAGACGGTCGACAACGCCTATCTGTGCGCGCGCATCGAGCAAATGCGCGATGGCGTCGAACGCGGCGAAACCATCTTGCGCACATCGACGGCGGCCGGGGTCTTCACGCCGATCGTGCTGCAGATGATTGCCGTGGGCGAAGAAACCGGATCGCTGGAAGAACTGATGGATGAAATCGCGCAGATGTACGAGCGTGAGGTCGAGTACGAATTGAAGACCTTGTCGGCACAGATCGAGCCGATCCTGATTTCCTTCCTGGGGGCGATGGTGCTGGTGCTGGCGCTGGGAATCTTCCTGCCGCTGTGGGACATGGGCAACGCGGCAATGCACCGGACCTGACATGCCAAAGCAACAATAAAAGAAGCGCCTTGGGCTTGTTAATTTAGCCATTTGTGCTGTGGTGGCGCTGCAACTCAGCAATGAAGTTTCCTTGCATCACTCGCTGGGCGTGGTATTCTTTCTGGGTGGCAATGAAGAATGCTGATGGGATGGTAAATGGAACAAGTTTCCGCGCAATCCGAACCCACAGACTGCACGATTTGGCTACCTGCCAAAACTAACTTATCCCGATGTGGCATGAATGCCCCATCCCTTTTGTACTCGGAAAGAAATCTGATGAAAAGCATGAAAAGCATGAAACGCGTGGCGCAAGCCGGTTTTACCCTGATCGAACTGATCGTCGTGATCGTGATCCTCGGCATCCTGGCGGCGACGGCATTGCCGAAGTTCGTCAGCTTTGGCGGCGATGCGCGCGCCGCGACCGTCAACGCGGCCAGGGGCGCGATGCTCGCTACCGCGTCGATGGTCAAGGGCAAGTGGGTGGTTGAAGGCGGCCGCAACCCGACCGTGACGATTGAAGACCAGACCGTGACGTATGTCGTGGGTAACGGCTACCCGACCGCAACGGCGGCGTTCGTCGGCGCTGCCGGCCTCGGCAATGCCGCCGACTACGTGGTCGTGGCGCCAGGTTCGACCGCAACCGCAAATGCGCCTGCCACGACTGCAACGCAGATCGCGGTGATTCCAGCCAGTATCGCGGGCACGCCTGCCGGTCTGACGTGCTTTGCGCGCTACACCGCGCCGGCTGCCAGCTCGACCGCCGCAGGCACCGTCGACAGAGACGTGGCCGGCTGCTAAAGCGGCACCTGCGGTACTGCGCACCCCCGTGGCTGGCCCCGATCTCTGTTTCCCGAGCGTCGTGTCCAGCCACAGTCACGTCCGGCGCTTGCCTCGACAGCGCGGTTTCACCCTGGTCGAGCTGATCGTGGTGCTGATCATCGTCGGCATCCTCGGCGCCATCGGCGCGGCGCGCTATCTCGACCGGCGCGCGTTCGACAGCGCCGGTTTTGCGGAACAGACCCGGGCCATGCTGCGTTTCGGCCAGAAACTGGCCGTCGGCCAGAACCGCACCGTCTACGCCCAACTGAACGGCAGCACGATCGCGCTGTGCTTTGCAAACAGCGCGCCTTGCCCCGTGGCCAGCCAAGTCCCTGCCATCGGCAGCAACGGCGGCGCGGCCGCGTGCAGGCCGTCGGGCTGGTATTGCGAAGCGCCGCCGGGTACCATTGCGTATGCCGTCACCCCCTCATCATCGAGCACGATCTGTTTCGACGCCCTTGGCCAGCCCGGCGTGGCGGCGGGCAATACCTGCAATGCCGCAGCGTTTACCGGCGCTGCCGTCAACATCAGCGGCGACGGCGCCACCACCGCCGTCAACGTTGCTGCGCAAACCGGCTATGTGTTCTGAACGGCAGCGCGGCGTGACCCTCATCGAACTGATCCTGTTCATCACGATCGTCGGCATTGCGCTGGCTGCGATTCTCGGCGTCATGAACCTCACCACCCGCAGCAGCGCCGACCCGGTGCGCGTCAAGCAGGCGCTGATGATCGCCGAGGGCTTGCTGGAAGAAGTGCAGCTGGCCGCCTTCACCAGATGCGACCCCAGCGGCGACAATGGCGACGGCACCTGCACCATCGTCGAAGCCTGGGGCCAGGTTGCGCCCGAGCCGGTCGGTCCGCGCCCGTATGACAACGTCAACGACTACGTGGCGCGGGCCGACACGGCGCTGGCCGCGTTCAATGCCGGCGGCGTGCTGGCCGACGCCAACGGGCGCCCCTTGAACGTCAACGGCTACACGGCGACGCTCGCGATCACGCCGGAAGCGCTGGGGCCGGCCGGCGCGCAGGTCGGTGCGGGCGGCATCTCGGCCGATACCGACATGCTGCGCATCCGCGTCACCGTGTTCTTCGACAACGGGTCGCTGGCGCTGGACGGCTACCGCGCGCGCTACGCGCCTGGCAATTGATGCGCCGCCCCTTGAGCGACCTCCGCCAGGCCGGCTTCACGCTGGTCGAAGTCATCATCGTGATCGCCATCACCGGCATCGTCGGCGCCATCGTGGCGGTGTTCATTCGCGTGCCGGTGCAAAATTACGCCGACAGCGTGGCGCGCGCGGAAGTGTCCGACGAAGCCGACCTGGCGCTGCGCCGGATGGCGCGCGAACTGCGTGTGGCGCTGCCCAACAGCGTGCGCGTCAATGCCGACGGCAGCGCCATCGAATTCTTGCTCACCACGACCGGCGGGCGCTACCTGGCGCCCGAAGACAATCAGCCGGCCACCGTGCCGGTGCTCGATTTTGTCGACCCCGCCAAAAAAACGCTGACCGTAATCGGCACATTGACGCGCACCGTGAATGCGGGCGACTACTTTGTCGTCTACAACCTCGGCAACGACATGGCGCCGGCCGATGCCTGGGGTTTGCGCACCGCAGACCGGAATATCGCCCGCATCAGTACGACAGTGGCGGCGGGGACCCGGCCGGCGGTGCTGACGCTGGATGACAACCCGTTTGCAATCCAGAGCGTTAGCATGCCGTCGCCGCAACAGCGGTTCCAGATCGTCAGCGGCCCGGTCACGTTTGCCTGCGCGCGCGCCGCCGATGGCGCGCTGGTGCTGACCCGCTATGCCGGCTACGAGATCAATGTCAGCCAGGTCAATCCACCGCCCAACGCGAGCGCGGCGCCGCTGTCGCGCCGCGTCGGCAGCTGTGCCGGTATCTTTTCCTACGATGCGGCCGGCAGCGCCCAGCGCACCGCGCTGGTGAGCATCGCGCTGGAACTGGCCACCCGCGCCGCGCCCGGCAGCCCGGCCGCGGTGCCGGTGCGCATGGTGTACCAGGTTCACATGGACAATACGCCATGAGGGCCGTTGCGGCGCGCCAGGCCGGCGTCGGGCTGGTGACGGCAATCTTTCTGCTGGTGGTGATCGCCGGCCTGGCGACGGCCATGGTCGCCGTATTCACCTCGCAGCAAGCCGGCAGCCAGCTCGACCAGCAGGGCGCGCGCGCCTACCAGGCCGCGCGCGCCGGCATCGAATGGGGCTTGTTCCGCGCCCGCCAGGCCGATAGTTGCGTTGCCAGCAGCAGTTTCGCGCTGCCCGCGGCCGGCAACCTGAGCGCATTCACGGTCACGGTCAGCTGCAGCCCGCCGGGCCCGCGCGGCGACCCGGCCACCACGGCGCGCGTAATCACCGCCACCGCGTGCAACCAGCCGACCGACGGTGTGTGCGGCGCCAATCCGCTCAACAATCTCGACTATGTGCAGCGCGTGATCGAGGTGCAGCCGTGATGTGGCGCTGGCTTGTTATCGTGCTTGCGCTGGCGTGCGCTCCGGCGTGCGCCGACACGCCGCTGACCTTGTTCAAGACCTGGACCGGCAACGTGAATTTCACGGGCACCGTGGTCACCAACCGCAACAATTTCTTTTTCTCACCGTGCTCGGTGTATGGCAGCAATACCACGCTGTCGGTGGCCCTGGCCGGCATTCCCGCATCGGCCACGGTGCTTTCCGCCCAGCTGTACTGGGCTGGGTCCGGTGATACGCCCGATTACACGGTCGGCTTCGAGTCCGGCAACGTGACGTCGACCCGGGCGCGCAGCTATACGTCGTCGTCGGTCGGAAGCAACTACGATTATTTCAGCGGTGCGGCCGATGTCACGGCGCAGGTGGTGGCGCGGCGCAACGGCAATTACCAGTTCTATGGCTTGACGGCCGACACCGGGTCGCCGTATTGCGCCGCCCAGGCCGTGGTGTCGGGTTTCGCGCTGCTGGTCGTGTACTCCGATGCCAGCCAGCCATACCGGGTACTGAACCTGTATGAAGGCTTCCAGTATTACCGCAACATTGGTTTTTCGACCACGATGTCGGGCTTTCGGGTTCCGGCGCTCACCTCGGGCATCACCGGCCGCATCGGCCACATCACGTGGGAAGGCGACGCGGCCACCAGCGGCAGCGAAGACCTGACAATGAATGGCGTGCGCATGACCGACTCGATGAATCCGGCCGGCAACCAGTTCAATTCGCAAAGCAACATCACCGGCAATACGGCGTCGTACGGCATCGATTTCGACGCCTACGATGTCGGTTCGTCCGCCATCGCGGCCGGCCAGACCAGCGCGACCACGACCTATCAGACCGGCAATGACATGGTCTTGCTGTCGGCGCAGATGATCGCGCTGCCTTCGTCACCGCCAGTCGACCTGTCCCTGACCATGACGCGCAACGGCCCCTTCACGGTAGGCAACCAGGGCAGTTATACCTTGTCGATCTTTAACAATGGCCCGAGCACCGAAGTCGGTCCGATCCGGCTGGTCAACACGCTGCCCGCCGGCGTCAGCTTCGTCTCGGCCGGCGGCACGCGCTGGTCGTGCAGCGCGTCGGGGCAGGTGGTGACCTGCAACTACAACGGCCTGTTTACCGTCAATACCTATTTGCCGGACATTACCCTGACAGTGTTACCAACCGCCGTGGGCAGCATCACGAATACGGCCAGCATGAGCGGCATCAACTACGATACCGACACGAGCAATAATAGCAACAGCGATACCACGACGGTGACCCGGGGAACGGTCAGCTACGTCTTTACCGACAGTGCCTGCAAGCCGAATGTGGCGTTCGGCACCGCCGGCCAATGCAGTTTGGTCGCACCCGACCAACGCTTGCCGGCGGCAGCGAGCGTTGATGGCTTCCTGACTGGGTTGTCGGGCGGGGTGCCGGTGGCGCGCAGCACCACCGCCTCGACCACGGTGCCGATCAGTTTTGCGATGACCTGCGTGCTGCCGCTGAAGAACGCAGGGGTCAAGGCCACGGTCAACGGCACGCAGTTGCCGCTGTGCGCCGACGGCCCGGCGGCGCCGGGCGCGACGAGCGATGCCTGGAGCGCGGCGCTGTCGCTGGTGTTCGCCGCCAATGCGCCGTCCTCGAAAATCACGCTGTACTACGCCGACGTCGGCAAGGTCATGCTGTCGGCGCGCGAAGCGGGCGGCGCCGTATCGTCCAGTCCCACCGTGGTGTATCGGCCCGATGCGCTGCGCCTGGAGGTGAACGGCACGACCGCCAACGCAAGCTCGGGTTCGGCGCCGTTGCTGGCGGCCGGGGCGCCGTTCACGATAAAGGTCGACGCCTTGATGAGCAATGGCGTGGCGGCGCCGAATTTCGGCAATGGCGACGCCAGCGTGACCGTGGCGCTGCCGGCGGCATTGCCGACCGCGACCGCCGACGACAGGCTGATTGCCGCCGCGATGGGCAATCTGCCGGCGCTGGCGACCACCTGGAACGGGGCCGCCGGCGGCGTCTTCACCGGCAGCGCCACCTTCACCGAAGTGGGCGTACCGACCCTGATTGCCAGCGTTACCGGCGGCTATTTCGGCGTGGCGAACGACGTCAGGGATGCGGTACTCAAGGTCGGCCGCTTCTACCCGGCGTCGTTCCAGACCGTGGTCACGCCAAACTTTGTCGATTGCAGCAAGATCAGCAAGCTGCCGGTCTGTCCGGCCGAGGTGCGCGGCGCTTCGTATGCCACCCAGAACTTCGCCGTGAGGGTGATTCCGCTCGACGTGAACGGCGAGCCGGTGCAGAATTTCCGTGGCGTGTTCGGCGACCAACTCGAACTGACGGCGGTCGCGAGCGCGGGCGCGGCATCGGTGCTGGCGCCCGGCGTCGGCGTCCTGAGCGCGCCGCGCGTGCCCGCGCTGCCCGCCAGCGGCAGCCCCGAGGCCATGGTGGTCAACGCATCGTTCGCGCTGGCAACGCCATTCGACGCCGCCCGGCCGGCAACGACGGCCTGGAGCGCGTCGCTGCCGATCTTCCTGCGCGCCACGGCCGAGAAGGCGGTGGATTCCGGCGGCCAAACCAGGCTGAGCTCGAAGCAGGCCGTGAAATCGCTCGAGGACGGCGTCATGATCCTGAATGGCCGGCTGCGCCTGGGCACCGTGCCCGGCTCGGAACTGCTGCGCCTGCCGGTCACGATGGACGCCCAGTTCTGGTACAAGCCGGCCACCGGGGCCGGCGTCTGGACCGGCAACATCGCCGACACCGGCGCCACGCCGACCACGATTGCGTTTTCCCGGTGCCGGCGCAAGCTCCAGGTCGGCGACGCGTGCGACAGCAATCTGAAGATGGTCCCGAAGGATGCCGCCTTCACCGCCGGCAGCGCGCGCTTTTTCATCGCGCCACCCGGCGCCGGTAAAACCGGCAGCGCCATGTTCAACATGACCGGCGCCCCGGCCTGGCTGCCCAGCACGCTCGCGCAAGCCGTGTTCGGCATCTACAAAAGTAATTTCATCTACCTGCGGGAACGCTATTGACGCCGCCGGTTGCATGCCTGCTGCGATCGATTGCAATTTTCCTTGGGGAAATGCGACATTTTCGCTGCGGGTGAATGATTTTTGTTGTCGAACTGAAAATTTTTCGGTGATTTTTTTCGAATCCTGAATATAATCAAGCGCGTAGCACGGGTATATCGATAAGTCTTAACTGTTTCATATGAGTCGCTTGCGCTTTTTTAAACGAACCGTCAAAACCGACGCCTGGCTGGCGTTTGTCCTGCAAGGTGAGCGCCTGGCCGCGGCCAGTGTCGTCCGTGTGCCCGGCGCCAAGCCTCGTGTGACGCTGGCCGGTGTGTTCCATGGCTGGGCCACGCAGGAGGGTCTGGAAAAAGCGGCTCGCGAACTGCACGCCAATCTCTACCGCTGCAGTACGGTTCTGGCCGGCGGGCTGTATCAGGTGCTGACCATCGACGCACTCAATGTGCCGCCGGAAGAATTGCGCACTGCCGTGCGCTGGCGACTGAAAGACCTGCTCGACTTCCATGTCGACGACGCCACTGTCGACGTGCTCGATATTCCGGTCGATAAAAGCGCCATGGTGCGCCAGCACAGCATGTTCGCCATTGCCGCCAGGAACAGCGTGATCGAGCAACGCCAGAAATTGTTCGCGCTGGCCAGGATCCAGTTGCTCGCCATCGATATCCCGGAAATGGCGCAGAGAAATATCTCGGCGTTGCTGGAAACCGAGGGGCGCGGCCTGGCGCTGCTGTCATTCGACGAAGACGGCGGCTTGCTGACCGTCTCGTTCAAGGGCGAGCTGTACTTGTCGCGCCGGATCGACGTCACGCTCGAGCAGTTGCTCGACCCCGACCATGATCGCAAGCACGGGCGGTTTGAAAAAATCACGCTCGAGCTGCAGCGCTCGCTCGACCATTTCGACCGCCAGTTTCATTTTATCAACGTCGCGCGCCTGCTGCTGGCGCCGTCCGCCATCACCGGCCTGGAAGAATATTTGTCGAGTAATCTGTACACACCGGTGGCGCGCTTCGGGCTGGCCGAGGTATTCGACCTGTCGGGCGTGCCGGATCTGGCGGGACCGGATATTGAGCAGCAACTGTTCATCGCTCTGGGCGCTGCACTGCGCTTCGAGGAGACGGTGCTGTGAGTCAGCAGATCAACCTGTTCAACCCGATCTTCCTGCAACAAAAGAAGATCTTCACGGCGCGCACCTTGGCGCAGGCGCTGGGCCTGGTCACCGCCGGCGCGGTCGTCATCGCCGCTGCGGCCTGGTACAGCGTGGCCCAACTGCGCTACGACGCGACGCAAGTAACGCTGCAGGCTGCCAAAAAACAGGCGCGCCTGGTCACGGCGACGGCCGACTTCGCACCGCGCGCGGCCAGCGCCGCGCTGCTGGCGCAAGCCGGGGATGCGGAAGCGCAGCTGGCGGCGCTGCGGCGCGTCGCCCAGATCGTGCAAAGCGGCGAGCTGGGCAACACGGGCGGCTATGCCGAGTATTTTCGCGCGCTGGGACGCCAGCATCGCGACGGCTTGTGGCTGACCGGCATCACGTTCGACGTCGGCGCCGCGCTATCGCTGCAGGGCAGGGCGCTCGACGCCAATCTGGTACCGGCATATATCGGCCGCCTCCGGCTCGAACCTGCGTTGCAGGGCAAGGCATTCGGCAATCTGCACATTGGCCAACCTGACGCCGCGCCGGCGCCGACACCGGCTGGCGCCAACGCGACAGCGGCGCCAGTCGCGCAGTTCGTCGAGTTCTCGCTGCAAGCCAATGCAGGCAAGGGCACACCATGAAGCAGCGATGGCTGAAACTGGCGGCGCGGATCGACCGCGCGACCTTGCGTCAGCGCGTTGGCCTGTTTTTTGGCTGCGCTTTTTTCTTGCTCTACCTGCTGACCATGCTGGTGTTCGAGCCCTTGCTGCGCGAACAGGCGCGCCTGCGCGCGCAGATCGGCCAGCAGCAGGCGGCCATGGCCGCTGTCGACGGCCAGATCACGGCCCTGATCGAGGCGTTCGAGCGCGATCCGGATAGTGCCAGCCGCCAGCGTCTCGCCGCGGCAAGCGTCGAAGCACGCACGCTCGGCGCCAGCCTGGCGGCGATGCAACAGGGCCTGGTCACACCGGAACAAATGGCGCCGCTTCTGCAAACCATCCTGCGCGCCAACGCACGCCTGCAACTTATCGCGCTGACCACCTTGCCGGTGACGGCGGTCGGTGCGTCGCCTGGCGCCGGCACGCAGCCGCGGCCGGCGGACGCCGCCGTCCCGGGTGCAGCGCCTGCAACTGCAGCGACGCCTGCCGCCGCAGGTCTGCTGTACCGCCACGGCGTGCAGGTGACCGTGCGCGGCAGCTACCTCGACATGATCAACTACATGGCGGCGCTGGAGCGCCTGCCGACCCAGCTGTTCTGGGGCCAGGCCCGGCTTACGGTGGAAAACTATCCGGACGCGCAGCTGACACTGACCTTGTACACAATCAGTCTGGACAGCCAATGGTTGAAGCTATGAAATACATCGCCCTGATCGGCGCGCTGCTTGCCGGCAGCGTCTGGGCCCAGACAGTGCAGGACCCGACCCGGCCACCGGCCCGGATGCTGCGCCCGGCCGCGAACGCGCCAGCCGTCGATGCGCCGCAGCTGCAATCGATCCTGGTTGGCCGCGCCGCCGACGGCCGCCGCGTGGCGGTTATCGACGGCAATACGGTACGCATCGGCGACCGGGTCGGCGACGCCCGTGTGGTGGGCATGACGCAGGCGCAGGTGGTGCTGCAGCGCGGTGCCCGGCGCGAAGTATTGACTTTGAAGGGGGCAGGTGCAGCACTGGCCCCTGGCAAGCCAGAATGAGGAATTACATGACCATCCATCCGCGCGCGCGTGCGCCCTTTGCCATTGTCGCCCTGGCCGTCCTGGCGTCGTTGGCCGGTTGCAAGACGCCGACCAGCCGCTCCACCTACGACGAGATCAACAAGGAAATGGCCAGCGCCGCACTCCCGGTGGCAGGCGCGGCGCCGCTCGACGCCGCCGTGGCCAACGCCCTGGTGCCGCCGGTCAGTGCCTTGGCCGGTAATCTGCCCAAGGCCCGCCCGGCACTGGAAGAGCGCTTCAATGTGGCGTTTCGCGAGGTGCCGGCGCAGCAGTTTTTCCAGTCGATCGTGGCCGGCACGCGCTACAACATGCTGGTCCATCCCGAGGTCACCGGCACCATCACGGCCAACCTGAAAGACGTCACGCTGGCCGAAACGCTGGAGGCGATCCGCGACATGTATGGCTACGACTACCAGATCAACGGCACGCGCGTCTCGATCCGCCCCCTGACCATGCAGACGCGCATGTTCCAGGTGAACTACCTGAACAGCGCGCGGCGCGGCGCGTCCAGCCTGCGGGTAAGCTCGACGTCGGTGTCGAACGTCAACAACAACCAGAATGGCCAGAACGGCCAGAACTACAACAACCAGAACAACCAGAACAACCTGAACCAGAACCCGAACCAGAACAACGGCGAGCAGGTGAATGGCCAGAACGGCAACCAGCGCAACAGCACTGATCTGTTGACCACGTCCGACACCGATTTCTGGCCGCAGCTCAAGGAATCGATCGAAGCGATCGTCGGCTCCAGGGAAAACGGTCGCAGTGTCGTCGTCAGCCCGCAATCGGGCGTGCTGGTTATCCGCGCCATGCCGGAAGAGCTGCGCAACGTCGACCTGTACCTGAAAGCGACCCAGCTGTCGGTGGACCGCCAGGTGATCCTGGAAGCGAAAATCCTCGAAGTGGAGTTGAACGACAGCTTCCAGAGCGGCATCAACTGGGCCTCGTTCGCCTCGTTCGACAGCCGCCACAGCAACCGCGTGGCGAGCGGCTTCGTCTCACCCGGCACGACCCTCGCGCCGTTGCCGTTCAACGGCGGCCAGCCACCCGCCATTTCCGCCGACGGCCTGGTGGCCAGCACCGGTTTCAGTCTGGGCAATGCCAGGAACGCCGCCGGCTCGCTGTTCGGCCTGGCCTTTCAGACCAGTAATTTCGCGGCGCTGCTGTCGTTCCTGGAGTCGCAGGGTACGGTCCATGTACTGTCGAGTCCGCGTATTGCCACGCTGAACAACCAGAAAGCCGTGCTCAAGATTGGCACTGACGAGTTTTACGTCACCGGCGTCACCAGCACCACCAACAGCAACACCACCGGCAACACCGTGACGCCAAGCGTGACGCTGCAACCGTTCTTTTCCGGCGTGGTGCTGGACGTGACGCCGCAGATCGACGACAAGGGCAACATCCTGCTGCACGTGCACCCGTCGGTGAGCCAGGTCAGCGAAGTGACCAAGGACATCAACCTGGGTACGGCCGGCAATCTGAGTTTGCCGCTGGCGGCATCCTCGACGTCCGAGATCGACTCGATGGTGCGCGGCCAGGATGGACGCGTGGTGGCCATCGGCGGCCTGATGCGGCAGTCGTCGAGCGGCGACAATTCGCAGGTGCCGGGGGCCGGCAATATCCCCGTGCTGGGCGCGCTGTTTCGCAACAACAAGAACGTCAACCAGAAGCGCGAGCTGGTGGTACTGATCAAGCCGACGATTGTCGACAGTGCCAATAGCTGGAACCAGGATTTGCTCGACAGCAGTCGCCGCATCGACGAGCTCGATCCGAACAAGAGGCGGCCATAATGTACACTGCCCATTTCGGTCTGCGCGAGACGCCGTTCGGCATCACGCCGGACACCAGCTTCTTTTTCACCAGCCCGCATTCCCAGAAAGCGCTCAACACGCTGCTGGTCGCGGCGCGCAGCGGCGAAGGCTTCATCAAGATCACCGGCGAAGTCGGCACTGGCAAGACATTGCTGTGCCGAAAATTCCTGGCCACGCTGGGCCCGGATTTCGTCAGCGCCTATATTCCGAATCCCTATCTGGAGCCGCGCACGCTGATGCTGGCACTGGCCGACGAGCTCGAAGTGGCGCTGGACAAGGACGTCGACCAGCATCAGTTACTGAAGTCGATCACGGCGCGCCTGCTGGTGCTGGCCGCAGACGGCAAGCGCGTACTGCTGTGTCTGGATGAAGCGCAGGCGATTCCGCAAGTCACGCTGGAAGCGCTGCGCCTGTTGACCAACCTGGAAACCGAGAAGCGCAAGCTGCTGCAGATCGTGCTGTTCGGCCAGCCGGAACTGAACCGCCACCTGCAAGCCGATTCGATCCGCCAGCTGGCCCAGCGCATCACGTTCCACTACCACCTGGGTCCGTTGACGTGTGACGATCTCGAGTATTACCTGGCGCACCGCCTGCGCGTGGCCGGTTTTACCGGCGCGCGCCTGTTTTCGCGTGCGGCAGTGGCCAAACTGTATCGCGCCAGCGGCGGCATCCCGCGCCTGGTCAACATCGTGGCACACAAGGCGCTGATGCTGGCCTACGGGCAGGGGCGCCAGCAGGTCAGTGGCGCCAACGTCGTCGACGCCGCGCGCGACACGGTGTCGATCAAGCGGCGCCGCTGGCCGTGGATGACGCTGCTGGGTGTCGCCGCCGCCGCTGGTGGCGGCCTGGCATGGGCGCTGGTGCCATGAGTCTGATCAACAAGATGTTGCAAGACCTGGATGCGCGCGGCGGCGCGCCGGCGGCCGGTGCCGATCCGCTACTTGTGAAACCGGTAGCGCGGCCGGCTTCGCCGCCCGTGGCACGCGTGGCGCTGGCCGTGGGGCTGGTGGCGGCATTGGCCGTCGGCGCCTGGTTCAGCCTGCGCGAAACGGCCAGGCCGGTCGCCGCCAAGCCGCCGGCCTTGCCGGCGCAGGCCCGGCTGCCCGAGGCGCCGGTGCCACCCGGGATGGTGCGGGTGACGCCGCCACAGCCGGGGGCCACGCCCGACGCGACCGCAACCGCAACCGCGCCCGAACCCGACCTCATGCCCGAACCCGACCTCATTCCCGCGCCGGTGCCGGCGCCCGAACCCGAGGCTGTTTCAGCCGCGGCGCCGGCACGGCCGGCACGCCAGAAAAGCGGCGCGGCGCCGTCGGCGCCGGTTGCTGCGCCGCAAGCGAATGCCGTCACGCGTGGCGCGCTGCCTGCGGGGCGCAGCAGCGAAGCCGAGTACCGGCGCGCGCTGGCCGACCTGCAGGATGGACGCATCCATGACGCGATTGCCGGGCTGGAGCGCACGCTGCAAACCGACCCGCGCCACGACAGCGCGCGCCAGACCCTGGTGGGCCTGCTGGTCGAAGGCGGCCGCCGCGACGACGCCATGCGCCATCTGCAACTGGGCCTCGGACTCGATCCGCGCCAGCCGGCCATGGCCATGCTGCTGGCGCGCCTGCAGCTCGAACAAGGCGCCATGAGCGCAAACGCGATCGACACTTTGCTGCGCACCCTGCCTTACGCGCAGGGCAATGGCGACTACCAGGCTTTCCTCGGCGGTGTGCTGCAGCGCCAGGGCCGCAACCGCGAAGCGATCGCCCAATACCAGGCTGCGCTGGTGGCGATGCCGGGCAATGCGGTATGGCTGATGGGTCTCGGCATCGCCTTGCAGGCCGAGCAGCGCAATGCCGAGGCGCTGGCCGCATTTCAGCAGGCGGCCGCCAGCGGCATGCTGGCCACGGATTTGCAGGGTTTTGTCGAACGCAAGGTGCAGCAGTTGCGGCAATGAGGCGTGCATCGTGGGCATGGCGGTAACATGGGGTGCGCCGGTGCGCCGCCTGCCGGCACGGCAAGTGCTGCTTCGCGCCGGCATTCACAGCGGCGCCCGGACTCAGAGCCGCGCCAGCCTCTGGAGCGCCAGCGCCAGCGTCGTATCCTGCTTGGCAAAGCAGAAGCGCACCACGCCCGCGTCCGTGCCTGCGGTGTAAAACGGCGCCAGCGGGATCGCGGCCACCCCGGCTTCGATGGTCAGCCATCTGGCGAATTCATATTCCGGCATATCGGAAATCGCAGCATAGCGCACGCACTGGAAATAGGTGCCGTCGGCCGGCAGCAATTCAAAGCGGCTGCCCGCCAGCCCGGCGCGGAACAGGTCGCGTTTCTTTTGATAGAACGCCGGCAGGTCGCGCCACGGCGCCGGGTCGGCCATGTAGGCGGCGACACCGTGCTGCATCGGCGCGTTGACGCTGAAGACGTTGTACTGGTGGACCTTGCGAAATTCGAGCATCAAGGCCGCCGGCGCGGCCACGTAGCCGATCTTCCAGCCGGTCACGTGGTAGGTCTTGCCGAAGCTCGATACGACGAACGCGCGCGCCGCGAGCAGCGGGTGCGACGACACCGACGCATGCGGCTGGCCGTCGAACACCATGTGCTCGTAGACTTCGTCGGACAGCACCAGGATGCGGCTGCCGTCGACGATCGCCGCCAGCGCGTCGAGGTCGGCGCGGCGCAGGATGCTGGCGGTCGGGTTGTGCGGGGTGTTGATCACGACCATGCGCGTTCTCGGCGTGACGGCGGCGGCGACGTCGTTCCACGGCACGCTGTAGCCGTCCTTGCCGACCCGCATTGCGACCGGCACCACCACGCCGCCGGCCAGCACCACCGCCGGCGCGTAGCTGTCGTAGGCCGGCTCGATCACGATCACTTCGTCGCCCGGGTGCACGGCGCACAGGATCGCCGTCATGATGCCTTGGGTGGCGCCGGCGGTGACGGTCAGTTCGCTCGCGCTGTCGTAGCGGTGGCCGTACAGCGCCTCGATCTTGGCCGCGACGGCGTCGCGCAGCGCCGCTACGCCGGTCATCAACGGGTACTGGTTGTGCCCGGCATGCATCGCCTCGGTCACGAGGTCGACCAGTTTCGGGTCGCAATGGAAGTCGGGGAAGCCCTGGCCCAGGTTGACGGCGCCATGCTCGGCGGCGAGCTGGGACATCTGCGTGAACACGGTGGTGCCGACGGCGGGCAGGCGCGAAGCGAGAGCAGGACTGGTCATGATCGGAGGCTTGTCGAAACGTGAATGCCTTATTCTAGCGTGCCTTCAGCGCGCGCTTTCAACCAGCTTTCCGGCAGCATGATGCGAAACAGCCCGGCCTGCGCCGTCTTGCGGTTGAGCTTGAGGAGCGCCTTGTCCTTGCTGATCAGGATGTTGGCGCCGGCGTCGCGCGCCAGTTCCATGAATTTCTGGTCGTCGCGGTCGGTGCACACGGGCAGGCGGATCGCTTTCGAATCCGGCGCCACCAGGCGCAGCAGGGCATCGAAGCGGGCCGCTGCCTGCGCGCGGCTGTCGTCGTCGAGCGGCAGGTGCGGGTAGCGCAGCACGGCCAGGTATTCGTCGCGGCAATCGGCGCGCGTCAGGGCCTCGACTTCGCCGGCTTCGAGCGCGGCCAGCAGCTCGGCCCAGCGCGGATCGTGGAACACGAACAGGTCGAGCAGCACATTGGTGTCGATGACGATGGGTTTGGCTGGAGCGGTTATCATGTCGGTTGTTTATTCGTAGAAATTTAGTGTCAAAGCCATGCTGATTGTCCTGTCGCCCGCCAAGTCCCTCGATCTCGAGTCGCCCAGTCCCACCGAACACCATACCACCCCCGATTTCGTGCCGCATGCCGCCGAGCTGATCGACGTGCTGCGCGGCCACTCACCGGCTGCGATCAGCGAACTGATGAAGCTGTCGGATGCGCTGTCGATGCTCAACGTCGGCCGCTACGCTCACTGGCAGCCGGACCACACCGAGGCGCGCCAGGCCATCATGTCGTTCAACGGCGACGTCTATGCCGGCTTCGACGCGCGCTCGCTCGATGCAAGCGCACTGGGCTATACCCAGGAGCGGGTGCGCATCCTGTCCGGCCTGTATGGCCTGCTGCGTCCGCTGGACCGCATGCATCCATACCGGCTCGAGATGGGCACCCGGCTTGCCAATACGCGCGGCAAGGACCTGTATGCGTTCTGGGGCGAACTGGTGACGAACGCGCTCAACGCGCAATTGGCCGCGACCGGCTCGAGCGCGCTGGTGAACCTGGCGTCGGAAGAATACTTCAAGTCGGTCAAGCCCAAGCTGCTCGATGCGCCGGTGATCCATCCCGTGTTCGAGGACTGGAAGGGCGGCAAGTACAAGATCATTTCGTTCTATGCCAAGCGGGCGCGCGGGATGATGGCGCGCTATGCGGCGGTAAACGGCGTGGTCGATCCGGAAGAATTGAAGGAATTCGACGTGGATGGGTATGCGTTCGAGCCAGGGATTTCCAACGAGCGCGATTGGGTATTTCGTCGGCGCGTGGAAGTGTAAGCGCTTCATGCAAGCAGGGGTTTTCCGTAAAACGAAAAACCCCTGTCGGCGCCGCAGTCAGTGCTTCGGCTGCAGCCGCGGTTTTTTACTCCACCGCATCCTTCGGCGCCGGACGCGTCCCGCTCTTGGCCCAGAACTTCCACCACGGCGCTTCACGCGACGCATTTGGATTCAGGAACGGGCTGTTCGGATAGTTCATGACAAACACGCGCTGTGCATCGTCGCGTAGCAGTGGCTGGCCCAGCTTGTCGTAAGAACGCATGATGATGAACAGTGCTTCCTCGCGCGCCGGCGCATCGGAGTAGTTCGCCACCGCTTCCTGGGCCCGGTTCAGTGCGGCCAGGTAGGCGCCGCGGCGGTAGTAGTAGTTCGCCACGTGCACTTCGTACTGCGCCATCGCGTTGATCAGATAGCTCATGCGCGCGATCGAGTCGGGCGCGTATTTGCTGTTCGGGAACTTGTCGACCAACACCTTGAACGCGGTGAAGGCTTCGCGCGTCGCGCGCGGGTCGCGCTCGGTCGGATCCTGTTCGTAGATAAAGCTGAAGAAGCCCAGCTGGTCGTTGAAGTTGATCAGGCCGCGCAGGTAGTACATGTAGTCGACCTGGGCGTGATTCGGGTGCAGCTTGATGAAGCGCTCGACCGCGGCCAGCGCTTCAGCCTGGTCTTGCGACTTGTAGTGCGCGTAGGCGATCTCCATCTGCGCCTGGGCTGCGTAGGTGCCGAACGGGTAGTTGGTTTCGAGTCGCTGGAACAGTTTAATCGCGGCCTCGTAGTTACCGCTTCCCATTTCTTCGCGCGCCTCAGCGTATAATTTCTCCGCCGACCAGTTTTTGGTTTCATCGGTGGCTTTGGGCAGGATGCTGCAAGCCGACAAACCGACGAAGGCACAAGTTGCGACCAACACAGACAATTTTTTTTGCATAGCGTTTTGCAAGAAGGTTTTACCTAGATTCAACGAACGGCTGATTATAGCCGATGGGACTGACGTGATATTAACTCCTGCGCCGGATTCGGCGGAACACCTTGAAGACAATGATTTGGACGATGAGCTGGAGGCGGGGTTCACCGCTCCGTCCGGCATCGATTTGTCCCCCATCACCCTTGCGCTGCACGAACAGCATTGCGGTCAGCGCCTGGACAAGGTGATTGCCGCCCTGGTGCCACAATTCTCGCGCAGCCGCTTGCAGCTGTGGTTTGAAAGCGGCCACATTACCGTCGACGGCAAGCCCGCGCGCGGCAAGGACACTGCATACGGCGACGAAGCCGTCGTGATCTCGCCACAGCCGGCGCCGGAAGACACGGCCTTCACGCCGGAAGCGATCGCGCTCGACATCGTGCATGAAGACGACGACATCATCGTCATCAACAAGCCGGCCGGCCTGGTCGTGCATCCGGGCGCCGGCAACTGGACCGGCACGCTCCTGAATGGTTTGCTGCACCACTGCCCGCAACTGGTGGGCGTGCCGCGCGCCGGCATCGTGCACCGCCTGGACAAGGATACCAGCGGCCTGATGGTGGTCGGCAAGACGCTGGCTGCGCAGACCGACCTGGTGCGCCAGCTGCAGGCACGCACCGTCAAGCGCGAATATTTTGCGCTGGTGTGGGGCACGCCGCGCTTGTCGGGCACGATCGACAGCCCGATGGGGCGCGACGCCAAGGACCGGGTCAAGATGGCGATCTCGAACAGCCCGTTCGCCAAGCCGGCAATCACCCATTACGAGCGCGTCGCCACCGGCGAACTCGATCGGCGTCCGGTGACGCTGGTGCGCTGCCGCCTGGAAACGGGCCGCACGCACCAGATTCGCGTCCACATGCAGTCGCTCGGCTTCGCGCTGATCGGCGACGCGGTGTACGGCAAGCGTCACCTGACGCCGGTGTTCCACCGCCAGGCGCTGCAGGCGCGCCGCCTGGGCCTGGTGCATCCGGGCAGCGGTGAGAACTGCGAGTGGACGGTGCCGCTGGCCGCCGACTTCGCCGAGCTGATCGCCAAGGCCGGGATCGAAGAGCCGCAGGATGGCGACGTCCAGGTCGAGTTCGACGATGACGACGATGGTGATGTGGTCGTCGAATACCGCGCATGACGACAGCGTCACTGACTGCGGCCGATCTGGTCTGGCCTGACTGGCCGGACCTGCCGGCCAATGTCGGCGCGCTGGCAACCACCCGCGACGGTGGCGTCAGCGTCGGCCCTTACGACGACGGCAAAGGCGGCGGCGGGCTCAATCTCGGCCTGCACGTGCAGGATGACGAAGCCGCCGTGCGCGCCAACCGGGTGCGCTTGCAAGCCTGGCTGCCTGGCGTTCCTGCCTGGATCGCCCAGGTGCATGGCGCTGACGTGGTCGATGCGGCGCGCGTCGGCCCGGGTCAACCGACCCGCACCGGCGACGCCAGCATCGCGACGCGGGCCGGCGTGGTGTGCGCGATCCTCACCGCCGATTGCCTGCCGGTGCTGTTCGCCGATCTCGATGGCAACGTGGTTGGCGCCGCCCACGCCGGCTGGCGCGGACTGGCCGGCGGCGTGCTGGGGCAAACCGTTGGCGCCATGCGCGCGGCGGGTGCGGGCGAGATCACGGCATGGCTGGGGCCGGCCATCGGTCGCGACGCGTTCGAAGTCGGGGCGGATGTGATCGATGCCTTCGTGGCGGCATTGCCGGGCGCGGCCACGCAAGCTTGTTTCACCCCATACCCGAATCGTCCCGGCAAATACCTGGCCGACATGTTCACGCTGGCGCGCCTGATGCTGGCGCGCGACGGTATCATGCGCGTGCATGGCGGCGGCATGTGCACCGCCAGCGCGCCGCAGCGCTTCTATTCGTACCGCCGCGATGGCGTTACCGGACGTCAGGCCAGTCTTATCTGGCGCAAGTAATGCGCACGGCGGCTGGCGCCGGTCGCTCAGTCGCCGTCGCCATCCGTATCCTGTCCGCCAGGATTTTCCGCCGTACCATTTCTTGCACTGCTAACGCGCCGCGCCGCTGTGGTTTGGCGGCGAGCGCGGCGTCGTCTTGCGCCCGAAATGTAGAAAAGAAGAGATAATGGAAGGGCACAATAGAACACGAAGGTCATGATGCCGCCCACCACGGTCGGCTCGGTCGCCGCCATCAGTACGACAACATAAATCCAAGCAATGGCGACGATCCACATGGCGTAATTCCTGGTGATTAGACGAGACCCCGACAACGGATGCCCACATGAACATGCCTGACCCGCAAGCTTTCGCCGCCTCCTGGCTGTCCCAGTTCACTGACCCGTCGGCCTGGCAAGGCTGGATGAACATGGTGCCGCGTATGCAGGGCATGCCGGCCATGCCCGCGATGCCCTCCATGCCAACGGCTGCCAGCAACAATCCACTCCTGAGTTTCTTGAAAGATGCCGGCGCCGGTATCGATCCGGGCAAGCTGGAAGCGATCCGCAACGATTATCTCAAAAAGGGCGCCCAGCTGTGGCAGGAGTTCATGTCCGGCAAAACGCCCGAGCTGCACGACAAGCGTTTTTCATCGAGCGAGTGGAGCAGCAATCCGATGTCGGCATTTTCGGCTGCATCCTACCTGCTCAATTCGGAATTCCTGCTGGCCATGGCCGATGCGGTCGAGGCCGGTCCGCGCGAACGCCAGAAGATCCGCTTCTCGGTCCAGCAAATGGTCGACGCCATGTCGCCGGCCAACTTCTTCGCCACCAATCCGGAAGCGCAGAAGAAAATGATCGAGACCAAGGGCGAGAGCCTGACCAAGGGCCTGAGCAATATGCTGGCCGACATGCAGAAAGGCCGCATCTCGCAGTCCGACGAAACCGCGTTCGAAGTCGGCAGCAACGTCGGCACCACGCCGGGCCAGGTGGTGTTCGAAAACGAACTGTTCCAGCTGATCCAGTACACGCCGCTCACGCCAACCGTGCACAGCGCGCCGCTGGTGATGATCCCGCCGTGCATCAACAAGTTCTACATCCTCGACCTGCAGCCGGAAAATTCGCTGGTGCGTTACGCGGTCGAGCAGGGCAACACCGTGTTCATGGTCTCGTGGCGCAATCCCGGACGCGAGCAGGGCAAGCTGCGCTGGGATGATTACGTCGAGCAGGGCGCGATCCGCGCGTTTGAGGTGGTGTCCGAAATTACTGGCCAGGAAAAAATCCATGTGTTCGGCTTCTGTGTCGGTGGCACCATCGGGGCCACTGCGCTGGCAGTGCTGGCCGCGCGCGGCCGCCAGCCGGCGGCCAGCCTGTCGCTGCTGACCACGCTGCTTGATTTTTCCGACGCCGGCGTGCTCGAAGTCTTCATCGACGAAACGCAGGTGGCGCTGCGCGAGCAGAAGCTGGCCGCGGGCGGCCTGATGCCGGGGCGCGACCTGGCCACCACCTTCTCGGCGCTGCGCCCGAACGACCTGGTATGGAACTATGTGCAGCAGAACTACCTCAAGGGCAAGGAGCCGCCGGCGTTCGATTTGCTGTACTGGAATGCCGACGGCACCAACCTGCCGGGACCAATGTTCTGCTGGTACCTGCGCAATATGTACCTGGAAAACAAGCTGCGCGAGCCCGGCGTCCTGAACGTGTGCGGCGTGCCGGTCGACCTCGGCCTGATCGAGGCGCCGGTATTTCTCTACGGTTCGAAAGAAGACCATATCGTGCCGTGGCAGGGCGCGTATGCGTCGATGGCGCTGCTCAATCCAAAGAACCCGAAGGCCAACCGTTTCGTGCTCGGCGCCTCCGGTCACATCGCCGGCGTGATCAATCCGGCCTCGAAGAACAAGCGCAGCCATTGGGTGAACGATGGCGTCGCGGTGACTGGCAAGGGCAAGGGCGCCAGGTTCAAGGTCAAGAGCGATGCCGAATGGTTCGACGGCGCGCTCGAAATCAAGGGCAGCTGGTGGACCGAGTGGGCGAAATTCCTGGCCGAGCATGGCGGCGCCGACGTTGCAGCGCCGACGACGCAGGGCAGCGCGCAGTATCAGCCGCTGGAACCGGCGCCGGGTCGCTACGTCAAGGTGCGCGGCGAGTGATTGCCGACCGGACGTCGCTGCCGTTTATTGACAATAAGTTCAGACTAGTGATAAGACCGATAATTGCTGCACCTGCGTGCATTGCATGGTAAGGTGCTCGGTGTCCGGGGTGCTGCTCAGCAGCAGGCCGGACAGGAGATAAACCGGAGACACCGGTGCACATAAAATCATAAGTGCGCGGCAGCAGGGCGCTTGCCTTGGATGCCGCGGCGCAACCAATGGAACGCAAGATGAGCAGTGTGAAGAAAAGTACGGAACGCCTGATCAAGAAGTATCCCAACCGTCGTCTGTACGATACCCAGACCAGTTCTTACATCACGCTTTCCGACGTCAAACAGCTGGTGCTCGAGGCCGATGGGTTCACGGTGGTCGACGCCAAATCGGGCGAAGACCTGACCCGCAGCATCCTGCTGCAGATTATTCTCGAAGAAGAAGCGAACGGCGTCCCGATGTTCTCGAGCTCGGTGCTTGCGCAGATCATCCGCTACTACGGCCATGCGATGCAGGGCATGATGGGTTCGTACCTGGAAAAGAACGTCCAGGCCTTCACCGACATCCAGAACAAGTTCACCAGCAACGCCGCCGGCGCCCTCGAAGGCAAGCCGTTCAGCCCCGAGATGTGGACCCAGTTCATGAACGTCCAGGGTCCGATGATGCAGGGCATGATGAACAACTACATCGACCAGAGCAAGAACCTGTTCGTGCAGATGCAGGAGCAGATGCAGAGCCAGAGCAAGGCGATGTTTGGCGCGTTTCCGTTCCCGGGCGTGCCGGTGCCGCCGTCGGACAAGAAATAATCGTTTCAATCCCCGCCGGGCCGATTGGCGCGGCGGGGATAAGGCCGCAAGCCCGGCAAAGCTTGACGAGTTGATCAGGCCATTCACCAACACTCCAGGCCACTGCCCCCACCGCTGCACCTCATTCCTGTACAATCGCGGATTGCCCAAATGATTGTCGTCCGCCCATGCACGAACTTCGTCGTAATCCTTCCGCCAACTCAGGTACCAGCGCCAGCAGCATTGCCGCCGCCGCAGCAGCCCCCGCCGTGATCATTCCGTCGCCGGCGCCAGGCTCGGTCGCGCCGAAAGTCGGCTTCGTTTCGCTCGGCTGCCCGAAGGCGCTGGTCGATTCGGAACAGATCCTGACCCAGCTGCGCGCCGAAGGCTACCAGACCGCCAAGTCGTACGACGGCGCCGACCTGGTGATCGTCAACACGTGCGGCTTCATCGACGCCGCCGTGCAGGAGTCGCTCGACGCCATCGGCGAAGCGCTGGCCGAAAACGGCAAGGTGATCGTTACCGGCTGCCTGGGCGCCAAGAAGGATGCCAACGGCGACGACATCATCACCAAGGTGCACCCGAAGGTGCTGGCCGTGACCGGTCCGCACGCGGTGACCGAGGTGATGGAATCGGTCCACCTGCACCTGCCCAAGCCGCACGACCCGTTCGTCGACCTGGTGCCGGACCACGGCGTCAAGCTCACACCGAAGCACTATGCCTACCTGAAAATTTCCGAAGGCTGCAACCACCGCTGCAGCTTCTGCATCATCCCGTCGATGCGCGGCGACCTGGTGTCGCGCCGCATCGATGAAGTGCTGATCGAAGCCGAGAACCTGTTCAAGGCCGGCGTCAAGGAACTGCTGGTGATTTCGCAAGACACCAGCGCCTACGGCGTCGACGTCAAGTTCCGCACCGGCTTCTGGAACGGCCGTCCCGTGAAAACCCACATGACGCAGCTGGTCGAGATGCTCGGTCAGCTGGCGCGCCAGTACGACGCCTGGGTACGCCTGCACTACGTGTATCCGTACCCGCACGTCGACCAGGCGATTCCCCTGATGGGCGACGGCCACGTGCTGCCTTACCTCGACATCCCGATGCAGCACGCGCACCCGGATGTGCTGAAGCGCATGAAGCGTCCGGCCAGCGGCGAAAAGAATCTGGACCGTATCCTCAACTGGCGCCGCATGAACCCGGACCTGACGATCCGCTCGACCTTCATCGCCGGCTTCCCGGGCGAGACCGAGGCCGAGTTCGAATACCTGCTCGACTTCCTGAAAGAAGCGCAGATCGACCGTTTGGGCTGCTTCGCCTACTCGCCGGTCGACGGCGCCACCGCCAACCTGCTGGACAATCCGGTGCCGGAAGCGGTGCGCGAAGAGCGCCGTGCGCGCGTGATGCTGCTGCAGGAAGACATCTCGGCCAAGCGCCTGCAAGCCAAGATCGGCAAGACGATGCGCGTGCTGGTCGATGAAGTCGGCGCGCGCGAAGCGATCGGTCGCTCGGCAGCCGATGCGCCGGAAATCGACGGCGTGGTGCACATCAAGCGGCCGCTGGTGCCGGGCAAGCAGAAGATCGCCGTCGGCCAGTTCCTCGATGTCACCATCACCAAGGCCGACGCCCACGACATGTGGGCCACGCCGGTCTGATCTCTTGAAATAGCGCGGCGGCCATGAGCAAGAAGTCGATCCAGACCACCCTGATCCACAGCGACTACGTGGCGCCGCCGGGCTTTGCCGCCTTCCCGCCGGGCATCCACCACGCCTCCACGGTGCTGTTCCCGAGCGTGGCGGCGATGCGTTCGACCCAGTGGAAAGACAAGGGTTCGTACACCTACGGCCTGCACGGCACCCCGACCACCTTCGCGCTGGAAGGCAAACTGGCCGAGATCGAGGGCGGTAAGCACTGCCTGCTCACGCCGTCGGGCCTGGCCGCGATCGCGATGGTCGACTTTGCACTGCTCAAGAGCGGCGATGACGTGCTGTTGCCGGACAACGTCTACAACCCGAACCGCGAACTGGGACGCTGGCTGACCCAGGATTTCGGCGTCACTGCGCGTTTCTACGACCCGATGATCGGCGCCGGCATTGCCGAGCTGATCCAGCCGAATACCAGGCTGATCTGGACCGAGTCGCCCGGCTCGGTCTCGATGGAAGTGCCGGACCTGCCGGCGCTGTGCCGCGCGGCAAAAGAACGCGGCGTGCTGGTGGCGCTGGATAACACCTGGTCGGCCGGCCTGGCGCTGCGCGGCTTCGAGCTCGGCGTCGACATCGTCATGCATGCGCTGACCAAGTACCAGTCGGGCGGGGCAGATTTGCTGATGGGCGCCGTGATCACGCGCGACAAGGCGCTCAACGAGCGCATTGCCCAGGCCCATATGCGGCTGGGGATGGGCGTCGGCGCCGACGACGCCTACCTGGTGCAGCGCGGCCTGCCGACCATGAAGCTGCGCTTCGAACGCCACGACGCCAGCGCGCGCGAAGTGGCGGCCTGGTTCAAGTCGCGCCCTGAAGTCGCGCGCGTGCTGCATCCGGCGTTCGAGGATTGCCCGGGTCACGCCAACTGGAAGCGCGATTTCAGCGGCGCCGGCGGCTTGTTCTCGGTGGTGTTCGATGATCGCCATAGCGAAGATCAGGTCGACCGCATGGTCGATGCCTTGACCCTGTTCGGGATCGGCTACAGCTGGGGCGGGCCGAACAGCCTGGTGATGCCGTACCGGATCAAGACCATGCGCGAGCAGTGGGATGGTGGCGTGCTGGTGCGCTTCAATATCGGACTGGAAGACCCCAGCGACCTGATCGCCGATCTCGAACGCGCGTTCGGTCAGCTGTCATGATGTGATAATGGCGCCCGCAGGCGCCATTTTTTATTTACACCGGCATCGCCCGGTTACTGTTCAGGTCCAGGAAGCCGCGCACCAGACGATACGCTTTCCACACCCACACCACGAACCAGATCAGCCAGGCCAGTGGAATCAGGATCAGCGTGATCCACAGCACGCCGCCCACCGCCATCCACCCGGCGAACCACCAGAACGAACGGATCATCCAGGTGTGATGGCTGTGCACGATGGTGCCGGCCGTTTCCGGGCGCTTGACGTAGTTGACGATCACCGGGACGATCGACAGCAGGCCGAGCGAAAAGAAGAAGGTCAGCGCGTGGATGACGTACAGGATGCGGGCCCAGTGCTTGGCGTCTTCGACACCGCGTTCGATTACCAGTTCTTGCGACATAGCGGCTCCTTCATGCAGGGAACAGTCCCTTTGTTGTCATTGTAGCAGTGCCAGCCGGCCGCCGGTCGCGCACCGTGAGCGCCAGCCGCCCGGTTCAGCGCAGGTGCTGCCCGACCCAGGCCACCAGCCGTCCCGCATCCATCGCGCCGGCCTGGCGCGCGATCTCGCGGCCGCCGCGAAACAGCGCCAGCGTCGGGATGCTGCGGATCGCGAAGCGTGCCGACAAATCCTGGGCGCGTTCGGTATCGACCTTCAACAGGCGCACGCCCGGCTCGAGCCGGCCCGCGGCCTGGGCGTAGGCCGGCGCCATCATCTTGCACGGACCGCACCATTCGGCCCAGAAGTCGACCAGCACCGGGATGTCGCTGCGCGCGATGTGGCGCTCGAAACGGGCGCTGTCGACGTCCAGCGGGCGGCCCGTGAACAGCAGGTTGGCACACTTGCCGCAGGTCGGCGCATCCTGCAGGCGCGACTGAGGCAGGCGGTTGATGGCGTCGCAGTGCGGGCAAACGACGTGCAGCGGCTGGTCATTCATGGAATTCTCCCGGCATTGTTCTTGAAGACACGATTGTAATCGGCACTGGGCCGGTGCGGCGCCGTCCCAGCCATGCGACGCCGGGCCGCCAACTTTCGTAGAATTGTAGAAACGACATGATGACCGAGCCTGCGATGCCAGAACCCACCACTATTCAACCGATCGGCGACAACGCAAGATTGCTGGTCGGCTGCGCCGGCTGGAGCTTGCCGAAAGCCTGCGCCGACGCCTTCCCTGCCGACGGCAGCCACCTCGAGCGTTACGCGGCCGTGTTCCCGACCGTTGAAATCAATTCCTCGTTCTACCGCCCGCACAAGCCGGAGACCTACGCGCGCTGGGCCGCCAGCGTGCCGCGCGACTTTCGTTTCGCGGTCAAGGTGCCGCGCTCGATCACCCATGACGCGCGCCTGGTCGACGTCGACGAACTGCTCGACCGCTTCCAGGGCGAGGCCGGCATGCTGGGCGACAAGCTCGGCTGCCTGCTGGTGCAGCTGCCGCCGCGCTTCGGTTTTACCGACGCCGCGGCGCACGCGTTCTTCGCCAATCTGCGCGTACGCTTCGGCTGCACGGTGGCGTTCGAGGCGCGCCACCCGAGCTGGTTCTCGGAGCCGGCCGGCGCGCTGCTGCGCGAAAGCGGCGTGGTGCGGGTCATTGCCGACCCGGCGGCCGGCCAGCCGGGTGCGCATGAATCGACCAGCGACAGCGACGTCTACGTGCGCCTGCACGGCACGCCGCGGATCTATTATTCGCGTTATCCGCTCGACGAGATCGCGCAGTGGCGCGCCCGGTTCGATGCCGAAGTCGCGGCCGGACGCCGGGTCTGGTGCATCTTCGACAACACGGCCGAAGGGGCGTCGGTGCCGAATGCGCTGGAGCTGATGGGGAAGGGCGGCTGCGCCGCGCCGGATGCTTCTGCGATCGACGCGGTGGCTTGAGGGCAATCTGTTCCTGCAATGATGCCATCAACCTGCCGCCCATCATGGTCACCGCAACCTTCCGATTTTTTGGTGAACTGAACGCGTTCCTGCCACGCGCGCGGCGTGGGCGCAGCTTCACCAGCGCCTGCGCACGTCAGGCCACGGTCAAGCACATGATCGAGGCGCTGGGCGTGCCGCATACCGAGGTCGAGGCGCTGCTGGTCAATGGCAAGGAAAGCCCATTCGGACGCGTCCTGTGCGAAGGCGATCAGGTGGAGGTCCACGCCCATTGGGTGCCGGCTGCGCCCCGCCCGGCGCGCGCGGCCGGGCTACCGGTCGTGCTGCGCGAGCGCCCGCGCGAGCGCATGCGTTTCGTGGCCGACGCGCACCTGGGCGGCCTGGCGCGCCTGCTGCGCATGGCCGGCTTCGACAGCCTGTACGACAACGGGTATCACGATGATGCAGTCGAAGCCCTCGCGGTCGGCCAGGATCGCATCGTGCTCACGCGCGACCTGGAACTGCTCAAGCGGCGCGAGATCGTGCACGGCTGCTACATTCATCCATTGCAGCCGGCGCAGCAGCTGCGGGCGCTGTTCGCGCGGCTCGACCTGGGTTCCAGCGCAAGGCCATTCACGCTATGCCTGCATTGCAATGCACCGCTGCGCGCCGTCGACAAGGCTGGCGTGCTGGATCGCCTGCCAGAATCGGTGCGCACCCTGCACGACAGCTTCACCACCTGCGACAGTTGCGCTCGCGTGTACTGGAGAGGCTCGCACTACCAGCGCATGGCGGCATTGCTGGCGTCAATCGGCACCGCGGATAAGGCGCCGCGCGCCATCGGCGCCGGGGTAGAATCGAGCGACCAATCCGACCACCCCACACGCACGTGAACACTGCCGTTTCGCCCAATCCGCCACCGATGACGCTGCCGATCCGGGTCGAGTGCCCGCCCGGCGCCTGCGTCTGCGAGCGGGCGCGCCTGCTGGCCGACCCGCAAGCCGACCAGCGTCCGCTGCTGCTCACGCGCCAGCAAGAGCAGCGCCTGATCGAGCGCATCGAACGCGTCGACAGCTACGCCGATCTGCAGCACGTGCAGGCCCTGGTCTTCAAGAATCTGGGCGCCGAGCTGCGCATCGCGCCGGGACCGAACGAAGTGCGCACCGTGCGCGGCATCCTGATCGTGCTCGAAGAGCGTCCGGGACTGTGCAAGAAGGTGCGCCAGTCGGTGCCGGCGGCGGTGCGCCGCTGCCTGACTGCGCGGCCCGAGATCGCTTATGCCATCCTCGATGCGCACGACCTGTTCGGGAACGGCTAGTGCTTTTTGGCACTGTTGCACGCAAATCGCTTGGCTCTTATACAATCGTCTTCAGTGCGGAGATCGCCGCCTGTGAACCAGCGCGTGCGGGTAGTCGCCGTGCGCCGTATTTGGAGAAACGACATGTCGGGCTACAGCATCAATATCGAAGAAAAAACGCTCGCTGGAAACAACTTCCGCGAAGTCCTGTACACCACCAAGCGCAGCCAGCTGGTCATCATGACCTTGCAGCCGGGCGACGAGATCGGCCTTGAGCGCCATGAAGGGCACGACCAGTTCATCCGCGTCGAAGCGGGCGCCGGCGTGGCGCTGCTCGACGGCGAAGAGCACAAGCTGGAAGACGGCGTTGCGGTGGTGATCCCGGCCGGTACCGAGCACAATGTCATCAATACATCGACGAGCGAACCGATGCGCCTGTACACGCTGTACACGCCGCCAGAGCATCCGGACGGCATCGTGCATGCCAGCAAGGCCGAGGCGGACGAGTACGAGCGTCAGCACGGGCATGCATAAAAACGGCCCGGGACAGCGCGCCCCAGGCCGTTTTTTTAGAGGATGACCCTCTTTTGAACGGATAGCCGCCGCTGCAGCGCTATCCGGTCTCGCTCACACGATCAGCGGCGATACGGGAAGCGCGTTCCGATACTGCCGCCCCAACCGCCGCGATGGCGGTGTCCACCCCATCCGCCACCGCGGCCAAAGTCGAAGCCAAGTCCGATGGAGATCGGCGGATACCAATAATTTGGCTGGCTGTAGTAGCCCGGCTGCGGCACATACACCGGCTGCTGTACGTAGACCGGTTGCTGCACGTACACGGGCGTTTGCTGCACCACGACCGGCTGCGACGTGATCGGCGTGGAGTAGGTGACGTTCGGCGACGAAGCTGACATGCCTGCCGACGCCTGGCCGCTGGCAGCAGCCTGGGCGCCGGTACCCATCGGCACCGGCGTGACCGACACAACGCGCCACTGGCTCGGATCGGCCGGCTGGCCGTAGGCTGTATTGACATAACTCGGGCCGGGAGCGGCGCAACCGGTGAGTCCGGCAAGCGCGCCCAGCGACATAACGCTGATGGCTAATTTCTTCATGGCGGTCCTCCTGATTTAGCCATCATACGAATTTCCTGCAAAGCGTGGTCAGGAATTACACCCTGTTACATACAATTAGACGCCGTTGTTCAGCAGTGACACCAGCGCAGACAGTGGAACCGTCGCTGCCAGCGCCTGATACCCGGCATCGTTCGGATGCAGGCGGTCGCCGCTGTCGTAGGCGGCGCGCAGGCGCTGTGGACTGGCCGGATCGCGCAGCGCCAGGTCGACGTCGGCCAGCAAGTCGAATGGCGCTGCGCTGCGCATCCAGGCATTGACGGCCTGGCGCACCGCTTCGCGTGCCGGCGTGTAATAGACGAAGCCCGAAAACGGCGGCAGTGTTGCGCCCAGCACCGGCATGGCGTGCACGTGCGCGCGTTCGATCAGCTGGCGGTAGCCGGCCAACAGCGATGCCGGCGCCAGCGGCGCCGAGGCCGGGCTGTAGACAATGTCGTTGATGCCGATGAGCACGGCCAGGCCGCGTACGCCGGCGGTGGCCAGCACGTCGCGGTCGAAGCGTTCGAGCAGGTCGTGGCCGGCCACCAGCGCGCTGTCGGTATCGGCCAACATGCGGTTGGCGCTGATGCCGCGGTTGACCACGCCGATGCGGCCGCTCGCCAGTTCGGTCTGCAGGCGCCGCGCCAAAAAGTCGGGCCAGCGCCGGTTGGCGCCGGAAGTGCTGCCGACGCCATCGGTGACCGAGTCGCCCGCCACCACCAGCACCGGGGCGCCGGCGTCGACATCGACCTCGGTCAAGAAGGGCCAGGAGGCGAGGCTGCGCTGCAGCGGCATATTCGCCACCGCCGTCTGGTCGCCGGTGCTGGACACGTAGTTGGCCTGGTAGGCGGCGTTGTGGATCGTGGTGGCCTGCACCGCGCCGGGAAAATACACGCTCACCGCCAGATCGGCAAACGGCGCCACCGCCAGCGTCACCGGGTCGGACACGGCAGGGGCGCCGGCCGGAATCGTGATCGCGCGGCTGCCGCCGAAGGTCAGCGCCACGTTGCTGCCCGCCGTCACCGCGGCCCCGGCCAGGCGCAGGCCGATTGCCGCGCCGCCCACGCGCAAATCGGCATTGCCGCGTTCGTTCGACAGGCGGATGCGCACGCGGCCACCGCCGATCGAGGCGCGCACGATCAGGCGCAGGGTCTGGTTGCTGAAGCTCTGGGTCGACGCCGCCGGCGGCGGACCGGCCGGCGCACAGCCCCAGGTCGCGCTCCAGCGGCCGCCGGCGCGCGTCTGCGCCGCGCCGGGCACGGCCAACGCAGCCGCCGCCAGTGCCGGCGCGCCCAGCAGCATGCGCCGTCGGCGTACGTCGATCGCGCTGCGGCCGTGTGCAGAGCGCGGGCGCGATGGCCAGGCGTGGAAAGCAGGGAAGATCATGGCGGGCTCCTGGCGGTGATGTCGGCTGCAGTACGGCCATACATCCACCATAGCCCAATCGGCGCACGCGCGGCAGGCGCCGCGCGCTCATTTTGCGCTGGTTTGAATCTTGGTGTGGAAGAGCAAAAACGCGGGAACTTGCCCGCGCCGCACCGTTACGACAGGATGGTCAGCAAGCCGTCCAGGCCCGAGAAATTCAGCGCCACATCGGCCTGCTCGCGCACCACCGGCTTGGCGCGAAACGCCAGCGACAAACCGGCGATGCCCATCATTCGCAGGTCGTTGGCGCCGTCGCCCATCACGATCGCCTGCGATGGGTTGACGCCCAGTTCGGCGCACACGCGCTCGACGGTGCGCTTCTTTTCTTCGGCGTCGACGATGCCGCCCAGCACGCGGCCGGTCAGCTTGCCGTCGACGATTTCGAGCGTGTTGGCGTGGGTGTAATCCAATCCCAGGCGCGGCTTGAGGCGGTCGGTAAAGAAGGTGAAGCCGCCCGAGACCAGCAGCGTCTTCAATCCCGCCGCCTGCACCGCCGCCAGCATCGCTTCGCCGCCCATCGAGATGCGCAGGCGCTCATCGTAGACGCGTCCCAGCGCGCCGGCATCGAGCCCTTCAAGCAGGGCCACGCGGCGCAGCAAGCTTTCGGAAAAATCGAGTTCGCCACGCATCGCCGCTTCGGTGATCGCCGCCACCTGCGGTTTCAGGCCCTGCATGTCCGCGATCTCGTCGATGCACTCGATCGTGATCAGGGTCGAATCCATGTCCATCGCCACCAGCTTGAAGTCGGCCAGCGAGCGGCCGGCGGCAATAAAAGTGGCGTCGACGCCGGCCTCGAACGCAGCCGCCGCGAGCGTGGCTTTGCGCGCCGGATCGGGCGCCACGTCTTCGACGCGCAGCGCATGCTGGCCCAGTGTGGTGTTACTCTGCGCCGGGCCGGCCAGTTGCGCCAACTGCGCCAGGGTTGCGTGGTCGGCCTGCGGCCCCTGAAGCACCAGGTTCATGGTCATGGTTCGAAGTCTCAATTATGCAAGAAGCTGTTTGATGGTCTGCTTGACCTGGTTCACGCGCGCCGCCAGGTCGGGCATGCTGGCCGTGATGCGCAGCTTGTCCTGGCCGGCCAGCTTGACTTGGCGGTTCTTCTGGATCAGCGTGATGATCCTGATCGGATCGATCGGCGGCTTTTCCATGAACTGCAGGCTGGCGGCTTCGCTGTGGGCGTCGATCTTGACGATGCCGACCGACTTGGCGGCGATGCGCAGGCGGTGGGTTTCGATCAGCGCTTTGACCGGGTCCGGCAGTTTGCCGAAGCGGTCGATCAGTTCCTCTTGCATGGCGTCGATGCGATCCTGGCTTTCGCAGTTGGCCAGGCGCTTGTAGATCGACAGCCGCTCGTGGACGTCGCCGCAATAGTCGGCTGGCAGCAGCGCCGGCACGTGCAGGTTGATCTCGGTGGTCGACGACAGCGGCGCGGCCAGGTCGGGCTCCTTGCCGGCTTTGAGCGCGCGCACTGCTTCGTTGAGCATGTCGGAATACAGCTGGAAGCCGATCTCCAGCATCTCGCCCGACTGGTTGTCGCCCAGGACTTCACCGGCGCCGCGGATCTCGAGGTCGTGCATGGCCAGGTAGAAGCCGCTGCCCAGTTCTTCCATCTGCTGGATCGCGTCCAGGCGGCGTTGCGACTGCTTGGTCAGGTTCGACACGTCGTTCACCAGCAGGTAAGCGTAAGCCTGGTGGTGCGAGCGGCCGACGCGTCCGCGCAGCTGGTGCAGCTGGGCCAGGCCGAACTTGTCGGCGCGGTGCATGATGATGGTGTTCGCCGTCGGCACGTCGATGCCGGTCTCGATGATGGTCGTGCACAGCAAGATGTTGAAGCGCTGCGCCACGAAGTCGCGCATCACTTTTTCCAGGTCGCGCTCGTGCATCTGGCCGTGGGCCACGCCGATGCGCGCTTCCGGCAGCAGTTCCTGCAGCGACGCGCGGCGATTTTCGATGGTGTCGACTTCGTTGTGCAGGAAGTAGATCTGGCCGCCGCGTTTCAGTTCGCGCAGGCAGGCTTCGCGGATCACCGAGGCGTCTTCGCTGCGGACGAAGGTCTTGATCGCCAGGCGCTTTTGCGGCGCGGTGGCGATGATCGAAAAATCGCGCAAGCCTTCGAGGGCCATGCCCAGCGTGCGCGGGATCGGCGTTGCCGTCAGCGTCAAGACGTCGACTTCGGCGCGCAGGGATTTCAGGGCTTCCTTCTGGCGCACGCCGAAGCGGTGTTCTTCGTCGATGATGACCAGACCGAGGCGCGTGAACTTGACGTCGGGCGAGAGCAGCTTGTGGGTGCCGATCACGATGTCGAGCGTGCCGTCGGCCATGCCCTTGATCGCGTTGTTGATTTCCTTGCCGGTGCGAAAGCGCGACAGCTCGGCGATCTTCACTGGCCAATCGGCAAAACGGTCGGCGAAGGTCTGGGCGTGCTGCTCGGCCAGCAGCGTGGTCGGGGCCAGGATCGCGACCTGCTTGCCGCCCATGACGGCGATGAAGGCGGCGCGCAGTGCGACCTCGGTCTTGCCGAAACCGACGTCGCCGCACACCAGGCGGTCCATCGGACGGCCCGAGGTCATGTCCTTGATCACGTTGTGGATCGCTTCGGCCTGGTCCGGCGTCTCGTCGAAGCCGAAGCTCTGGGCGAAGTTTTCGTAGTCGGTGCTGGCGTATTCGAACGAGTGGCCCTGGCGCGCGGCGCGGCGCGCGTACAAATTGAGCAGCTCGGCAGCGGTGTCGCGCACCTGCTCGGCCGCCTTGCGCTTGGCCTTTTCCCACTGGCCCGAGCCGAGCGAATGCAGCGGCGCGTCTTCGGGCGAGGTGCCGGAATAACGCGAGATCACGTGCAGCTGCGACACCGGCACGTACAGCGTCGTCGCTTTGGCGTATTCCAGGTGCAGGAACTCGGTCTCGCCTTCGCCCAGATCCATGCTCATCAAGCCCATGTAGCGCCCGATGCCGTGGTTGATGTGCACCACCGGGTCGCCGATTTTCAGCTCCGACAGGTCGCGCACCATCGATTCGACCTGGCTGGTCGCTTCCTGCTTCTTCTTGCCGGCGCGCCGGCCCGAACCGGCATACAGCTCGGTCTCGGTGACGAACACCAGGCGACCCGATGCTTCGTCGTTGAGCTCGAAGCCGGCCTGCAGCGGCGCCACGCCGAGCGCTAATTTTGTATCGCTGGCGCGGAAACCCTCGAAGCCTTCGACTGGCGTCAGCGCCAGCTTGTATTCGGCAAAATACTGCTGCAGCGTTTCGCGGCGGCCGGCCGAATCGGCACAGATCATCACGCGCGTATCGGTTTGGGCAAGGTAAGCGCGCAGGTTCGAGAGCGGGTCTTCCATGCGCCGGTTGACCGAGACGTCGGGCAATGGCGCCGACAGTTCCGATGCCGCCGCGTCGCCGCGCGCGATCGCCCAGCGGCCGTGCGGCTTGATGCAGGTGAAGAACTGCTCGGCGCCCAAAAACAGTTCGCGCGGCTCGAGGATCGGGCGTTCGCGGTCGCTTTTCAGGAATTTGTAGCGCGACTCGGTATCGAGCCAGAAGCGCCCGATTGCGGCATCGATGTCGCCCACCAGCGCCACCGGCGCTTCGTCCGGCAGGTAGTTGAACAGGTTGGCTGTCTCGTCAAAAAACAGCGGCAGGTAGTATTCGATGCCGGCCGAGGCGATGCCGTTGCCGATGTCGCGGTAGATCGGCGAGCGCGAAGGGTCGCCCTCGAAGCGCTCGCGCCAGCGGCCGCGAAAAGCGGTGCGCGCGGCGTCGTCCATCGGGAATTCGCGCCCCGGCAGCAGGCGCACTTCCTTGACCGGGTACAGCGAGCGCTGGGTGTCGGCGTCGAAGGTGCGGATGGACTCGATCTCGTCGCCGAACAGGTCGAGCCGGTACGGCAGCACCGACCCCATCGGGAACAGGTCGATCAGGCCGCCGCGCACCGAGTATTCGCCGGGCGACATCACCTGCGACACGTGGCTGTAGCCGGCCAGCGTCAACTGCGCCTTCAACCGGGCTTCGTCGAGGCGCTCGCCCTGGCGGAAGAAGAAGGTGTAGGCGGCCAGGAACGATGGCGGCGCCAGGCGCACCAGCGCGGTGGTGGCCGGCACCACCAGCACGTCGCAGCCGCCGTTACGGATCTCGTGCAGGGTCGCCAGGCGTTCGGACACCAGGTCCTGGTGCGGCGAGAACGCGTCGTAGGGCAGCGTCTCCCAGTCGGGCAGCAAATGGCAGGATAGCTTGCCGTCGGCGAACCAGGGAATTTCGTCCAGCAGGCGCTGGCCGTCGCTGGCGTTGGCGACGACCACGGTGAGCATCTGGCGCCTGGCTTTCAGCGCCAAGGCTGCAACCGCGAGCGCGTAGGCGTCGGATGAGCCGTGCAGCGACGGCAGGGCGAAGCGGTGACCTGGCTTGGGGAGGTGTTTCTCGAGATCGAAAGGCATGCAGCGTGGCTGTTACGTTCGCGTCAAAGTGGCAGCCAATTATAGACGAAGGCGCGATCCGGGGCGCATGCCATGCCCGGCCGCGTCCCGCCCCGTGCTGCCCAGTCCCGCCCCGTGCTGCTCCGTGCTGCCCCGTCCCGCCCCGTTCAGTTGCGTTCGGTACCGGCACCAACATCGTTGGCGTCGTCAAGCGATGCGGCTGGCCGGCTGCATGCAAGCTCGGCCAGCCGCAGGCCTGCCGGCTAGGATGGATCGGAAACGGTAATGGTGCGCCGCGTTTCGGTCAAATTGCCGGCCCGGTCGCGCACCTTGATGACAACGGTGGCCGGTCCCGCCCGGCAAAACGTGTGGCGCAGGCTGACGTCGCCCCTGCCGCGCAATTCGCGCAGGCTCGGGGAAGGCTGCGGGCAGCCGTCGTCGACGCTGGCCGACGCCGCATGCGATTCGGCCGCGTCGCTGTCGGCGAAGGTGACAGCCAGGTCGAGCGTGCTGTTGAACCCGGTCGAACCGGCCGCGCCCGTCAGCGCGCCCAGCACCGGCGCCGCCGTTCCTTTCTTGCCCGGGCGTAGCAGCACCAGCCCGGCATTCGAATTGGCAAGGATGGCGCCCGCATCGTTGATGGCGATCGCCGAGTACAGCACCAGCCCGGCGGGAGCGCGGTATAGGCGCGTGTTCAGGTCGACTGGTTGAGAAATTTCGTTCCAGTAAGTAGCGCGCCGGGAATCGTTACGCAAAGGGGTCCGCTGGATGAAGCCCACCATCTCGGCCTTGTTGTTGAGCGCGTCGACCCTGCCGTGTACGCCGCCCGCGAGCGGCAATAGCCGCAGCCCGCGCTGTGCGGTCCAGGTAAACGGGGCGAACGTGACGAGCAGGCCTTCCAGCCCCGCCTGGCGGTCGGCGGCGATCTGCCCATGGTCGTTTTGTCCCATCAGCCTGACCAGGCCCGGGAACGGCCCGATTCGTACCAGGCCGCCATGACGGTGCCACACGAATACACCCATGGTTCCCGCGACGGCAAAGGTGCCGGCGACCTGGTCGCGGGCGTTCACGTACCTGCCCTGGGAATTGCCTGCGCCGGTCAGCCCGATCGGGATCGGGACGCCTGCCGCGGTCCAGGCCATCGCAGTGCCGCCGTATTCCCCTGTGGCCAGGCCACCGTCGTTGATGTCATAGGCTTCGGAATTCGCAGTTGCCGGCCCCAGATTGACCTGGCGGCCATCGGGTTCCAGACCCTGGCCCGGCGCTCGGCGACGCCCGCGATCTGGCTGCGTTCATTGATGCCGCGCGCGAAGCCGAAGCCGGTCAGTAAACGTGCGCCCCCGGCCACAGTCCAGGAATAGGCCGACCCCTCCCCGTAATCTGTATCCACGACCACGACACCCTGTTCGTTGAGTGCGGTTACGCGCTTGTATCCGTCGTTGAACGGTCCCGGCGAGTACACGCGCTGGCCATCGAAATAACCGATGCCACCGCCATAATTGTAGTTGTACGCAGCATGGCCGCGCTGGTTCAGGAAACCGAAGTCCGATTCGGCGGGCGCGAGGTTGATGACGCTATAGACGCGCTCCCCCTTGGGTGGCAGCGCGTGCTGGAAGGCGTCGGCGGGGGCGGCACTGGCGCCAATGACGGCGCCTGCGCAGGCGGCCGAAACGGCAGCCTTGTAGCCAAGCATGGATCGCATGGTAGTCCTTGAGTGAGGTGATGCGGCGGAGGCCCTACTCTGGACATAAACCGGCTAGCTGGGTTCGACGCTCGTCAATCCAGTCGAGTGAACCTTTGGTCGGCTGTCGCAACGCGCTTGCATGTCGCCCTGGGTTGCGCAGGTCCGGCGAGGGGGGACACCCGCCAGGCAGGTTGGCGCTGCGCTTCAGGTCATCGTCGCAACGGTTGCGTTAGCGCTAACAGTCGCGCATCATGGCGCTTCCGACAAGAGCACGACACAGGAGACACGATGAAACACCGTAGCGCCGCCATGGCGTTGTTCGCCGCATGCGCGCTGGCCGGGTGCGCCACCGGGCCCGCGCCCGCCGCCAACGCCGGCCTTGCCGACGGTATCGCGCTGTTCGACACCGAGCCGCGCCAGGGCCTGCACGTGGTGGCGCTGGCGCCGGACTCCGAGCACCCGCTCACGGGCGGCGCCACCAGCGCGCGCGCCGCGCTGGCGCCGATGTTCCCGCACAGCGACATCACGCTGTCGCGCGCGCCGAAGAACGGCGGCGGCGACGCGCTCACGCTGCGCTGGACCGATATCTGGAAAAGCGGCGTGCGCCTGCAGGGCGCGCCGCTCGACCTGCGGCCGTATGTGGCGCAGGGCGTGGTCTACTTCGACCTGAAGGTGGACGAGCTGGACAAGGGCGGCATCGTGTTCAAGGTCGGTTGCGGCCCCGACTGCGAGCGCCAGGTGTCGTACGTGGTGCCGGGGCGCGCGGCCGAAGGGCAGGGCTGGCGCCGCACCATCCTGTCGATGCGTTGCTTCGCACGCGACGGCGACGATTTCAGTGCGGTGGCGCGTCCGTTCGCGCTGGAGGGCACCGGCAGCGGTGCGGTCAGCATCGCCAACGTGGCCTTTGCGCGCGACGGCAAGCCGAACACGCCGTGCCCTGACTGGCGCACGGTGGCAGTCACGCCCGAGCCGCTCAATGAATCGTGGTCGCTCGACTGGTGGCTGGCGCGCCACCGGCAGAAGCTGGACGACAAGGCACGCATGGTGGCAGCGGGACGAAGTCCGCAGCTGGTGTTCATTGGCGACTCGATCACGCAAGGCTGGGAAAAGGAAGGCGCACCGATCTGGCAGCAATACTATGCGCGCCACGACGCGCTGGCGCTGGGCTTCGGTGGCGACCGCACCGAGAACGTGCTGTGGCGCCTGCAGCATGGTGAGGTCGACGGCATCGCGCCGAAAGTCGCGGTGCTGATGTTCGGCACGAACAACACCGGCTTGCGCGGCGATTTCCCGGCGATCACGGTGGCCGGCATCAAGCGCAATCTGGAAGAACTGCAACAGCGCTTGCCACGCACCCGCATCCTGCTGCTGGCGGTTTTTCCGCGCGACGCGACGGTCGATGGCGGCGCGCGCAAGACCAATGCGCAGATCAACGCGCTGCTGCCCGCGCTGGCGGACAACCGGCAGGTGTTTTTCCTGAACCTGAATGCGGCGTTCCTGGGGCCGGACGGCACGCTGTCGAAACAGGTCATGCCCGATTTGCTGCATCCGAACGAGCGCGGCTACGCGATATGGGCCAGGGCAATGCAGCCGCAGCTGGAAAGGTTGATGTCGATGCCACCGCTCTAGCCATTGGCGAGGTTGCCGCGCAATCTGAATTGCTAGCAAATAGCAAAATAATATACTTACGGTTGGTAGATCATGCTAGAGTCGGCAGCATGGCAAGACTGCAACATCAGCTCGCCATGCTTGCAGGTTTCGCTCACCCACCATCTCTTCGCGAAGGCGACCCATGATCCGGCTGATTGCGTTTTTCCTCGTCCTCCTTGCCGGTGCGCCGTCCAGCGCCCAGCAACCACTGCTCATCGACAATAGACCCGGCCAGTATGCGGTCGGGTTCCGCAGCGTCGAGCAGCATGACGCCAGCCGCACTTATGGCCAGGCTGCAGCGCGTCCGATCCAGACCGCGATCTGGTACCCGGCGCGCCGTGGCGGCAATCCGATGCGCTACGACGACTACCTCGCGCTACGCGGCTGGGATGACGATTTCACACGCACGCCCCAGCAGCGCGCGAAGGTGGTGGACGACTGGCTCGAGGCGTTCGTCAGTCCCGAGCGCACGGTGCAGGTTGCAGCTGAGCGGCGCGACCTGCTATGGGCGGTGCGCGACGCGCCTGCCGCGGCCGGCAAATTCCCCGTGGTCGTGTATGCGCCAAGTCTGAGCAGTCCCGCGTTCGAAAACGCCGAGATGATGGAACTGCTGGCCAGTCACGGCTACATCGTGCTCGCCAGCCCGGCGCTCGGGATCGCAGAGCGTGGGCAGAAGGCCGACCTGGCCCATGCCGAAGCGCAGGCGGCGGACATCCGCTTCCTGATCGACCATGCGCGCTCGCTGCCTCAGGCCGATGTCGGGCGTATCGCCGCGGTCGGGTTTTCCTTCGGCGGCCTGGCCAATGTGCTGGCGGCGGCAAAGGACGAGCGCATCAAGGCGCTGGTCAGCCTCGACGGCACACTGCGCTACCATCAGCAGCTGGTGGCGCAAGCGCACGGGCTGAAGCTGGAGCAACTGCGTACGCCGCTGCTGTTCCTGGCCCAGCGCCCGGCGCCGTTCGAACGCGTCACGCGCTATCCGCAAGACCTGTCGGGCGGCGTCCTCAAAAGGCTGAAAAACGCCGACGTGTACCTGTTGACGATGTACGCGATGGAGCATGCCCATTTCGCCACCAGCTTCCTGCGCCTCGACCCGCTCGAGTTCGACGAATACACGCGCGCGGAAGTGGCGCAATCACACGCGGCGAGCGGGCGCTATGTGCTCAACTTTTTGAACGGCACCCTGAAAGGCGAGCCCGAGGGCCTGGCCTACCTGATGAAACAGCCGGAGCAGGTCGGAATGCCGCGCCACAGCGTGCGCAGCCAGCTGTTCCCGGCGCAGCGCTAGCGTTTTTCATGCGGCGTCCGGCGCGCGCCGGTTGGCGATCCCGAACGGCACGTGCACCATCGGGATGGTGCCGCCCGGCCCGGCGCGCAGGTGGGTCAGCTGGTCGTCGAAGAAGATGTGCGGCTTGAACACCGACAGCACGCGCGCCTTGTCCATCCCGCCCAAAAAGAAGGTCTCGTCGGCCGACACGCCCCAGCTTTTCAGGGTCGTCACCACGCGCTCGTGCGAAGGCGCGTTGCGCGCGGTGATGATGGCGATGCGCACGATGCGGCGGTAGTTCGGATCGTCGCGTTCGGCCTGCTGCTCGAGCTGCTGCATCATGGCCAGCTTCTGGAACATGTCGGCCAGCGGGCCGGGCTGGTGCGGGCGCGCCACGTGCAGGCGTTCGTGCGCGTGGAATTCATCGAGGTCGTTGTTGCGCTTGAAGACGGTCTCGGATTCGTCGTCGGCCAGCACGCCGTCGAAGTCGAAGGCGACGCGCAGCTCGGTATCGTCGACGTCGTCGGCGATGCGTGACGGCAGCACCAGACCGGCCGGATAGTCGACCGCAATCGCGCTCTTGACGTCTTCCTCGTTGGCGCTCAGGAACAGCGACACATTGAAGGCCGGCAGGTAGGCGTACGGCGACTTGCCGTTCATGAAGGCGGCGCGCGAGATGTCGAGGCCGTAGTGGGCGATCGAATGCATCACGCGCAGGCCGGTCTCGGGCGAATTGCGCGAAAACAGCACCACCTCGACCGGCGCCTGCTGCGGGAAGCATTTGTTGATGCTCAGGAAGCGCCGGATGAACGAGAACGCCACCCCGCGTTCGAGCACCACCTCGCGCTGCGCTTCCTGGTGCTTGCGGTAGGCGTCGGCGCCCTGTTCGAGATACACCTGGTGCGATGCGGACAGGTCGAACAGCGCGCTGGAGGCAACGCCGATCACCAGTTTTTGTTCGATGGGGAAGGGCATCAGGACGCCTCTTGTTGTTGATGGTGGAGTTGTTCGAACACGCGCCGTTCATGCGGCGCCAGCTGCGCGACGGCGCGCACGAAGGCCGGCTGGCCGCCGCCCGCCAGCATGTGCAGCTTGGCCAGGCGGTCGGCTGCGCCCAGCGTGGCCGGCAGCGGGTCGGCATCAGCATCGGTGTCGGCATCGGTGTCAACGGCGGCGTTGGCCAGGTGCGCGATCGCGTGCCCGATCGGCGGCGGCAATTCCCACTGCGCGGCGATGTGCGCCGAGATCTGGCGCGCCACCCGCACCAGGCCCAGGCCGAAGGCGTCGTCGTCGGGCAGGGCGCCGGCCGGCAGCAGCCCGTCGATCACGCGCAGCGCCACGATCAGGCCGACGTTATGCATCAGGCCGGCCAGGTAGGCTTCGAACGGATCGGCGCCATGGCGTGGCGCCAGCAGGCTGGCGGCCAGTGCGCATTGTTCCGCCTGGCGCCACAGGCTGGGCGCCACCAGGCGCGCCAGCGGGCTGGCCTGCATGCTGATGATGGGACGAAACGCCACCCGCGCCAGCAGCATGCGCAGGCCGTTCTGGCCCAGCAGCAGCAGCGCGCCTTCGAGGTTGCGCACCGCCGTCGTGGGGCGATAGTATGGGCTGTTGACTTCGCGGATCACTTCGGCCACCAGCACCGTGTCCTGCGCCACCTGGCGCGCCAGGCTGGCGGCGGAACTGTCCGCATCGCGCAGGCTGCGCAGCAGTTGCGGGATCACGGCCGGCACCCGCGGCACCAGGCTGGCGGCGTCGATCGGGTCGCGGCCCAGGCGCGCCAGTTCGTCCAGGATCAGGCCGGCGCCGGCGGGCGCACCGCTGACATGCGGACCGGCCAGCCACAAAAAGAAGGCGAGATCGATGTCGGGTGCCGGCTCCGGGTCGGAACCGGCTGGCACGCCATTGGACGCTGGTTGCCGCGCCGGCGCATCGACGCCACGAGCAGCATCGGGATCGGGCGGGGAAGCCGGACGTGCGCCGCCGGCGCCGCCGAACAGGCGCGCGAGCCATTTCTTCATGAGGATTCAGGGCAATCGGGCATGCCGCGATTCTACCCGAGCTGTTGCCGGGCGCGAATGCCGGAGTGCAAATGCAACCCGGCCCGGTGCGTCGCGCGGACGCCGCACCGGGCCGGGCAAGTACGACCGGGGTTGGGGCGATCAGCGGCCGGTCGACGCGCCGCCGGTTGGCACGGTATTGGTCGGACGGGTGTCGCCGGTGTTGCCCGAGGCGCCTTCGCCAGTCGAGGTGCCGCTGTTCGGCGCGTTCGAGCTGCTGCCGTTGCTGCGCGCGTTCGGGTCCATCGACGAGCTGCCGGTGCCCATCGACGACGAGCTGCTGGTGCCCATCGACGACGAACCGCTGGTGGTGTCGGTGCCGGTGGTGTTGCAGGCGGCCAGTGCGAAGGCCATGACGCCGCCGAGCACGACGGTTTGAATGGTGTTTTTCATGATGGATCTCCTCGATTAGTCTGTGCTGCCATCATGCGAGGTCAGCGGTATGCACGGAATAGGAACGCGTCGTTACCAAATGTAGGAGGGTGCTCACATACTCGACCATACGCGACCGGTCGGCAGGCGCTTGCCAACGACAATGCGCGGCATGGTTGTGGCAACCCATGCCGCGCATCCTTGTGTGTGTCTGTGTGTGTGCGTGCAACCGTCCCGCTCAGCGACTGATGGTGGCGTTCGGGTTGGTATTGGTGCCGGTGCTCGACGAATCGGTATTGTTGGTGGTGCCCGAGGCGTCGCTCACGCCGGTGGCGCCGTGCGACTCGACCGTGCTGCCGCTGCTGGTCGACGACGCGGCGCTGCTGCCGCTCATGGTGTCCGTGGTGTTGCAGGCGGCCAGGCCAAAGGCCATCAGGCCGGCAAGCGCTGCGCTGTGCAAGGTGCGTTTCATGGCGTTCTCCTGGAGAGATTGGATGAAGCCATGATGCGCCCCTGTGCCGGCACGCCAGAATAGGAGCAAGGCGGACCGGCCTGTAGGAGCCGGTCCAGGCGGCGCGTCAGGCTGCTACTGCCATCTTGTTGTCGAGCCATTCGAGCAACTCGGGCGCCGGCAACGGCCGGCTGTAGAAGAAGCCCTGCACCTTGTCGCAGCGCTGGCTGCGCACCACGTCGAGCTGGGACTGGGTCTCGATGCCTTCGGCCACGGTGTTCATGCCCAGGCTCTGCGCCACTTTCACGGTGGCTTCGATCAGCACCCGGTGGTGGGCGCTGGTGTCGGCTCTCGAGACGAACGAGCGGTCGATCTTGACCGTGTCGACCGGCAGCAGATGCAGGCTCGACAGCGACGAATAGCCGGTGCCGAAATCGTCCAGCGCCAGCTTCAGGCCCAGGCTCTTGAGTTCATGCAGGCGCGCCTGGATGTCGCCGTCCTGGGCGGCCAGGCTTTCGGTCACTTCCAGCTGCAGCGCGCCTGGCGGCATGCCGCTGGCCTCGATGATGCTGCGCACGGTATCGGCCCAGCCCGGCTGGCCGAGCTGGGCGCGCGACAGGTTCACCGCCATCAGGCGCGGCGCGGCCTCGCCCATGCGGGCCTGCCAATCCTGAAAATCGCGGCAGGCGCGTTCCAGCACGAAGTCGCCCACCGCGCCGATCAGGCCGCATTCTTCGGCCACCTGGATGAATTCGCCGGGCGGCACCACGCCGCGGATTGGATGACGCCAGCGCACCAGCGCCTCGACCCCGGCCGCATAATCGACCGCGCCGTCGGGCTGCAACCCGACCACCGGCTGGTAGACCACAAACAGTTGATCTTCGACGAGCGCCTGGCGCAGGTCGGCTTCGATGTCGGCGCGGCGCGCGGCGCGCTCGCGCATGCTCGGATCGAACACGGTGTGGCGGTTGCCGCCGGCGCGCTTGGCTTCGACCATGGCGATGCCGGCGTCGCGCAGCACGGCGTCCGGATCGCTGGCGGCGCCGGCGCCCCAGGCCAGGCCGAGGCTGGCGCAGCACACCACTTCGTGGCCGTCGATCACATACGGGCGCGCCAGCGCGTCGAGCAGGCGCAGCGCCACCCGTTCGGCGTCGCTGCGGGTGCGCATGCTGTCGAGCACGACGACGAACTCGTCGCCGCCGATGCGCGCCGCCAGTTGACCGGGCACGCGCGCGCCGGCCGGCTCCAGTCCGCCGCCGGCCGGACGCAGGGCGCCGCGCAGGCGGTCGGCCATGTGCATCAGGAGCTGGTCGCCGACGCCCTGGCCCAGGCTGTCGTTGACCTGGCGGAAACGGTCGCCATTGACCAGCAGCACCGCGAACTGCGGCTCGGCCGAGTTGTGGGCCACGGCGCCGGGTGTCTGCGCCGCAAGCAGGCGCTGCAGCTCTTCGCGCACCGCTTCGCGGTTCGGCATGCGGGTCAGGGCGTCGGTGCGCGCCGCGTTGTGCAGGCGCCGCTGCAGGGTTTCCTGCTCGCGCTGGACCTCGAACGTGGCGTCGGCCACGGTCGCCATCAGGCGTTCGCGGTCGAGTTTCAACAGGCTCAGCGACAGCACTTGCAGGCTGCCGCTGGCCGCGTGCGCCACGCCAACCGGCAGCCGCAGGCCTTCGCAGATCACGCCCGACGGTTCGGTGAACGCCTCGACCATCTGCGCCAGCTGCGGCGCGACCGGGGCCAGCACCTCGAACAGGTTGTCCAGGCCGTGCTCGTTCGCCAGCGGCATCAAGAGGTTCGAGGCCATCGGGTTGAGCATCTCGACGCTGCCGTCGAGCGTGGTCTGCGCCAGCCCGATCGGCGCCCGGTACAGGAACTGCATCAGGGCTTCGTAGGCATCGCTCGGGTCAGGCTGCATCGACATCCTCCTGCGTGTGTGGATCGGCACTGATGGCGCCATTCATGGTCAGCCCGGGATGCCAGCGCTCGACACGGTTGCGCCCGCCCTGCTTGGCGGCGTACAGCGCCTGGTCGGCCTGCTTGAGCAGCAGGTCGACGCCGCAGTTGCCGTCGCCGCTGGCGGCAACGCCGACGCTGACGGTGTAGTGTACCGCCTGGCCGTCGACCAGGGCCGCATCGTGGGCCACGGCGGCGCGCAGGCGCTCGGCCACCACGGCGGCGCGCGCCAGGTCGGTCGACGGCAGCAGCACGGCGAACTCCTCGCCGCCGATGCGCGCCACCACGTCCACTTCGCGGAAGGTGGCGCCAAGGACCGCGGCCAGATGGCGCAGCACGGTGTCGCCGCCCGGATGGCCGTGGCGGTCGTTGATGGCCTTGAAATGGTCGGCGTCGATCACGATCAATGCCGTCGGACGCGGCAATGTGAGGCTGCGTTGCAGTTCCTGCTGCGCCGCTTCGAACAGGGCGCGCCGGTTGGCCAGGCCGGTGAGAAAGTCGCCGAAGGTTTCGCGGCGGCGCTGTTCGGTCGCTTCGCGCTTGTCGCTGATGTCGCGCAGGATCAGGCAGTAGGCGGCGCCGTCGGGCTCTTCGCCCGGCAGCGGATCGCGGTCGGGCAGCGGGGCGATCATGACGCTGCCCCAGAACGCACTGCCGTCGGCGCGCAGGCGCCGGCCTTCGTCCAGCGTCCAGCCATTGGCATCGGCTTCGCGCAGGCGGTCGTGCAGGTGTTCGGCGGTGATCGCGTCGCGCGGGTAGAAAATCGAATACGGCTGGCCGAGCGCTTGCTGGCCATGGCCGGTGACGCGGCCGATGCTCGGATTCCACTCCCGGATGCGGCCCTGGTGGTCCAGGCTGACCAGGGCATAGTCGGTGATGCCGGTGAGGATCGCATTGAGCCAGGCGTCGCTCTGGCGCAATTGACGGTCGCGCCGGACTTGCTCGGTAACGTCGCTGATCACGGCCATCAGCCGCGTCTCGTCGAGCTTGAGCAGCGTGATCGACAGGATCTGCGGCACCCGCTTGCCGGCGCTGCCGGCGTTCAGGTGCAGGTGCAGGCCGTCGCACACCTTGCCGCTCGGGGCGGCGAAGCCCTGGCACAGATGGCGCAGCTCGGGCGCCACGTCCTGCAGCGCGGTGAACAGGTTGTCCAGCCCACCGTCGCGCGAGAGCGGCATCAGCAGCTGGGCCGAAATCGGGTTGGCCATGACGATCTCGCCATTGACATCGGCCTGCACCAGGCCGACCGGGGCCAGGTACAGGAACTGGATCAGCGCCTCGTACTCGGCGCCTGGCTGGGCGGGATCGTGGCTCATGACGTTAGCGCGGCTGGCGTTGGACCAGCACGTAGCGGTTGGCGCTGCCATTGCCGGCCAGCAGGCGCAGCGCCACTTTCACGGGGCGCATGCGCAGCGTCAGCACGTAGTCGATGGTGGCGTCGAGCGGCGCGCCGTCGTCCTGGGCGTCCTCGAAGCGTTGTGCCACCAGAAAATTGTTCAGGCACGGAGCGACGTTGGTGAACAGCGGCTGGCCGACCACGCGCTGGGGCGACAGGCCGGCGGCCTGCGATTCGAACGCGTTGTACAGCGCCACATTGGTGTCGGTGTCGAAGCCGATCACGCCGAAGTCGAGAGTGTCGAGCTCTTCTGGCGAGCAGGCGTCCAGGCGGGCGGCCAGATCGGGCTGGTCGAAGGCAATGGTGGAAGAGGTCATCGTTTGCAAGGCTGATTGCTCAGCTATTGATTATTAGAAACGGATGTTGGCATGTGAAAAGGTTAGGTGTCAATTGTGCGGCACATTAAATGTGACAATTTTTACCAAGTATGAAGTTTGCGCCACAGGAATGTTAGTTTGACAGCGCATGCGGGCGCTGTCACCATCGCTGCCTTTCTTCGATCACGGTGCTTTCATGAATCTCGCATACCCCGATGGGGCGCGCTGGTGGCTCGACGGCGCAGCATTGCGGCGCGTCGTGGGCGATTTGCTGGCCGGCGAAATGGCGCAGATGCGCCCCGGAGCGCGACCGGCGCCGATGCCGTGGCCGGATGGGTTCGATCTGAGCGCCGACCTCGGCGCCGATTCGCTCGACCTGATGGGGCTGGCGGCGGCGATGGAGACAGTGCTGCGGTTGCGCCGGCCAGTGGACGCTGACGCAGGGGCGTTGCTGGCGACGACCGGGTTTGACGCCTGGACGGCGGCGGCGCGCGCCGGGCTCGCTGCGGGCGGCGACGCGTTGACCTTCCGTACCTCGGGCAGTTCAGGGGCGCCGAAGCCATGCACGCACAGCCTGGCGTCGCTGTGGCAAGAGACGGGTGCGCTCGCCGCGCTGTTCGCGGGACGGCGCCGCATCGTGCAGCTGGTGCCGTCGCACCATATCTACGGGTTCCTGTTCACGGTGCTGTTGCCACGGCGACTGGGCTTGGCGGCGTGCGAGGTGGTCGACCTGCGCGGCCTGACGCCCGGCGCGTTGGCCGGACAATTGCAGCCGGGTGATCTGGTGGTTGGCTTCCCTGATGTCTGGCGCGGCTTCGCCGGGTGCGGCGCAGCGCTGGCAGCGGACGACGTGATCGGGGTCAGCTCGACCGCGCCGTGCCCGGACGAAGTCGCGCGCGCTGTGCTCGGCGCGGGCCTGGCGCGGCTGGTGCAGGTGTATGGCAGTTCGGAGACCGCCGGCGTCGGCTGGCGCGCGCGTCCGGAGGCGGATTACACCCTGTTTCCGTACTGGTCGCGTGGCGCCGATGACGGCGTTCTTCACCGAACCGCGCCAGGCGAAAACGCGCAGCCCGGTATGGCGCCATCGGACGGGCAGACGCAGCCTTATGCCTTGCAGGACCGCCTGGCGTGGTCCGATGCGACCCACTTCCGGCCTGCCGGCCGCATTGATGCGGCAGTGCAGGTCGGCGGCGTGAATGTGTTTCCAGCGTATGTGGCAGACGTGCTGAAGCTGCATCCGCAGGTGGCCGACGCCAGCGTGCGGCTGATGCGCCCGGACGAGGGACAGCGCTTGAAGGCCTTCGTCGTAGCGCGCGCGGACGACAACACGCAAGCCAACGCCGACACACTGCGCGCCGACTTGCAGGCGTGGCTGGCCGAGCGCCTGTCGGCGCCGGAATGCCCGGCCGTGTTTTCGATCGGCCCGGCGCTGCCGCGCGGCGCCAGCGGCAAGCTGACCGACTGGATCATCGACGCCTGGCTGTAAAGCGTACCGCCCCGGCGCTGCGGCTACAGCGCGATCAGCGTCCTGAAGCCGCCGTAAATCATGCGCTTGCCATCGAACGGCATGGCGCCGGCATCCATCAGCGCTTGCATGCGCGGGTCCTGCATCACTTTGTCCATCACCTCGTCGCGCTTTTCGCGCGATGCATATTCGACCCACGAAAACACCACCGTTTCGCCTTCCTTCAGGGCGACGCTCTGCGGGAACGAGGTCAGATCTCCGGGCGGCACGTCGTCGCCCAGGCATTCGCGAATGCTGAGCGCGCCATGCTCGCGCCAGATCTTGCCGACCCTGGTGGCGTAGTCGCGATAGGCCTCGATGTTGGCGGCGGGCAGGGGAATGATGAAACCGTCGACGTAGCTCATGAACATTCTCTCGATATGTTGGACAGCAGGTTTGAACGGCGAAGGTGGCGCAGGGTGTGCGACGGCTGATGCGACACGTGCGCGGCGCTGACCGCCTGGGCCCGGGCCCGGGCCCAGGCGGTCAGCGCTCGACCAGTGACGAGAAGCCGCCGTAGATCATGCGCTTGGCGTCGAAGGGCTGGGCGCCGGGCTTCATCAAGTCGGCCAGGCGCGGATCCTGCATGACTTTCTCGTTGACCTGGTCGCGCTGTTGGCGCGATGCATACGTGATCCAGGCGAACACGACGGTTTCGCCGTCTTCGAGGTTGACGCTTTGCGGGAACGAGGTCAGGGTGCCCGGCTTGACGTCGTCCGCGATCCATTCGCGGTATTCGAGCGCGCCGTGCTCGCGCCACACCGTGCCGGCGGTCTCGGCAATGGCGCGGTAGGCCTCGATCTTGGATTTGGGGAGGGGCAGGACAAAACCGTCGACGTACGCCATGATCATCTCCTTGTCGTGGGTGATTGCAAGCTACGGATGCGCGCACATGCAGAACAGCGCGGCGCCAATCAGAGGGCGCCGTTGAATAGACCGGGCACGCCGGACCGGGTTCCGGCCCGGGGCAAAATATTAGACTATCATCAATAACGTGCGCCGGGTGGCGCCGGCGGCGCGGAAAGCGGCGCTTGTGGCGTTGGCGGTACGGGCGGCGCCGGCGGCGCCACCGCCGGCAGCGGCAGGGCCCCGGTGGCGCCTTCGAACGGCGCGTTCTGGTCCGGCGCGGGCAGCGTGTCCGGGTCCTCGGGCAACGGCGCTTCGAGCTCGGCCGGCGCTTGGATGTCGATGGTGCGCTCCGCCACCGCATCGATGAATTCCGGGTAGATCCAGTCGCCGCCGTCGTTGACCACGTCCTCGGGCGGCACGCGCTCAAGCGGCGCTTTTTTCGCCAGCGCCACGCGCATGTAGTCGACCCAGATCGGCATCGCCAGCGTGGCGCCGAATTCGCGTCCTCCCAGCGAGCGCGGCTCGTCGTAGCCCATCCAGGCCACGCCCACCACATTCGCGCCATAGCCGGCGAACCAGCCGTCGATGGCGTCGCTGGTGGTGCCGGTCTTGCCGGCCAGGTCCTGGCGGCCGAGCTGCTTGGTGGCGGCGGCGGCGGTGCCGTAGCGGGTCACGTCGCGCAGGATGGTGTCCATCACGAAGGCGTTGCGCGCGGTGATCACGCGTTGATCCTCCTGCTTCAGCGCCGGCGGCGCGTTGTCGACGATGACGTTGCCGTCGCCGTCGACGATGCGCTTGATCAGCCACGGCTTGACCCGGTAGCCGCCGTTGGCGAACACGGCGTAGGCGCCGGCCAGCTGCAGCGGGGTGACGGCCCCGGTGCCCAGCGCCATGGTGTAGTTCTTCGGGTGGCGCGCCAGGTCGAAGCCGAAGTGCTCGAGGTACTGGTGGGCGAAGTCGACCGACACCGCGCGCAGCACGCGCACGGTGGGCACGTTCTTCGACTTGGCCAGCGACTGGCGCAGGGTGACTTCGCCGTCGAACACGCCGTCGTCGTTCTGCGGCGTCCATGGCGTGTCCAGGGTTGCGCCGGGCAGTTCGAGCGGCGCGTCGAGGATGCGGGTGGCCGGCGAATAGCCTTTTTCCAGCGCCGCCGAATACACGAACGGCTTGATGCTCGAGCCCGGCTGGCGCCAGGCCTGGGTCACGTGGTTGAACTTTTGCAGGTTGTAGTCGAAGCCGCCGACCAGCGCATGGTAGGCGCCGCTGTCGGCGTCGATGGCGACGAATGCCGCCGCCACCTGCGGCACCTGGACGATCGACCAGGCGTCCCTGGCGCCCCTGGTGATACGAACGATGGCGCCGGGCGTGATGCGGATCGATTCGCGCGCCTTGCCAGACAAACCGGCCGCGGCGAACTTGAGGCCGGCGCCGGTGATGGTGACGTCGTCGCCGGACAAGGTCTCGACCCGCACTTCCTGCGCGCTGGCGGAGAGCACCACCGCCGGCAGCAGGCCGTCGCTCGACGGGCGCTTTTGCAGCGCGTCGATGATCGCCGCTTCGCGCTCTTCGGCGTCGCCCGGCAGTTCAATGCGCGCTTCCGGCCCGCGGTAGCCGTGGCGGCCGTCGTAGGCCAGCACATTGCGCCGCACCGACTCATAGGCCGCGTCCTGCTCGGCCTTGAGGATGGTGGTGGTGACCACGATGCCGCGCGTGTAGGCTTCTTCGCCGTAGCGGTCGAACACCACCTGGCGCGCCAGCTCGGCCACGTATTCGGCGCGGGTATCGAAACTCTGGCCGGCGTCGCGCTTGACGCGCAGCGGTTCGGCCAGCGCCGCCTGGTATTGGGCCTCGTCGATCTCGCCCAGGTCGCGCAGGCGTTTCAAAATCGCGTGCTGGCGCTGCTGCGCGCGTTTCGGATTGGCGACCGGATTGTGGCGCGCCGGGTTTTGCGGCAGGCCGGCCAGCATCGCCGTCTCGGCCAGCGTCAGTTGGTCGAGCGTCTTGCCGAAGTAGCTGCGCGCAGCGCTGGAGAAACCGTACGAGCGCTGGCCCAGATAAATCTGGTTCATGTACAGCTCGAGGATCTGGTCCTTGCTCAGCGCCCCTTCGATCTTGTAGGCCAGCGCCACTTCGGTCAGTTTACGCGACACCAGTTTTTCGCGCGTGAGGAAGAAGTTGCGCGCCACCTGCATCGTGATGGTCGAGGCGCCCTGGCGGAAGCCCCCGCCCAGGTTGGCCCGCGCCGCGCCGAGCGCGCGGCGAAAGTCGATGCCGCCGTGCTCGTAAAAGCGCGTGTCCTCGATCGCCAGCACCGCCGTCTTCATCATTGCCGGGATTTTCGCGATCGGCACGAAGTCGCGGTGCTCGACGCCGAACTGGCCGATCAACACATTGTCGGCGGTGTAGATGCGCAGCGGGATCTTGGGCCGGTAGTCGGTGACGGCGTCGATCGCCGGCACATTCGGCAAGATCGCCGTCATCACCCAGGCCGCCACGCCGCCCACGGCAAGCAGCATTACTGCAAGCAGCGTGAGCAGGATGGCGCGCAGGGGCCTGGACGGGCGAGGGGAGGTGGCGGGGCGGTTTGAGGCGTTGGAAGACTTGGTCACTGCATCACTCTCGTGGTTGGGGCCGGGCAACATGGCCCTCAGCGGCCGATTATAGTCCGCTTTTATTACACGCAATTTTTACGCTTTCCATCGTGCGTTGCATGTGAGATATTCTCGCTTTCGGCCGCCGCAACACCGGACCATTCCCGGCGGACCGCGCCAGCAACAAAGGAACTGCATGCCTTACGACCCCAATCCGACGGCCTTCAAGCCGTATATCCCCGCCAATGCGCAACTGGCCGAGATGACCCCGCGCGCCCTGATCATGGGCGTGATCCTGGGGATGATCTTCGGCGCCTCGTCGCTGTACCTGGTGCTCAAGGTCGGCCTCACGGTCAGCGCCTCGATCCCGGTGGCGGTGATCGCGATCACGCTGTTCGGCGTGGCGCGCAAGATGGGCGCGCGCGAATCGACGATCCTGGAAAACAGCGTGGCACAAACGGCCGGTTCGGCCGGCGAATCGCTGGCCTTCGGCCTCGGCGTGACGATGCCGGCGATCATGATCCTCGGCTTCGACCTGGAGATTTCGCGGGTGATGCTGGTCGGCGTGCTGGGCGGCCTGCTCGGCATCCTGATGATGATCCCGCTGCGCCGCACGCTGATCGTCGACCAGCACCGCGAACTGAAATACCCGGAAGGCACCGCCTGCGCCGAAGTTCTCAAAGCCGCCGCCACCGACGTCTCGCGCGAAGCGGCCGGTGAAGTACGCGAAGAAGGGTCCGACGCGGCGCGCATCGCCAAGCAACGCGCCATGATCATCTTCGGCGGCTTCGGCATCGGCATCCTGTACAAGACCCTGAGCGTGTCGCTCAAGGGCTGGCGCGACACAATCAACTTCGAGTTCGGCGCACCGCTCAACGCCGGCAGCGCCGGGGCCGAGATCTCGCCCGAGCTGGTCGGCGTCGGTTACATCATCGGTCCGCGCATCGCGTTCACGATGGCGGCCGGCGGCGTGCTGGCCTCGCTTCTGTTGATCCCGATGATCAAGTTCTTCGGTGAGTTGCTCACTGTGCCGCTGTCGCCGGCGACCATGCTGATCCGCGACATGACCCCGGACGACATCCGCGGCGCCTACATCCTCTATATCGGCGCCGGCGCGGTGGCGGCCGGCGGCCTGATTTCGCTGGTGCGTTCGCTGCCGACGATCTGGAACGGCTTGCGCGGCGGCCTGGCCGGCATGAAAGGGCGTTCAAACGCCGACACCTCGCTGCGCACCGAGCGCGACATCCCGATGAAGTGGGTCGTGATCGGCTGCCTGGCGATCATCGCCATCATTTCGCTGGCGACGCCTTTGCACATGAACGTGCTGGGCGCGCTATTGATCCTGGTGTTCGGCTTTTTGTTCGCGACCGTCTCGTCGCGCCTGACCGGCGAGATCGGCTCGTCGTCGAATCCGATCTCGGGCATGGCGGTGGCCACGCTGCTGTTCACCTGCCTGATTTTCCTGGTGCTGGGCTGGACCGGCGGGCGCTATTACGTCACCGCGCTGTCGGTCGGCGCCATCGTCTGTATCGCCGCCAGCAATGCCGGCACCACCTCGCAGGATCTGAAGACCGGCTACCTGGTCGGCTCGACGCCGCGCATGCAGCAGTACGCGATTTTGTGCGGCGCGTTTGCCTCGGCGCTGATTTTAGGACCGATCCTGTTGAAACTGAACGAAGCCGGCACCGTGTACGTGCCAGCGGCGCAGGTGGCGCCCGGCCTGACGGTCGACGCCTCAAAGCTGGAAGCGACCGGCCAGTTGCATGGTCCGCAGGCGGGGCAGGATGGCGCGACCTACAAGGTCTGGCACAAGACCGATACGGTAGGCGGCCCGGCCGGTAAATACTTTGTGGCGAACGACGGCAAGGTGGCTTACCTGGTGGACCCGGGCATCAACGGGCAGTACAAGACCCGCCCTGACGGCACCGAGGTGAAAAAGTACGACGCGCCCAAGGCGGTCTTGATGTCGTACATCATCAAGGGCATCCTCGACCGGCAGCTGCCTTGGACGCTGGTGCTGTTCGGCGTGATGATCGCCGTGGTGCTGGAAATGGCGGGCATCTCGGCGCTGGCGTTTTCGGTCGGCGTCTACCTGCCGCTGGTGGCGACGCTGCCGATCGCGATCGGCGGCGCGGTGCGCTGGCTGGCGGATCGTCGCAACAACAAGCTGCCGCAGAACGCGAATTTGAACGAAGAAGAACGTCAGGCCGCGGGCGACCGCAGTTCGGGCACGCTGCTGGCGTCGGGCTATATCGCCGGCGGCGCGCTGGCGGGCATTATCATCGCGATTACGGCAGGGGTGTTGACCGAGTTCGACAGCGCGGTGGGCAAGTGGGCGGAAGCGTCGAATCCGTTCTTTGCGGGTGAGAGCGCCAACTTCCTGAGCATGATTCCGTATGCGGCGATCGTGTTGCTGCTGTATTGGGTGGCGCGCGAGAAGGCGAAGAAGTAGGCGTTTTCAGTCTTGCGCTTGCAACGAACAACGCCGGCCTTGTGCCGGCGTTGTTCGTTTGTGGACATCGCGAATGCGGTGGGCCGACCATGATGCCGGCGCGCGTTGTGCGGCCATTGACGCGGCAGGATCGTCTGCGCGTTGAGGAGGCTGGGAAGCCCGATCCGCAGCCGATATCCAGAACTACGCCATCGGGCGGTTAACCTTTTGCCCAATGCCTCACGACATCGCGACCAATATCGGAGCGAGCGGCGACAAACGGTCAAGCCACACCGTCCCAGCCATTATTGTGATTTTGATCAACATGAATTCCCGGTCAATGCTGGGTAACTCGGCCGACCGTTTCTGGCCGATTGCCATCGATTGTCGCCGGTGTCGTGCAGTGACAGCGCCGCGCATTGCGGGACGGATGCTCAACACGCTGACCACGCGTCGGTGAACACGACGGGCGCACCCCGCCAGAACGACAGCGTTTGATTACGGCTGTGCGTGCGGTGACGTACGGCGCGGGCCGTACTGCCCGTTTAATCTCAACCCCACGATGTAACGGCTCGTTGCGTTACCACAGGCAATTTAGACAGAGTGAAAGGATTAACATGGCAACGGAATCAAAGCAAGCATTGCTGCGCCGGATGGTCACCCCAGAACATACCTGTCCATGGGGCGTCGAATCGTTGGAATTATTAAAACGGGAAGGTTACCAGGTCGAGGATCGTCAATTGACCACCCGAAGCGAAGTAGATACCTTCATGCAGGACGAGGGCGTGCAGACTACGCCGCAGACTTATATTGACGGGCAGCGTATAGGTGGGTATGACGAACTTGTCGCTTTTTTTAGTGAGAAGTGAAGGCTATCGGCCTCGTCGAGCAACTGCACGAGCGTGCGCTGCCAGCAGGCCATTCACGCGTATTGCGTGAGTTTTTTGAAGAAGCGCAGATTTTCCCGAAGTTCAAACCGCAGCGTCGCTGAATGGCTCGGCCCGCCGCGCAAGTAGACCGGACAGCCGCCGAAGACCGGCCTGCGCGCCCTTGAGTCTTGATGCTACCCACAGCGAGATCCGGATCGCCATCACGGACTCGCTTTCGGTCGCGTATGCGCTTGCGACGGCAAACCGAATCATTCGTACCTGACCAGTGCGAGCTGATCGAAAAAAAACGGCGGCCACCAGGGCCGCCGTCTTCAGCAAAGCATGTATCGCGTTATTTCAGGCCATGCATCAGTTTCCGGACCAACGGCGCCAGCGAGAAGGCGAAAAGTCGAACCATCAGCCTTGCGCTTGAAACGACAACGCCGGCCCCGTGCCAGCATTGTGCGCCAGGTTGCGGGCCAAACTTCCTGCCGGCTTGCAAGCTAGCGGACGTTGAACGCCCGCAGGGGCGCACCCTGTTTCGAGAGGTACAGTACGCCATTCTTCGACAGGGCGAGATGGCCGCCAACTTGCGCCGTCCATACCGAGCGCTGCGTCGACAGGTCGATCGCATGCACGGCATCGGCAAACGAAACGAACAGCACATTGTTCGTCGCGAGCACCGAGTAGACGGGCGAGGAACCGTCCGTGTTGCGCAGGCTGGCCGGAACGTCCCAGGTCCACTTTTGCGCGCCATTGGCGGCATCAAACGCAATGACCTGTCCGTTCACGGCCGCGTAGAGCGTGGTGCCGGCAGCTGCCATCGTCTGCACGCCGCCCTTCTTCGACCATGCGACGGTGCCGTTGCCGATATCGAAGACCGTCAGTGTGGCCACTTTCGCGTCACCGTAACCGTCGTTTTCGATGATGCCGAGATGGCGCTCGTCCAGCAGCATCATGTCACGTCCGTTGTCCGGGCCGTAGGGCGAACTGGTACTGGAAATCGTACGCAATTGGGCGCCTGTGGCGCGGTCGAATACATACAGCAATCCCCGACTGTACCCGTAGATCGCATTGCCGGCCACGACCGGCGGCGTATCCACAGGCCATGCGCTGTGACTCGGCATGCGCATTGCGAAATTCGACGCACCAACTGCCTGGAACGAGCCGCCATCGAGTTTTACGACCGCCAGGCCAGCGTCGACCGTGGGCGCCGAGGACACGCTGGGCTGGTTGATCGGTTGCCGCGCGAGCGCGGCGCCGGACGCGCTGTCGATGGTGTCGAGATACGAATAATCCCCGCCAGCCACGCCGACATACAGTCGGGAACCCAGCACGGCCGGTTGCGTGAGCTCCGACCTGTACGGGGCAGCTTGCGGCTGGTGTTGCCAGCGCAGGGTTCCGGTCTGCTCATCGATGGCATACACGGTCGTGGGCGTGGCGACATAAGCGACGCCAGCCTGCACCACCGGCCGCGACAGACGGTCCGCGCCGGGGGCGCTCCAGTTGAAGCGGGCGGTGATGCGAGCCGGCTCCACTGTCGTGTTGACGTAGTTCCGGTGCTCCTTGCTGCCGCCACCCATCAGCCAGTCGGCCGCGCCGGGATCGGCTTTGAGCGTCGTGAGACTGCTGCCGAAGGCCTTCACCTCGATCCGGAACGGCAGGGACCATGGCGAGCCCGCATGCGGGGCGGCGCAGACAGCGGCAGCATCCTTGCACAGCTTTACCGTCAGGGCGCCGCTGTACACGCCCGGCTTCAGGCCGCGCGCAAGTCGCAGGTAAGCCGTATAGTACGTCGGACTCCATGCGCGCACTTCCGGGGCGGCGGCAAAGATACCCTGGCTGTCGACGATGGCGACATTGACCACGCCTTCGAAGGTTTTCTCGGCGCGCACGTTGACCTCGATCTTCGGATCCTCACCTTCGGTCACCGTCACGTTGACGGTGGCGGGATCGAAGACCAGCCCCGCTTGCGGCGTCGGCACCGGTGCTGCTGGCTGCGGCGCGGAACCGGCACCACCATCGCTGCCGCTACTGCTGCCACCGCCACCGCCACCGCCACCGCCACCGCAGGCCGCGAGCATCGACACAAGAATCGAAGCGTAAATCAAGCGCATTATTAGTTCCCCAAAGAAAACTAGTGACTGTATCGAAATTGTATATTTACAACAACTTTATTCTTTCCGAACCGGCGTATCGGAGAGCGCCGCCCCAATCAAATAAGTAACTAACCAACTTTCGGATGGCGATAAAAAAACGGCAGCCACCAGGGCCGCCGTCTTCAGCAAAGCATGTATCGCGTTACTTCACGCCGTGCATCAGTTTCTGGATCAATGGCGCCAGGATGAACAGCAGCACGCCGCCGCCCAGCAGCGACCAGAAGCCGAAGCTGTAGCCGCTCAGTGCCGACGCCACCGACATGCCCGATTCACCGGACACGTGCGAAGCGAAGATGCCCGACAGGTTGTTGCCGATACCGGTCGACAGGAACCAGCCGCCCATGCCCAGGCCAACCAGGCGGGTAGGGGCCAGCTTGG